>Ga0256827_10000073_pt1 | contig 51648 bp, 45 predicted proteins | sample CV84metaG_FD_185977 | JGI IMG/M metagenome (GOLD analysis project Ga0256827, IMG submission 185977) | Hydrothermal vent microbial communities from East Pacific Rise, Pacific Ocean - CV84 | ecosystem: Environmental > Aquatic > Marine > Hydrothermal vents | place: Pacific Ocean: East Pacific Rise... | reverse complement strand
GATAAATCAAGAATACTTTGAGCGGATCTATAATTATTTTTTAAAACTATAAATTTAGTATCTGGATAAGTATTTACAAAATCTAGCATATTTTCTATATTTGCTCACTGAAATCTGTAAATTGACTGATCATCATCTCAAACTACCATTATATTGGCTCAATAAACTCCTTTCTCCCTTGGGGGGAAAGGTTGGGATAGGGGGGCTGCTAATAAAATCAAATCAATTAATTTATTTTGTGAGTTATTTGTATCTTGATATTCATCAAGCATTATATATTGAAATTTTTCAGCTAAATCATATCTCAAATCTTGGTCTTTTTCAAGTGCTTCAACAGCAAAATTTATCATATCAGAAAAATCATAAAGACTATTTTGTTTTAAATAATCTTGATATTCTCTGTATATTAAATTAAGTTCTACTAATTTTCAAATATGTTTTTTGTAAGTTTCAGAATCTTTAGCAGTTCTTTTTTCTAAATCTCTAATTCTTTTATTAGATTTTAAAGCCTCTAGTTTTTCATCATAGTCATTTCTTAAATCTGAAATAAGTTTTTCAAATCAAGAAAAACTAACTCATTCTCATTTTAATTTTCCAATTCTGTCTTTAATATCTCTTAAATACATATATCTATCAAAAGCTGTAAATAAATATTCAATATTATTATTTTTAATATTTTTATCTATTATTTCAGTCAAAACTTGCAAACTTTCAATATCATCAATAGTTGCACTTGCTTTAAATTCAGCAAATTTTTCAGGATAACTTGTTATTATATCTTGAGCAAAAGAATGAATTGTAGAAACTTTTACTTTATATGCCTCAGTTCCTATAAATTTTGCTAATCTCTTTTTGATAGCTACAACTCCAGCTTCTGTAAAAGTAGTAATCAGAATATTTTCAGGATTAACTCCTGCATTTTGAATTATATTTGCTGTCCTCATTCAAATAATTTGAGTTTTCCCTGTTCAAGGTCCAGCAACCACCATAACTGGTCAATTTATTTGTTCAACCACCTCTTTTTGAGCTGAGTTTAATTTTTCAAATTCTTCTTGGTAAAAGTTTTTTTGCATAATAAAAAAATAGATTAAATAATTATTTAATCTATTTTATAGTTTTTAATTAAATAGTCAAAAGTATTATATCTTTTTTATATAAAACTATATCATACTAGAAAATATATTGCAAATAAATATAATATTATATAATATTTATCAGAATTTTAAAAAACAATTTCCCTAAATTTAAACTAAAAAATCAATGTCAATATTTAAAAGTCAATGAATAATTATAAAAATAAAAAAATTAGGAGAAAAAAATAATTTATACACTATAATAACTTCTGATTACTGAAAAATCTTATGTAATAAAAAGCTTAATACAAGAGAAAAAACTCTTGATTTAGGTTATTTTATCAACTTTGAAATTGAGGTAAAAAATTGAGTAAATATTTTTAATATTAGAAATATAAAAATTATTTCTGAATTCAATAGTTTATGAAAAAAATATTCTATAATAGAAAATTTCTTAATTTTATTAAAAATTGTACATTTAAAGTTACCAGAAAAATTAATTAATTTAGAAGTTTTTAATACTTTAAAAGAAATTATTAAATATAAAAATATTAATTCACCAAAACTGATTTTATCACAATTAAAAATACTAAATATTTTATGATTACTAGATTTAGAAAATAAAAATTTAACTATTAAAAAAATTCTCTATTTTATTAATAAAAATAATATAGAAAATATTTTAAAATTAACTTGAATTAATTCAAATTTAGAAATAGAATTGAAAAACATTGTAGATAAATATTAATAAACTTGTAGAAAAATCAAACTTTATATATATTAACCCCGGGGTTAAGTTCAAATTTTTAAACACTAAACCCCGGGGTTGTAATTAAATATTTTTTATTTCCTTACAAGTTTAATATCCAACTCAATCTCTAATTCTCTCTAACATCATCATATCAACTTCTGAAATTGATTTTGGCATTTTAGCTTCAATAGTAACTAATAAATTTCATTTTTTAGTTCATTCACTTTTACCAAATTCTTTTACTCTCATTTTAGTTCCAGGTTTTGTATTTGCTGGAATTTTAATTTTTTTTGTTTGCCCATAAACTCACCTAACTTCTATAGAACAACCTAAAATTAAATCAAAAATAGGAACTTCATAAGTTTTTTCAAAATCTAATGTTACTGGTTCTTTTTTTGGTTCTTCTCTTCTTTGCTGCTGCTGTTGTCATCACATATTTCAGAATAAATCTTCCATATTAAAACCTTGAGATTGTTGTCTTCACCTTGATGCTCATCAAAAAATATCTTCAAAACCTCAAAATCAAGCACTACTTCATCAACCTCAAAAAGGATTTCCACCTCCTCACATTCCTCAAGTACTACCAAACATATCATATTGTTTTCTTTTTCAAGAATCAGATAAAGTTTGGTATGCCTCATTTACTTCTTTGAATTTTGCTTCTGCACCTTTATCTCATTCATTTTTATCTGGATGATATTGCATAGCCTTCTTTCTATATGCCTTTTTTATTTCACTAGCATCAGCTTTTTTATCAACTCAAAGTGTATCATAGAAATTATTACTCATTTTTTATTTGACAATTACATAATAATAATTATAAATATATTATCTTAATTAAATAATAATATATTTATGAAAAAAATAATTTTAACTATTATATTTATTTCTACTATTTTTTCAAGTATTTGATTAACAAATGCAAATAATAGATGAGAAATAGATAAAATTCTAAATATCAATTTTTGAACTGAACAAATTGAATATAAACTATCTGAATTACCTCTAAAAAATTTTCAAAATAAATATGTTCAAACAAAATATAATAAAATGAGAAAGATAAACAAAATCTTAACTCAAAAATTTTATGAAGAATATAAAGCTTGAAATATTGACTACTATACAACAAAATGATTAATTTTAAATCACAAAAGATTTATTTATAATACATCTAAATTATTTGATTATATTGAAATAAAACTATATCACCCAAATTCTAAAATAATTCAAAGAGAAGCAAATGAAAAAATAATTAATTCATACTCACAAATGAGAATTAATTATAAAAGAATAAGTTTTTTATTCCATAGAAGTGAAAAAAGATAAATCTTAAATAAGATTTATCTTTTTTTAATGACTTATATGTTCAAATCAAACAAATATAATAATTCAAATCAATATAAATGCTAAATAGGAAATCTTTTTCATCATTGTTCCCTTTTCTTTAAATTCTGGAAAAATATCAGCTAAAGCAGTATATAATAATCAACCTGAAATAATAGCTAAAATAGCCATTTTATTTTTTATTAAAAATTCTGAGAAAGGATAAGTAACTAATGCTCATAAGACACCTCATAGTGCAGCAAAATAGCTATATTTTATATTATTATGATTCATAATATAATTAACTATATTTTGTGGAATTGAATGTAACATAACTGCAATTGTGGTTGCAATTCAAAAATGCATGTTAATAGAAAAAGCTGAAAATAAAACTATTCAATGAAAACTATTATGAAGCATTGTCCCCCCAAACATCAAAATTCAATTTTTATCTGATTTTTCATGACTATGTCCAGCATGACAAGAATGCCCTTGATGACCTAAATCTTTACAATGATGCCAATGAAGAAATAATTCAAAAAGATAAAAAGCAAATATTCATATTAATATAAATATTCAAAGTTTCTCTCAAACAAATCAACTTTCTGTTAATTTAGGAATAAAACCCAAAAATATTATTCACATTAAAAGTCCAACAGTTGTAGCTGTAATATATTCTAAATTTTTTATTAATTTTTCTTTAATAAATTTTACAAGAAAAACAACTGTAACTATTCAAAAAGCTACAACCAAATTTCAAGCAAGAGTGTATAAAAATGTATTTTCCATAATATTTATAATTAGAATTTAAATTTGACAAAATAAGTATTTTTTAATATAATGTAGCTACTACTAGTATATTTATATACTGATTTAGTTTTAATACTAAGATTGACTACAAGAAATCTCTAAATTAATTTTTAGAGATTTTTTATATCAAAGAAATTAATCAATGCTTTTTTTAATTTTATATGATCTTTTTTAGAAAACCATTCTAAAAATTCCGAAATAATTCATCAATTTATATCAGTTTTTACTTCATCAATTTTTTCAGATAATTTACCAATTCTTTCTTCCATATTTTTTTGTATTTAATTTAAATTTGACAAAATAAGTATTTTTTAATATAATACTTGTACAAATGTCCCTTAATTGTGGATCCTCCCACTTTTTAATTAAAGTGGAGAATTAAATAAATTGAATTTTAGAATAACATATCCTGAAGTTCTTTTTTTATTTGTTTAAAATCCTCTCAAGAAATTTTTCATATTTGTTCAAAAAATCTTTTTTTATCTATAATTTTAACTTGTGATAAACTTACAGAACTTTCTTTATTAAAATAACTTTTATCTAAACTATAATAAAACTTATTATTTTTTCATTTAGTTGTCATTGTAGCAACAAAAAATAATGCCCCTACTTTTTTTAAAACTAAAACTGGTCTTTTAAAATCATCTCATTTTCAATTACTTTCAAATCAAATATTTAATCAATTATGAATATACCAAATTTGTTTTTCTTTAACATAAAATTCTGGTATTTTTGAAATATTTATATTTTGTTTTAAATTATTCCAATTATTATATTTAATTTTAATTTCTTTTTCTTCCATATTTTTTAAAATTAGAATTTAAACTATTCTATTTCTTTATTTCTTTTGTCAAACTAAATAATCAAATAATAAATCAAATTAATATAAATATTCCTAAAAATAATAATCCTTTCTCTAAACTTACAAAACTTAATATAAATAATAAACTTGCTTCAAAAATTCACAAAATCATTAAAAATAAACTTCTGGTAGTTGCTTTTTCTAAAATATTAGTATATCACATTAATAGATGATTCCAACTTGGTCAATAAATTCAAATTACAAAACAAATAAATATAAAAATGATTGATAAAATAAAATTATTATCTACATAATTATAAGCTATAAAATGCAATATAGAATTTATTAAAATTAAGAATATAAATACTTTTTTATAATTAAATTTATCTCATAATTTTTGTGGCAATAAATTTCATATTATTCAAGCTAAAACAGAAAACCAAACAATATAACTACTTAAAAAATCAGCTACTCAATTCTCTACTAAACTAGGCAATAAAACTCTTGATAAATATCATAAATCATTAGCAAAAATCATTATAATAAGCAAAAATAAAATATTTTTTGTTTTAAATAAAAATTTACTAGCATTTTTAAAGGTACAAATTTGTGATTTTATAAAATCTTTTTTACTCTTATATTTTATAACTTTTCAAAGTTCAGTAAATTTAAAAACAAAAAATACTCAAATACTATAAAATAAAACATCTAATCCAGCTAATATATTGTATCAATTTGCAGTATATTTTAAAACAAAATAAATCACAACTGGAGTAATTAATTTTCAAATATTTTCTAATGCAATTAGTCTTCAAATAATTTTTCAAAAATTATTCTTATCACCTGAAATTTCCATAGCTTCTTGTACATGAGAATGAGCAGTTCAACTCCATAAAGCATTTCATAATGCACTAAAAAAAACAGCTAAATAAAATATATAAATACTCGGAAATAAAAAAATTAAGATAAAAGATAATAATGATGATAAAACAGACATTCTCATAACTTTTGCTCTACCTATTGTATCTCAAATAGTAGAAGTTGGTATTTCTAAAATACTAGAAATAAAAGTTAAAACAGAAGTTAATATCAAAATATCTTTTATTTCTAAACCAAAATTTTTATAATAAAGAGTAATTATAGGAGCCAAAAATAAAACACTTGAAAAAAATGTCCAAATATAATGGATTTTTAAATTATACAATCAAATTTCTTTTTTATTCATATTTTTTATTGTAATTATAACAATTTCAGACTATTTTTATAAATATTAATTAAGTCCGGACTTAGACAAAAATTATATTTTATGTCCGGAGTTGATTTTTTATTTTATTTCTTTCATAATTTTATTAACTATATCAAAATTTCAATCTCAAGTAATCACAATATCATAATTTTCTTTATATACTTCCAATAATTCTAAATCCTTTTGTCCCCTCTCCTCTCAAAGGAGAGGGTTAGGGTGAGGTATTTCATTTAAAAATCAGATTTTAATTAAATTATTATAATTAAATCAATCTATCATATGAAGATCTCACAAACTATCTCATAATAAAAGTACATTTTTCCTTTTTTCTATTTTTTTATGAATCTCTGGAAATTTTTCTAAAACTGTTTCATCTTTGTTAAACACATGAATTACAGGCTTTTCATAACCTATAGCAACTCTATTTTTATCCCAAATAAATTTATTAGAAATAATCGAAATATTATTTAATTTTAGTAATTTATTCTTTAAATAATCTGAAATAGAATCTCATCAAAGAGCATTAGCAGAAATAATAATTATTGGGATGTTATTTTTATTAGTAAAATTTAAAAAACTTCACACTCAATCTCTTAAAAATAAAATTCAAGAATTTATTACCCTATCAATATCATCTTTTTTTAATTTAGATTCTATTAATAAATTAAAATGTTTTTCCCACCAAAGAGTCATTTGCTTCTTTTTTTCTTCAAGTGAAATATTTATATCAATTTCTATTGGATGAAAAAAATTATATTCTTCATAAGCTTTCCTTGAATATTCTTCTCATAATATTTTTTCACTTCTAAGAACTGAAATTAAACTAGGTCTAGATTTTCAATCAACAAAAGCTTTAGTTAAAGTTCTATCAAAATCAGTTAAAATATGCATTTTTTCAACTCAATCTTTTTTAAAATTTTCTAATTTTTTTTCAAATTCTATTTTATTTGAATATATTATATTGTTTTCTTGTTTATTCATTTTTTGTACATTTAATTATTTTAAATATTTTTTTATATTTTTAAGATAAAATACCACAACTGTTAAAGGTAAAAGAGTATAACTTAAATCTGTTCAAATAATATTTTTTTCAATAAAACCATTATATAGAAAAGTTATTGAACCTAAAAAAATAAAAATAATTCAAATTAAACTTCAAAAATATTTTATTTTTTCATTATTTATAACAAGAGAAATTGGAAAAATTATAAATCATAATATTTGAATAAATATTCAAATATTATTTATTAAACCAAATGAAAAATATAAAATTAAAACTAAAATTCAAATAAAACTTATAAATTTATAATCAATAAATTTTATTTTTGGGAAATATCATTTTATTATTGGCCAACAAAATAGTAATTGTGGAATTAAATAATTCCATTTTCAAGAAGTTAATCCAGTATAAATTCAAATTAAACCAAATATAATAAAACTACCTGTTTGTGCTTTTAATGCTTTATCATTTTCATTATTTGCATAATAATTTCACATTATCATTACACATAAGTCTCATAAAAAATGAAATCAAAAAACAGTGCTAACTTCTAATAGATTTCAAGAATTTGTTATGTAAATTAAAAATAAACATATAAAAAACATTACAAAAACCCACCAATTTTCTTTTGAAAATTTTTTTATTTCTTTTATTAAAATGTTCATATTTATTTTTTACAACTTTATATAACTCATTATTTTTATAATAAATAAGTTTAGTTTTGAAATAATTTGATTATTTTTTATTTTAAAAATAAAAATAACTGCAAAAAGTCATAATAATGCTCAAACTAAAATATCAAAAAACCAGTGAAGGCCTCAGGCAATTCTAGAAAAATTCATAATTATAACAAATGGCATAAATAGCCAAAAAGTTTTTTTATAACCTGCTGCATATATTGCAAATAAAAATGCAAAACTTACAGTAGCATGATCAGATGGAAAACTATTATCTGGAACATGTTTTAAAATAGGTGTAATTATACTATCCGGTCTTTCTTCAATTACAAAAAGTTTTATAATTGAATTAAAAATAATTGATATTAGAACTGAATAAGTAATTAATAAAGCTCATTCTTTTTCACTTTCATTTTTTGTTTTAAAATTACTATATAACCAAACAAATAATAAAAATATTGGTAAGAAAAATATTGGTGTATCTGCAAAAAAGGCTATTATTCATTCTAATTTATTTTCTACAACTAAATTATGCAAAAAATATGTAATTCTATTATTTATTTCCCAAATTATATTCATTATCATAGTTTATTTTAATTATTTTTATAAAATATAGCCTCCTTTAACTTCATCACTTATTACTTCTTTATCTTTAAAAGCAACTACTCTTTTTCACATTGAATCTACAATATTTTTATCATGAGTTGCAATAATTATAGTCTTTCAATCTTTATTTAAATCATCAAATATTTTCATAATATCTTTTGCTGTTTCTGGATCAAGATTACCAGTTGGTTCATCTCAAATAATAATTTCTGGGTCATGTACTAAGGCTCTTGCAATTGAAATTCTTTGTTTTTCTCAACCTGATATTTCATAAGCAAACCTATCTTTTTTTACTAAAAGTCCAACTTGTTCCAAAGCTTCAGGAACTTTTCTTCTAATTACTTCATCAGAATATCCACAAACTTCCATTGCAAATGCTACATTTTCATAAATACTTTTTGATTCTAATAATTTATAATCTTGAAAAATTACACCAATGTTTCTTCTGTATTCTTGTAAAACTTCTTCGTTCATGTTTTTATAAAGAGCCATTCCAGAATCTAAAATAATATCTCAAATCATAGGATCTTTATCTCAAATTAAAGATCTAATCAAAGTAGTTTTTCAACTCCCTGAATGTCCTATAAAAAAAACAAACTCTCCAGTATTTATCTCAAGATTTACTTCTTTTAAAACAATTTTATTCCCAAAAGCCAATGTTAAATTTGATATTTTCATAATTTATTATTAATAATAAGGAGAACTTTTTATAACTCATCCTTAGTCCTTCTCTTTTACAAATAGAAGGAAAGCCACACTGTACTTAATATTAGTTCAGTGTAACCTCTTTCTATTCGAAGAAGAGAAAGAATTCAAGATTGAGTTATTATAAGTTTCATCCATTTTTACCATTATAACTAAAAAATAAAAAAACTAAAAATTAAATTTTAGTTTTTTTTATTTTCAACAAGGTGGCTTTAGCCCCTTGTATATTTTAGTTTTTTTTGAAAATAGGTTAAGGCTTAATTATAGTCTATTTTGTAAATGTATTTAAATCTTGAGTAACATCTGAATAAAAATCTTCTTCAATTTCATCTTTGAATTTTATAAATAATTTATCTGAAATAATTCATTTAGAATACATTTCATCAATTACACTTTCTTCTAAAGTAAAAATTGATTTTTCTGCTAATTTTGTATCAAGTTTCAATGTTTCTTTTGGATATGCTCTCATAATATTATCAATTTTTTCTGAAGCTTTTTCATTTAATTTTCAGTAAAAGTCTATTGTTTCTTTGAAAACATCTTTTTCAAAACCTAAGTTTAATTTAGATAATTCTTCTATTTCAACTATTACTTTTTTAGTTATAATTTTTTTAGCTCTATGTCTAATAAATATTTCTGAAGGTAAGTTTTTTTCTTTATATGAATTTAATGCAATTGATTGAAAAATATCATAATCATTCTTTCAATTTTTTCTAAATTGTTTTTTTCAAGAATGCAATCTATCAATTTGTTTATCAATTTTTCTTAAAATATATCTAAAATTCTTTTCTCCAATCTCATTTCATAAAAATAATTGTTTTAAAAATTTCTTTTCAGCTCATAAAGAATGTACACTAATAGCTCTTTTAATCAAATCTCCACTATCTTTTTTATGATCTTTTAAGAAATTCTTTAAATCTTTAACAGAATCTTCTAATTTAAGTGAATATTTTTCTTTTAATTCTATATATTCCTCTTTTGTTAAACCTCATTTATTATTCATCATTTCAATTTTTTTCATAACTTTCATCAGCATCAAAATATTTCATTCAAAATATTCAAACTTTTCAAAATCATGTAAGGAAGAAACTTTTGTTTTTCTCATTAACCAAGGTATAGTTGTTGCTTTTACTAATAAAGTAAACATTATACAACCAATAACAATAATTAATATAAAATCTTTAATTGAATAATCATAAGGCCAATTCATAGCTTGTTGAAAAGCTTGTATTTTTTCAAAACCTTCTTGTCATTCTCCAGGAATAAGTAAAACCATCATTAAAGCTAATGATCATCTAAGACTCCCCCAAGACATTATATGTTGCCAAGCCATAGGTATTTTCTCACCTAATTTTAATGTATTTAATAATCAAATTGGAATATAAACTGAAGCAGCTCTTGCAATAGCAACAATTACTATTGATATAGAAATTGGTAAAATAAAATCTAAAAATTTTATATCACCTAAGTCTGAAACAATCAAACCAATTAATATAAAAACAATTGAATTTGAAACAAAAGCAAAGAATTCCCACATTTGTTCAACATGATGTTCAACTTTTGGTGTAATTTTATATTTACCATAATTTCACATAACAATTCAAGCAATAACAGTAGCAACTACCCCTGAAACTCCTAAATATTCAATATGTAATGAATGGTGTAGGAAATGAGTTGTAGCTTCAGCTAATAAAAATGTAATATGAGCTAATATCATTGTAAGCATTATTTCAATTGGTTCCGCATTTTTAATACTTCAAACAAATTTTGAAAAAAATACTCCAATCAATCAACCAAATATAGCTCAACCCACCATCATTGAGAAAAATGAAGTAAATCATTCTGCAAAAGTCATAAAATTAACTCAAGTTCCTGACATAATTATTGCAAGAACAACCAAAAACAATGCAACTGCGGTACCATCATTAAATAGACTTTCTCATTCAAATAATAAAGCTAATCTTCTTGGTGCTCATAAAGTTTGAAATATTGCCAAAACTGCAACTGGATCTGTAGCCGAGATAATTACTCAAAATAATAAAGTAACTAAAAATGGAATTTGTAGTCCTAATAATCCAAAAATTAAATATAAAACTCCTCAAATAATTCAAGCTGAAATACAAATTCATATTACTGCTAATATTCAAATTGCTTTCCAATCCTTGACCATTTTTTTATAATCTATTTTATAACTTGCTTCAAAAAGCAAAGTTGGTAGGAAAATAAAAAATAAAACATCTGGTGTTAGTTTGAAATGATTAATAAAAGTAAATATCTCAATATTAGAAAGTGGTACTAATAATAGCCCCACAATAACTAACATAACAGAATATGGAAGATTAAATCTTCTACTAAATAAAAACGTAAAACTTGAGATTAAAAGCAATATCAAAAAAGATAAAGTTCAAGTTAAAAAAGTTATTTGTTCCATACAATAAAACTTATAGATATATAATTATAAAGCTGATTTTAGCTTTTTTTTAGCAATTGCAAAAGATTTTTTAAGTTTTTTCATAAATAAATAAAAAATATCTTTAAAAAAAGATATTTCTATACATCAAATCAACTATAACTCATATCAAAACTTTTATTACAAACTGGAAAATCAGCAATAATATTATTTAAAACAGCATATTCAAGTAAAGTCCAATTTACAAAACTTGGATCTTTAAATTTATAATATTTAATTTCAGAGTTTTTAATATAAACTAATTGTAAATTTTCTCATCTATGTCATTCAGTTCTTCAGATAAAATATCAATCTGATAATTTTATTTCTTGTTTACTATTTTTATCTTCAAATTTAAAATTCTCAAGTTTTTTTATAGTATTTTTAATAATTTCAAAACTTTGTTTTATTTCTTCAGCTCTAACATTAAATCTATCAAAACAGTCTCAATTTTCTCATAAAATACATTCAAAATTAAAATCTTTATAATCTTTATCAAATTGTCTATAATCTTGCTTTAATCAACTTGCTTTTGCTCAAAGTCATAATGCTGAATGAATTTCTGCTGTTTCTTTAAAAACTATACCTGTTGTAGATAATCTATCATAAATTCAAGTTGAATCTATTGAAATTTTAACTAAATTTTCAAATCTTGAATTATTTTTATCAATAGTTTCAAGTATTTTTTTAGCTGTTTTTTCAGTTAAATTAATATTATTTTTTCAAAAATTAATTACTTTTCATAATAATCTATCTCAAAATACTTTTTCATTTAATTTTAAAAATTCTTCTCTTATTTCCAAAAATCAATTTAAAATATATCATTGTCCAACATCATTTATTATTGCTCAAATAGTCCATAAATGGTTATAAATTCTTTCTAATTCCAAAGCAATAATTCTATTTAATCTAATTATTTCTGAAATTTCTAAATTTGCAGATTTTTCAATGATTTTTGCAAAACTTAATTGAGTAGCTACTTTTGAATCTCAAGCTATTTCTCAAGAAGCTTTTAATAATTTTTGTAAATCTTTTTCTTTAGAAAAATATTGTTCTACTCATCTATGAACCCAACCATTTTGAATATCAAGATTTAAAGTATCTTCTCAATCTACTGTAAATCTAAAATGTCCAGGAGGAATAATTCAAGCATGAATTGGTCAAACTTGAACTTTTACCTCTCAATCAAAATCAGTTTTAGTAAAAATATACTCTTGTTTTTCTTCTATAATTGGTTTTCACAAAATTCTTTTTGGAAAATAATTTTTAGGATGATTATGCAATCTTAAAATATGATTTTTAGCTCATTTTGTAGGTTTTCAATAAAAATCATAAATTTCATTTTCAAAAAGGTGTGCTGCATAAAAAATATTTGAAATTTTAGGTAATTCTTCCTGATTTGAATGAATACAAGTCAAAGTTAAATTTTTTCAATCTAGTGTTAAAACTATAATTAATTCATCATTTTTAGAATCAACTTCTCTTAAAAATTCTCATAAAAAATAATATCAATCATTTTTTAAAATTTTAGTAGCCTTCTCTATATTTTCTAAATTTTTAAAACTTTTTGTTTCTAACATTTTTTATAATTAAAAAATAAATAATAAACTAACAACACTACTAATTCACATTATTAAAGTTAATAAAATTGGAGTAAAAATTGAATTTAAATTAAATTTTTCTTTAATTTTTTTTGTTTCTGAATTTTTCTTTTCTTTAAATAATTTTGAAAAATTTATAAGCATTCAAGAAAAGATTAATATAAATGCAAATATTATAACTAAACTTAAATATATATTTTTTGCAAAAAGTGCAAAAATTAATCAAACTTCTGAAATAAATAAAGGAGAAATTGGAACTCCAACTAACATTAATAATGAAAAAATTAATAAAATTGCTGATATTTTTTGATTTTTAAGTAAATTTCCTATTTTTTCATATTTTCAAGTTCATTGTTCAAGTAAAATATTTCAAACAGACATAAAACTTGATGCTTTCAAAAAACTATGAGCAATTAAATGTAATATTCAAAGTTTTAAAGCTAATGGAGTTCAAATTCCTAAAGCAATAGCCAATATTCACATATTTTCAGAACTTGAATAAGCCAAAGTTCTTTTAAAATGTTTTTGAAAAATTAAAATAAAGCCTGAATAAATTAAAGTTATTATTCAAAATGCAAGTAAAACATTATTTGTAAAACTTGAATTTCAAAGCATTAAATCAGTAATAACTTTTAGTTTAAAAACTATATATAAAGCTAGTGGTAAAAGTATTGAAGACATAAAAGCTGAAACAGGAGTTGAAGCTTTACCATGAGCATCTGGCAACCAAGAATTCATTGGAAATAAACCAACTTTTGTACCAAATCCAACAACTATAAATACAAATGATAATTGAGTTAATAAAATATTTACTCACTCAAAAGTTATATTTGTAAAATCTAAACTAGTTAAACCTGAAACAATAAGCATTATTATTCAAAATAATCAAATTGTTAATCAAACTGAACATAAAATCACATATTTCCAAGCTGCTTCCCAAGAGGTTGTTGCTCAATAAAAACTTATAAGAAAAGTTGTAAAAATTGTAGTTGCTTCAAGAGCTATCCACATAACTAAAATATTATTAGTTGAAGCTACAAATAGCATTGCAAAAACAAATAAATTTACAAAAATATTATATTGTTTTAATCTTGTAAAACCTATAACTTTATGTTCAATTTCTTTTTTAAAATAATAAATACTATACCATCAAATTAAAAAAGCTAAAATACTTATTAATAAAATAAATACTGTATTTATATTTGCATATTTTTCAAAATCTAAACTATAATTAGTAAAAAATATAGAGTTTCAAAAACTATATCAACTTACAAATAAATAAACAACCAAAACTGATAATAATAAATAAACAATAGTTGAAATTTTAAGTACATTAAATCATTGCTTTTTATTTAAAAATAAAGCAAATAAACTTAATACAACTGGTGTTAATAAAATTATGTAAAACATATTTTTTTATTTTTATAAAAATAATTTTTTGTAAATCCTAATCTTTTAAATTAGCTAATTTATCAATATTTATAGTTCAATAAACAGATTTAATTTTTAGTGTTGAAATAAGTAATATTGCTAAACTCATAACAATATCAACTACAATTCAAAGTTCTAAATAAAAACTAATTCTTTCTAAAACTAATAATGAAAGTAAAAATATTCCATTTTCTAATTCTAAAAAGCTTAAAATATCTCAAATTAATTTTTTATGATTTGCAAAATTTAAAAATCCTGAAACAATCATAAATAATGATGCAATAAATATATAATTATATTCTCAAAATGCTTTTAATGAAATATAGCTTATTCAAATTAAAGCTATAAAATACATTATCAAATTAAAAAACATACCAAATTTAAATTCTCTTTCTACTAATGGTAATTTAGATGTTTTTATGAAATGATATAAAAATCCAGGAATAATTATTAATCTAACAACTATAGCAAAAATAAATGAAATTCATATAAAAATATCTTCAAAAAACTTATCACTATATTCTATAAAAAATATAGCTAAAATCATTGCAACTTGAATTGTATAAATTTTTATAAAATTTTTATAATTTCATACAACTCACAATACAAAAATACTTAAAATGATTAGTAAGAACAAAACTTCTAACATAATTATTTATTTAAAAGGTAAAAAGCAATTGTAATAACTTGCAAAACTAGTAAAAATCAAAACACATTTTGATATTTAAAAATTCTCATTTTTGTAATAAAAACTTCAAAAAATCATAAAATTCCTAAAATAATTATTACTTTAAAAATATATAATAAAAATAATAATATTGGTAAACTTAATCAATAAGAACTTGTCCAAATAAGAAAAATTATTAAATTTACAAATCAAATCAAAGTAATTTTTGAAGCAATTTCCATAATAGCAAGTTGTGGTCAAGTTGTTTCAAGTAACATTGCTTCATGAATCATTGTTAATTCAAGATGAGTTGAAGGATTATCAAAAGGAAATCTTTTATTTTCAGCTAATAATATTGCAAAAAGTGTAATAGCTAAAATTCCAATAAATAAACTTAACAAATAACTTGAATTTGAAATAATAAAATTTTGAATTGAAGCCATATCAGTTGCTCATCCTGAAATTACTACAAATCCTAAAATTAAAAGTAGAGTAACTGGTTCAACTATTGCTAAAACAAAAGCTTCTCTTCCTGCTCAAAGTCCACCAAAATAAGTTGCATTATCAAGTCCATATAACATCAAAAAAACTGATGATAATCACAAAATATGAAAAATAACAATTATACTTATAGTAATAGATGAATTAACTACTGGTATAAAAAATAGAAATATTAATGAAACTGTTAAAATTACAAGAGGTGCTATAAAACTTATAAGACTTGTAAATTCTGATTTAAAATTAGATTTTTTAAATAATTTAATTAAATCATAATAAGTTTGAAATAAACTTAAAGTTTTTCTACCATTTAAAATATTTTTAATATTTTTTAAAATAACATCAAAAATTGGTACAAGTAATAAAGTGATTATGTAAAATATTATATATGATAACATTTTTATTTATTTAGTAGATAAAAGAATTAACCAATTATATCTCTTTCTTGAATTCTTACTCTTTTACAAAGAGCAAGAGGCTACACTGTACTATTTTTTCAGAAAAATTAGTACACTTTGCTCTTAGAATAAGAGTAAATGTCCAAAGGACAAAAGAGATATTAAATTTATTTATTATTAAATAATATAACTAATATTAGGAACATTAAAGCTAAAAACATATAAAAAATATAAGATTGAACTTGTCAGTTTTGTAATGATTTAACTTTTTTTGCAATTTTTCAAATAATTTTTAAAACTTTTTCATAAAAATTATCTACAAAATATTTATTTTTAATTGTGTATTTAATTACATCTAAATTCTTTTTATAAGAATTAATTGTTCATTCTCTTTGTACTTTTTTTATTGTTTTTGTTTCTCAATAAATTGCTCAAAAAATTCTTCTAATTGGCTGATGAAATGAAACTGTAGTATATTGAGTTTTTGGTTCAATATAATTATATCAACAATTCCAAACTCACATTTTATTTTCTTTTTTTGCTAATTTTTTATAAAAAATATAAGAAATTATTCAAAATATTAAAAACATTCAAAATAAGAATATTGGACTATAATGTAAATTCAAATTTCAAAAACTAAATATTGTTCACTCAAATTTTATATTTAAAATTTTACTAACAAATAGATAAATAACTCAAGGGAAAATTGCTAAAATAAATATAAAAAATATTAAAACTGAATATGAAATTTTTTCTCAAATTGAATTTATTTCTTTATATTCAATATTTTCATCTCTTTTATTTCAAATAAAAATTTGAGAAAATAATTGTACAAAAGTAATTAAAGATAAAACTGCTGTTGCTGATAGTGCTATAATTGAAATCAAAATTGCTATTTTTCAAAAAATTCAAGCTTGAATCATTGATGATTTAAATAATCCCAAAAATACTAGAAATTCTGAATTAAATCAATTTAAAGGCATAATTCCAGCAATTGCTAAACTTCAAATTAAAAAACTAATTCCTAAAAATGGAAACTTTTTAATCATTCCTCATAATTTTGTATAATCATAAGTTCAAGTTCTTTCAATAACTCCACCTGCTAACATAAACATTAATCACTTAAAAATTGTATGATTAAAACTATGAAATAATGTTCAATAAATTCACAAAAATAACAAATAACTATTTTTAAAATACATTCATAAAATTACAACTGATATTCAAAGAAAAATTATTCAAACATTTTCTATAGTAGAATAAGCCAATAATTTCTTAATATTTGTTTGTCTAATTGCATAAAAGATTCAAATAAAAGCTGATATAGAAGCTATTAATAATGTTATTATAAACCAAGAAAATTGAACCTTCATGGCTAAAAATACAAATAAAAATTTCAAAATCATAAATACTGGAAGTTTTACCATAAAACCTGACATCAAAGCAGAAACATTAGTTGGAGCAATTGGATGAGCTTTTGGTAACCAAATATGAATTGGAAAAAGTCCTGCTTTTGAACCAAATCAAATTAAAGCTGAAAAGAAGACAAAACTAGATAAAATTGAACTTAAATTTACATTTCCCCAAGCTCAAAAAAAAGTTGTTCAAGCAGAAGCAATAAAAGGAATAAAACTCAATAGAATAAAAAACATTCAAATATGAGTAATAATAAAATACCAAGCTCAGTCTTTTAATATTCCTTTTTTAGTAGCTTCATGAACAACTAAAAAATAACTAGAAACACTCATTATTTCCCAAAAAACTAAAAATGTAACTGCTTCAGCTGAAGCTATTACTCATAGCATTGAAAAAATAAAAAGTAAAAACAAAATATAATAAAAATTTAATTTTTTTCAGTGTTTTAAATATTCTCAAAAATAAAAATCACTATAAAAACTTATAGCAAAACCTAAAATTCAAAAAATCATTAAAAAATAATTTTCTAAATTTCATAAGAAAAAAACTTTTCAAAATTCTATAATATTTCCAGATAATAAATTATTAACTGAAAAAATAGTAATTAATAAAAAAGCAAAAGCTAATATATGATTAATTACTTTTATTTTTAATGAAGAATTTATTTTCATAAAAAATGATAATAAAAACAAAACTCAAAATATGATTAAAATTGCTGTTAACATAATTATTTTACAAAATTAACTAAATAATTAAATATATCCTTTGAACTAGGATTTCCTGGAATTTCTAAATCAACATGACCTAAAACATCTTTTACACCTCAAACCACATCTGAAAATCTATTATCTCAATTAATTGCCTTATCACCACAAGCAATAATAACTTTTGGATCAGGTACTACTGAATAAGCATCAATTAATGCTTTTTTCATATTTTTAGTTATAGCTCATACAACCAATATTCAATCTGCATGTTTTGGTGAAGCTGTGAAACTTATATTATATGATTCAAGAGAATAATTTGGGCTTTCCAAACTATATAATTCAGCCATAATTCCTTCATCATCTCAAACATCAATACATCTTATTTTAAATGATTTTCTCAGATATTTTGGAGCTCTTTTCTCCAATTTAATTTTATCAGCTTTTACTTTTTTATTTCTAAATTTTGTAAGAACTTCCTTTGTAATATTTATAAATGACATATTTTTTTGTTATTTATACAATAAATTTATAAAACTGAATTATAGACAAACTTTTTTTATGTCAAAAGAAAAAACAAGATTTTTTTAGTCTTGTTTTTCTTGTTCTTTGGGTTTAATATATTTCAAATTATCTTCTGATTTTCAAAAAGTAGAATTAAGTCTTTTAATTCACCATCTTCCTTCATTATTTTTCTCAAGATAGAATGCAAAATTAGCATCAACATGAGTTCTTCATCCATTTTCATCATCAACTTCAAAATCATAATCTCATTGAGCATACAATAATCCATCTTCAATTTTTGTAATTTCATTAATCTTTTTAAATCTCATTGTTGGAGATTTTGCCAAAAAGTGTTCAAAATATTCTTTAATTCATTCAAATCAAGCAGAATTATCAAAATCCATTGTTCATTGAAGAGTTGCATTATCTGCAAATAAATTTGCAATTTTTTGAGCATTTTTTGAAATTATTGTCTTTCTTTGTTTTTCATCTGTTAGTCATTCTAAATCATTTTTATTTTGTTTAAAAACTTTATTCCACTCTTTTGTAATTTGAATAAATTTTAATAATTCTTCTTCTTTTTCTTTTTTCTCTTTATTTCATTCTTCTTTATTTAAAGTATCTCTAATATCTTTTGATAGATTAACTCTTTTTACTTCTTCATTATGATTATTTTCATATTTAATTTCCTTTTCATTACCTAAATTAAATTTATTTAAATCTAATTTATGTTCATCACTTAATTCAATCCCTGCATCTGGATTATCATAAAGTTTTTTAAGAACTCATCATTTTTTTTCTCATCAAGATAATGGATTTCACATTAAATCAAAATCAGCTTTTGTAATGTGATTTTTAACTATTTTTCAAGTATTTTTATTTTTCAATAAATCAATATCAACTTTTTTTCAATTTATCCCCACAACCAAAGCAATCAAAATATACTCTTTTCACATTATCTGAAGCTCTGTCTGTTTTATTTCTACTTGTTCAGATTCTTCTATTTCTCAAGTATATTTTTGAATCTCATCATAAATATATTTTTCATTAAATTTATCTGCTTCATTTCAATTTTTTAAAATTATTTCTAAATATTGTTTAATATTTTCCTTAATATCCTCTTCTGTTTTATTTATAATTTTTTCTTCTGCTTTTTCTAAGCTTTCTGATCTTCTTTGTAATTTAAGAATTTCATCAATAATTAAAAATTCTTTATTTCAATACACATTTCAATTATCAGATTCTATAACTTTTTCATACATTCTTTCAATTCAATCTACTCTTATATTTTCTATTCAAAATTTTTCTTTTAATTGTATTTGTAAATATTTTTTATTTTCTCTTTCATTTTCTCAAAAGTTTTCTTGTATACCTAAAAGAAAATCTTGTATTACTTTCTCTGAAATATCATTTTGTTCAGAAGTTTCTGTTCATTTTTCTGTTCCTTGTAAACTCATATTTTTATTTAAAAATTAAATTCTGTATTTTATAATATTTTTTTTAAATATGTCAATTTTAAAAAATAGATATTTAATTCACTACCACATAATTTTAACATAAAATTTATTTTAAGGCAATTTTTTTATAACTTTTCTCCACATTCATTACAATACTTTGATTTTTTAGGATTTTTATGTTCACAATTAAGACATTTTATTTTTTTATTTTTTTTCTCTTTTTTTAACTCAATCATTTTATTTTAATCAAGAAAAATTAAAACAATTATAGAAGATAAAATTGAAACTAAAATTGGTCATAAAACCATTAAAATTCATGATAAAATTCTTCATATATTGGTAATTGGAATCATTCCAGCATCTCCTGATGTAGTTAAAGCATAAATTCCCCACCACATAGTCTTTGGCAATGATGAAAAAACTTCTCAATTTCATCAAGAAACTTCTGATATATATATAAGTGTTGTAAAAATAATTAATACAAAAAATATTATAAAATTTCACATTAATAATTCTGACTTATGTTTTTTTATTCAATTAAATAATCTAATTGCAACTGGAATTTTTTCAAATAATTCTAATATTCTAAATATTCTGAAAATTCTAAATATTACAAATAATGGAACTATATGAATTCATTTTATTAAAACTAATATAAAAAAAGGTAAAAAAGATAGTAAATCAAATATATTAAAAATATTAAAAATAAATTTTTTTTTATTTTTAGAATGTCTTAATCTATAAAAATATTCTAATCAAAATAATATTGAAATAAATAAATCTATAAAAAATAACTGATAAAAATAAAAATTATAAAAATCTCATATTGTTGAAATAAATGCAATTCAAATAGATGAAAGTATAAGAAAAATTACAAATATATTAGAATATAATCATATTTTTCAATCTATATCTTCAAATACAGTATTTTTATCCTCTTGAGAAATTTTGTATTTTATTTCTGTAACTTCTTTATTTTCTTCTAGCATAATATTTTTTATTAAAATTTTAGTAAATTTAAACTGCTTTTAAAATCAATACATTCTAATTTGATATTTTTATAAGATTCTGTAAATAATTTATATTTTGTTGGATGAAATTTATTTTTGTTAAATTTTATCTCATATGCAATATTAACTTCTTCTAAAACAAAATCTACCTCATTTTTATTTTGAGTTCTCCAATATTTAATATCATCAAAATTATATTTTGTAAGTAAATTTTTAAAAACAAGATTTTCAAGTAATTCTCATTTATCTAATCTAAAATCAATTAATTCAAAATTATTTAAAAAATGATTTCTAAGTCATAAATCAAAGAAAAATATTTTTGGCATTTTAGTTAGTTCTTTCCTAATATTATTTCAAAAAAATGGTTTTACAGTAGAAATATGAAAAGATTTTCTCATAATATAAATATATTTTTCAACTGTTGGAGCTGGTAAATTGATAGTATTTGCTATTTCTCTAACATTTAACATATTTCAGATTTGACTAGCTAGAATTTTTAAAATGAAAAAATATTTTTCACTATATTCTATATTTGCTTCCAAAATATCTTTTTTAATATAAGAATTTGCAATAGATTTTAAATATTCTTTTTTTTCTGAAATAGAATCAGTCAAAACTAATTCAGGATATCATCCATAAGTAATATATTCTTTGTAATAATTAAAGATATCTTGTTTATAATAAGCTAATATTTCATCTTTTTTGAGTTGTTCTAATAAATCTTCTCTTTTTTTAAATATTAAAAATTCTCTAAAATTAAGAGTAAAAACATAAAATATTTTTTTTCTTCCTGCAAGAGAATCATTAAATTTTTGATCAATATAAAAAGCACTACTCCCAGAAACTATTAATTTAATATTTTCTCTATGTTCATCATATAATAATTTCAAAAAATTACTTGGATTATCAAGCATTTGAATTTCATCAATAAAAACATATTTTTCTTTTTCTCCTACTCCAATAATTTCAAATAAATTTTTAGGATGAGAATTTAATTTTTCTAAAAAAAATGGATCTTCCAAATTTATAAAAAAAGTTTCTTTTTTTTCTTCTTTTAATTTTTTTTCCATTTTCTTCAAAAGAGTAGTTTTCCCAACCTGTCTTGCTCACAAAATAAGCAATACTTTTTCATTCTCAATATTTTTTTCTATATTTTTTTCTATTTCTCTTGAATACATTTTTAGATATTTATAAAGTAGTATTTTATTATTATCTAAAATAGTTTATCATATTTTAATAAAAAAGCAAGAAAAATTAAAAAAAGATGCTATAAATAGCATCTCTACATTATTTTGTAGAGATGTATCGCTGATACATCTTTTTTGTGGTCCATTATTTAGATGTTTTTGCCAAACATCTCTACAGTTTTTTATTTCCCTTCTTTTTTCTTTTTATCTTCATAAGCCCTTTTTCTTATCATCATCTTTCTTCTTCTTAAAATCTTCTTTTTTTGTATCCCATTCTTTCTCAGCTTTTTCAATATCAGCTAACATTTTATTAATTGTTGCTTCAACTTTTTTCTTAGGTTTAGAATATTTTTCACGACTAACTGATAAAATTTTATCATATCTTGATTTGAATATTTTATCATCCTTTTTATTTGGTGCAAAAGTACTTGCTGAAAAAGTTGTTGTTGGCATTCAATCAACCAATAACTTAGAATAAATATTATACTTTTTAATATTCATTAAATCTTCTTCTGTAATATCTCAAACATATAATTCTTTTAAAATCTTTGCATCAGTATGCCCAACTTGAAAAGAAATTATTGAACCAACATTTCAAAAAACTGCTCATCTAACTTCTTCACTCATTTGGTCAATATATTGATTTGCCATTACTAAATTAAGTTTATATTTTCTGGCTTCTGATAATATTGTTGCAAAAGAATCTGTGGCAAAATTTTGAAATTCATCAACATAAAGATAAAAATCAACTCTGTCAACTTCAGGAATATCTGCTCTACTCATGGCATCCATTTGGAATTTTGTTACCATCATTGCTCAAAGCAATGCACTTGCATCTTCTCAAATTTTTCATTTTGATAAATTTACAATAATAATTTTTTTATTATCCATTGCCCATCTAACAGAAAAAGTATTTTTATTTTGTCATAAAATATTTCTCAAAATAGTTGAAGAAAGAAATTGTCATACTTTATTTAAAATTGGTCAAGCTGCTTCAGTTTTTTGATTTGGTGCCATTTTAGCATATTCTTGCCTCCAAAAATTTTTAACAACTGGATCAGTTACTTTTGAAATTACTTTATTTCTATAAACTTCAGAAGTTAACATTAATGGAATTGAAATCAATGTTGTATTTGGATACTCAATCAAAGCAAAAAGTGTATTTCTCAAAATATGTTCTAATCTTGGCCCCCAAGAATCCCCAAAAATTTTCTTAAAAATTCAAACCAAACCTGAAACAACCAAAGGTCTTTGTTCAATAGAAACATTATCCAACATATTAAATGCAATCGGTGAATTTACATCACTTGGATCAAAAATAATAGTTTGATTAGTACGGGACTTTGGAATAAATCAAATAATAACCTCTGCCAAATCACCATGTGGATCAATAACAGCTACTCATCTCCCTTTTCTAACATCATCAATAATCATATTTTCCAAAAGTGTAGATTTTCACATCCCAGTTTTTCAAATAATATACATATGTCTTCTTCTATCATTTGGTCAAATTCAAAATTCTAAATTTGTTCATCTAAAATTAGTTATTCAAACTGGTGTTAAATCATCTTCTTGTAGGGAATGCAGGCCTGCATTCCCTACTTTTTTATTCAATAAAGGTAAATTTGAAGGTGGTTCAAAAGCTCTAGCATCAACCCAATTTATTTGTGGAGTTTTTACATAATTAGTTGGTAAATGTACAAGCCCTGATAATTCAGCAGTATTTAATATAAAATCATTGTTTTCAATAATTTTTCTTTTTTTAACTTTTTTAACTAAATCAGGATTTTTACTAAGAGATTTTAATCTAAAAGAATTTGAACCAAAATTAGCAAATACTCAAAGAGTTGAAGCTATTTCTTTTATTGCCATTTTTCATTGAACAACATCATTCCCTGCATGAATAATAGCAAGTGATGTTTTATAACCTGAAGTTGATATTTTATTAATAAATTTAAGTGGCATAGAAACTGTTTTATCACCAACTGTAACTTCTTCTGATTTTTTTTCTTCTTTATCTCAAGTTTCTCAAACTGTATCTTCAATTTTATCTTCTGCTTTAGAAAAAAATAAATTAATAAATTTTAAAATTAATAATAAAGGAAAAAATAATATTTTTAAATAAATTAAATTTGGGTTTAATAAAACTTTCTTTAAAAACATTGGATAATCTGAAATTAAAACTTTTACAATTTTATCAGAATCTTTTTTCCAATCATTATTTTTTACTGGAGCAAAATTTATTTGAATAGTATTTAATGAATAATTCCCTGTTCTTGATAATGCTGAAGTTATTGAACCATAAGGGTCTACAATATCTTTTTGACCTTCTACTTGAAGTTCTGTAAAAGTTTTTATTGGATATAAAAAATGTTTTGAAAGTCACACTTCCCCAACCATCATTTTTTCATTTGGTACTTTTTCCAAATAATCCTCAATTTCAGTTATTTCCAAATTTGGAAAATGAGCATAAATTTGGTTTTGTAAAAAATTAGTATATTTTTTAGGTGAAATAATAAAAAATCTAATTTTATTTCATATTTTAGAAATTTCAAAACTAAAACTTGGTGCATTATATTTTTTCTTACCAAAAAATCACTTATGATAATCATCATAAGCTTGATGCAAAATAATTAAAATATGCTCAAAAACTCCAGCTCATTTCTCATTATTTCTATCAACTACTATTTCTAATATATTTTTTTTCATAAATTTTATTTAATCTATGTTATTATATCATATTTTTTATAAAAAGCAAAAAAAAGAGTTTTTAAAAAAATTATTTTATTTTTTTAAAACTCTCTTTTGTCTCTCAAAGTAATTTTATAATTTTATTTTCTACTCAAAGAGAAATATCTTTTCATCAATGATTTGGAACTGGGAAAGTTAAACTTCAATTATTAAAAATAACATGACTTCAATTTTGTCTAACAATTTTAAATCATAATTTTAAAAGTTTTTTTTCAATTTCCCTATACTTGTAAGGCATAATTTGAAAAATTAAAATTCAAAATACTATTCTTAATTTTTCTTTCATTTTCAACTAACTCTAAATGATAATCCATCATCATTTCAACAACTCACAAAAGCTCTTTTCTAGCCTCTTCTTCAGTTTCCCCATAAGCAAAAATATTATCCTGTCCTTCAACTTCTGCCAAAAATCAATCTCAATCTTTTTTTATAGTAATTCACATAATTCCCAAAATTAAAAAATATTTTTATTCATACTTTCATTATAAAAACATCCATTTTTTTTGCAAAAGATTTTTATTTTTCTACTGATGATCATTAATTTCAAAAATTATTAAATCTCAATCTTTATCAATACTTCAATATGCTCTATATTTTTTATTTATCCTAAAATACCAAATATTAGAATTTTTAGGCTTTCTTTCTTTAAAATAATTATTTGAATTAATTCAAGATAATATTTTATTTTTTGCTTTTTTAAACTGTTTTAACAAATTTCTTTTTTCTAAATATTCTTTAATTCATTCATCTTCAAAAATATTATTTACAATCATTTTTTATATATTAGTAAATAACTTTTTATTTTTTTTTAACACAATATTTGATTTTTTTTGCATTTCATTAGTTACTTCATTTTTATCTAATTCATATAAATCATAATCAATATTATTATCTTGAGTTTCAATAAAAGTAACCAAAACTTTCATAGTTTTTTTAGGTGCAACAAAATCTTCTCAAAAAATTATTTCTTTATCTTTTACATAAGCCTCAACAGTTGAATAAGTCATACAAATATTAATTAATTAACTAAATATACTTTCATTATAAAAATATCCCTTTTTTTTGCAAAAGATTTTTTTGTATTTAAAAAGTACTTATTTTTCTATAAATAAGTACTTTTACATTCTATAAATTAGCCAGATAATTTTTAGATGTTTTTATTTCTGTTTTTCATTCTGGAATTTCTTCAGAAAATTTTTGAATTTCTTTTTCTATTTCTTTTCATTCAATTACAAATGTTGGCATAATAACTATCTCATCTGAATTTGATTCATAAGCAAATCATTTAAAAGTTATATTAATAGGCATATTCATAATTTTTTCATATAAATCTTTATTAAATTTATCACTCATAGGTCTAAATTCTAAAATTTTTCATAAGAATCAAAAGTTTTCATGATTATTTGATTCTTTTCATTCTTGAGTTTTTAAGTATCAACCAGTTGGAGCAGCTGGGATTGAAGACCATCATAATGAATCTGTTGAAATTAAATCTCATTTTGCTAAATTATGAGTTGCTCTATCTGTAACTCATCATTCAGCATTAACTCTATCATTATTTCTTAAAATTGTAGTTCCAGCAAAATTAAATGAAGTTGCAAATCTTATCTTTTTTTCATTTCAATTTTCATCTACAAAATTATGTTTTTTTCAAGCTCAATAAGTTTCTACTAACAAATTTTCTAATTCTATTAAATTTTTTATTCAATTAGAATTAATAGGTTCTAAAATTTGATTTGTTAATTCTTTTGTCCAAGAAACTATTTCTTTTAAATCTAATTTATCTTCTCAAATTTTTTCTTTGTTATCTCATAAATAATTTTTTAATCCTCTATATAATAATCAATTAAAAAGTCATTTTTTTGTATAATCATTAGATGTAGTTGTTTCTCAAATTTTTTCCTTTTTATCATTTGTTACATCATTTGTATTATCTGAAACATGAGAGTATCATTTTCATAAAAAATTCATACAAAATAAATTCATATAATTTTTTGTAATATATTTAAACATATTTTTTTGTTATTAGTTATTAAAAGGAATATATTGTTATTTATCTTGATTATTTTTATTCCATATAAAGCACTATATAAAAAATCTTTACATTGTCAAAAAATAGTCTATAAAACTTAAGATAAAGGTATGACTTTTTATTTATTCTCTTCTAATTTAATAAATAAAGGAGATAGAATATAGAAAAATCATAAGATTAAGAATGAGTATGAAAATACATTTTCTAAATTATTAGGGTTATATTTAATAATAATTAAAATAATTATAAGTGAGAATATTCTTCAAAACCATAAAATAGATTCTCTGAAAATCATTGATGGGAAAAAATCACTTTTATTGTATTTTATGTTACTGATAAATTTTAAATCATATATTTGTACACTAATTTTGTAAAATGGTGAAACAATATTATCTATGATATAATATGTAATTAATCAAATAAAGTTTAGATTAAATCATAGAAAAATAAAATTTATAAATATAATAATTCAAGAATAAAACATTATTTTATTCCTATTATTTGAATTTCTTTTTGTAGAAAAAAGTAATATTAAAAATATAGAAAAAAGTGAAAATAATGATTGAAGGATTCAAAGAGTTATTTCTGTTTTTAAAATATCAATTAATAATATTGTTATCAATATTGATGGAATTGTAAAAGTTATGGAATCTGTTAAAAAATATAACAAAATATTTTTATTTTTCATATTAAAAAACTTTTTGTAACTTTTTAACTTCACTCTTATTGGAGAATATGGTTTTAAGTCTTTTATAAAAAATAAACTTAACAAATATAAAATAGGAATTAATAAAAATAATAATTTATAAGGTTCATTATAACTAAAAATATCTGATAAATAAAATATTAAACTTACAATCAGAGGTACAATTATATATAAAACTTTTATTCAAACTGATAAAATTGATGAATAAAAATCTCTTTTTTTATCTGATATATCTTTTATTTCATAAGATTGAATTGAACAATAATAATTTCCCATTCAAATTCAATAAAAAAGTGTAAAGAATATAATTCAATAAAAATCTGAATTTATAAAAAAAAGAAGTAAAAAAGATATTAAAAAATTCAAGAAAGATAAATAGAATAATTTTTTTATATTTATATTGAATTTTCAAATAAAATATCAAAAAAAGCTAAATCATATAAAAAGACTAGTATAAAGTAATATATTATAAAAGGTTACATATTCAAAACTATCAAAAAGTTTGTAAATATATATATTTACAAAAGTCATAGTAATAATATTTCAAAATGTAAATATCCATTTTAGAAACATTAAACTTTTTAATTTTTTATCTATTTTTTTTATTTTCTTTATTACTTCTTTCATTATTTGCTTTATTTTGATACAATATTTAAAAGAATAATATCACATATATAAAATAAAAAAAATAATATATTTATTTATATTAAAAATAAATTTGACTTTAAGACTTAAACTATTATAAATAGTTCATACTTTAGTAATACTAATTATTTTAATAATTATGAAAAAGAAAATAACTATCAGTTTAGATGAAAACATCTTATCTAGAATTGATGAATCTGTAAAAAAATGAGAGTGAAAAAATAGAAGTAGAGTTATTGAAAATATTTTAAAAGAAAGATATTGAGATTTTGTAGATGTAACAGTAATAATATTTGGTCATGATAATAAATGGGATAATAGACAATACCCTTTTAATCAACCAAAGCCATTATTACAAATAAGAAAAAGAACTATAGCAGATAGACAAGTTGATGCCTTTGTGAAAGCAGGAATAAAAAATATTATTTATTTAATAGAACCTAATTCAACTAAATTATTCAAAGATGAATTATTAAACAAATACCCTACAGCTATTTTTGATTTTGTTGAAGTTGATTCTGATTTAAAAACCTGAGATGCTTTAAAAATTGCATTAAAAAGAGAAAATACAAATAAAACTCTATTAATTGCAAATTGAGATATTTTTTACTGAAATCTTGATATTGAAGAATATTATAATTATCACAAAGAGCAAAAATGAGATTTTTCAATGCTATTAAAATTTGTATTAAATCCTGAACAATTATGAAATGTTAAAATTAATTGAAATAAAATTATAGATTTTATAGATAGACCAAAAGCTAGTCAAATGAATTTAACAAATTCAGGATTATATTTCACTACAAGGGATTACTTAAATAAATATGATTTTTGAGATTATCTAGAATATACTTTTTTTCCAAAAATAGTTGAAAGAGATAATATCATTGCATATATTTATCAATGAGAATGGGAACATATTCAAAATGATTCTGCTTATGAAAGGGTTAATTGATGGTTGATGTAACAAAAAAAGACTTTAAAAAAGTCTTTTTTTTATACATTAATTTTTTTAGAAAAAATTCAATGTAAACTACATTGTGTTCTTATTTCAAAATCATCTAAATCAGAAACATCATATTCTAAATAAGCTGGTTCTCAAGGTTTAAAAAATTCTTCATAAACTAAATCTCAATACTCATCATAAATTCAAATATTTCATAAAAAATGACTTTCTTCTCAAGGATGATTAACTTCAATTTTCATACCTCAATCTTCTAAAATTTCTACTTGTGGAAGATGCTCAAGTTCAATTCATAAAATATCTTCTCAATCATCTAAATTATTAATATATGGAGTTATTTCTTGAAAATTATCAGAACTTTCAAAACAACTTGGACAAACAAAACTTTCTCTAATATCATCTAATTTAGTTCAATATTCAATTCAATCTTCTACTTCTCCATTTATTTCATCATAAATATAACCACAGTTTGTACATAAATGTTTCATAATTTTTAGGTTAAATTTTTCTTATCTCAATTTTTCACATAATTCAATCATTAATTTCTAAAACTTTAAATTTTAATAATTCTTTTTTTGATTCTGTAAAAACTTTTAATTTTATAACTTCATCTTTTTTAGGAAATCTTTCTAAAATATCCGTTAAAACATAACTAAGAGTTTCTCAATCATATTTATCTTCACTCCATTTTAAATCACAAAATTCTAAATTAAATAAAGTTAAAGCATCTTCAATTCATATATTAGAATCAACTTCATAAATATTTGTACCTTTATTTTGTATTTCTTCAACTTCCTTATCAGTTTCATCTCTTATTTCTCAAAATATTTCTTCAATAACATCTTCCAAAGTTGCAATTCAGGCAACTCAACCATATTCATCTAAAACAACCGACATAACTTTATGATTTTTTTGAAAATTTTCTAATAAAGTGTCAATTGGTTGATTTAAAGGTACTTTCATTGGTTTTACTAAATTCAAATCTGAAAGTTTTTGTGTTTTATTTTCAACTGTAATTAAATCTCTAATTGTTAAAATATGAGTTATATTATCTATTGTTTCATGATAAATTGGAATTCTACTGTGAGTATGTTTCAAATAATAATCAAGTGCTTCTTCAACTGTTGTATCATCCTCTAAAGCTTCTAATTTTACTCTTGGAGTCATTATTTCCTCAACTGTAATTTCACCAAATTCTAAAACATTTTTTAATTGTTTATGTTGTTTTTCTTCCAAACCTCAAGTATGTTTTCACATATCTATAAATGCTTCAACTTCTGATTCTGAAACCTGTTCTTGTTTAGTTTTTCAAGTGAATAATTGAATTAATTTTTCAAGTAAATAAACAATTGGAGATAATATAAACATTAAAAATTTATAAAATTTAGCAACTAATAAAGCTATTGTTTCAGCATTCTTTGTAGCAAAACTTTTTGGTGCAATTTCTCAGAAAATTAACAATAATAATGTTATAATTCAAGTAGCAATTCAAATAACTAAACTTTGTTCCATATCTGATCATTGAGCTAATTGTGTTGCAATTACAGTTGCAAAAGCTGCTGTAAAAGTATTCACCAAATTATTTCAAATCAAAATAGTGATAAGTAACTTATCACTTCTATCTTTTATATATTTTAATTCTTTTGATCAAAATTTTCACTCTTTTACAAGAGCATCAACTTTATGTGAAGGCAGACTCATCAAAGCCAATTCTGTACCAGAAAAAAATCCTGACAGTATAAATAAAACAACAAATATCAATATCGTTAAGGGGTCCATTTATTTTTTTTAATAATTAAATTTTCTTTATTTTATTTCTTTTTTTCTTTTTGTAAAGGTTTTTTAAATCTCTTAAAATTTATTAGCTTTTTCTTATTTTTTCCAATCATATAATCAAAGTCTTTAATTAATCACATTGAAAAATAAAATATACTTATACCAACTAGTAATCATGCTAAACCAAAGAAATGCTCTGAAACTAAAAGTATTACAAAAGTTAAACTCATAGGTAATTTTAAAAAACTTGAAACAATTTTAGGATTTAAATAATATGCCTCAATTGTGTGAACAATTAAAATAAGAAGTATGATTATAGGTACAATCATAAAATCTCAATAAGTTATATATCATATAATCATTATTGGTATTGATGATAATATAACTCATAATACTGGTATAAATCCCATTACAAAGACAACTAAACCTAGAGTTAGTATATAAGGGAAAGTTGTTATTTCTTCAGTTGAAAAAATAAATCATATTATTAATAATCATATAACTGTTAATGTAGCATTAACTATTGCAATCATTGATTGAGCTTTTAATATTAATCAAAAACTTTTAATTACTTTTTCAAGTAATATTTCATATTCTGTATACAAAAATCAAAAATTGGATTCTTTAATTTTTCATAAATACATTCATAGTTTATTTCTATCAATAATAAAAATAAAACTTAAAATAATTGCAAGAATTATTTTTAAAATAGAACTTCATAGGATACTTAAAAATACTAAAGTTTTTTCTTGAAATGATTTAAAATCAATATTAACTCCAAATTTTTCAATATATTCAGTTATTTTTAAATTATCTTCTGGATCAATTAAAATTAATTTCTGTAACAATGTTTCTTTTAAATCATTAATTGCTGTAATAATTTTTACAGAACCTGATTTTTCAGCTAATGCTTCTTCTCATTGTATGAAAGTTAAATTTTCATTATTTTTATCAATACTATTAATAATAGAAAATTCATTTGTAATAGAATTAACTTCACTTTTAATTGTTGGTATAATATTTGCAAAGAAATATGTAATAATTCAAATAAAAATTATATATTCTATTAAAATAATAACCCAAATTGGTAATTTTTCTAAGAATCTAAAAAATAAAAACTTTTTAGATAAAACACACGATTTCTGTTTAATGAATTTTGCAATGCTAAAAAATAAAAATGCAAAAATAAAAGTTAATAAAAATATACCTAAAAAATCTTTAAATATATATATAATTATTACTAATAAAGCATAAGCTCCTATCTTTTGAAATGCTTTTTTATTGAATATTAAAGTTAACATTTTTTTTAGTCCTCCCATTTTTTTTTAAATTTTATTAAAATAAAAAATCTATAATTATATATTATAGATTTTTTGTATTTTTGCAATTAGAAATAAATTAATTTTTCCATTGCTTTCTCTTTAAAAAAATCAGATACATTATTAAAATCTGTTAAGTCAATCAAAGCAGGAACTTTTTCATCAAGCTCATATTTTATTTTTTCTTTTAAAGTAAAATCAATTTTTTTATCTCATAAAATTCAAATATCATAATCTGATCTTAAACTATAATTTCACCTAGCCCTTGAACCATAAATAAAAAATTTATATTTATTTTTATCTAAATATTTTTCTAAAATTTTTCTAATTAAATTTAAAATATTTTCATTCATATTTTTCTTGTAAATTTTTAATATAGTCTTGCATTAATTCTAAATATTCTGATGAAACTTTATAATACAAATCATCTGCAATATCTTCTTCATATTCATGACTTGTTTTATTCCTAAAATCTTTCATCTCAAACCACTTCTCCAAATCTTCAATATAACCTGCTCTAAATCCCATTTTAATAGCCTGAAAAACTGTTCTTACTTCATCTTCTCACTCAATTTTAATCCCCAAAAATTTCATCATTTTCCAAGAAAGTTCAAAACTATACTCAAACCTCTGAATAACAGAATCTCTAAAAATATTAAACATCTCCAAATCTCATTTTTCATATTTTTTTGATTCATTAATTGAATATTCAAGAGTTTTGATAGCTCTATTTAAATGTTCAAATTTATTTAAAAATATTTCTTCCATAATTTTTATATTAAAAAATCTATAATTATATATTATAGATTTTTTATTATTTTGCAATTTTCTTTTTTGCGTCTTCATAACTTATATCATTATAATATGCAATAGCAGATATAAAGTAAGTTTCATTATTTTTATCTTCTCAAACTGGTAATTTATTTCTAATAGGAGTATTCAATCTAAAATATTTTTGAATATTTACTGAGGGAGATTTTATTCATAATCAAGTATTATAATATGCTAATACTTCTTCCCAAGAACAATTTTTAGTATTTTTAATATGGCTCATATATTTTGCTGTAGCCATTAATTGATCAGCTGGATTATTTCTATTTCAAACTCAAAATCTTGACCAAGTACTATTAATCATTTGTCATAATCAATATGCACTACTTCATGGTGCTTTTACACTTGGATTCCAACTTCAGTTTTCATGATAAATTAAATTAATAATTGCTCATTGCGGAATTCAATAGCTTGAAGCTGCTACCTTTACCTCATTTATATATTTTTCATGAGTATGTCTACTTCATTTATATTCATATCAAGTTGAAAATAAATTTCAAATAGTTAATTTAGTATTATTAGTGTCTATTTTAACTTTTCAATTTTTAACTTTTATATCAATATCATTATTTCAAATAATAGATTTAAAAGCATTTTCTATAAAAATATTATTATTTCATAGATTTAATTTTAAAATATCAAATTCTATATTTTTTGAATTAATTAATTTTTTATTTTCAGATAAATATTTTGTTACTTTTCATTTTATATCCTGGTATCAATTTAGAACTTCTCATAAATGTAAAATATTAAAATCCTTTCAAACTTCAATATTTCATTTATCATTTATTTTAACTCATAAATATTTATATTCATCTTTTCAAATTATTTCTTCAATAAGTTTTTTATCTACTTTTGATTTATAAGGGTTTTCAATTTCTTTTAAATTAGAATTTTCTTTTATATTTTTACTTATTAGTGTACCAAAATTAGATTTCACTTCTGTTCACCTAATTTCAACAAATCTTTTTTCTATTGCTTCATTAAAAGATGTATCTTTTGTTAATACAGATTTCTTGACAACTTCAATTTTATATCAATCATGTATTGCTAAATAACCACCAGTTTTTGTATAGTATCAAGGTCTTGGTGATGATTTTCTAGTTCATAAAACTCAATTTATTTTTACTTGTTCAATATTTTTAATATCTAAAATATCTCAAGCTCATATTATTTTATCTAATCATTTATTTCTTCAAAAATTTACTGTAAACTTATCTTTTTCATTAAATGTACCATTAAACTGATCTCATTTTTCTGTTGATAATAATAGTTTTCTTACTTCATTTGGATTAGTTTTTAACATTGCATAAAATTCTCCTGCACTAATATCATTAAATTTCTTTTTTTCAATTATTTTTTGAATTTCTTCATTTTTAATAATTTCTTCATAAGTTTTTTCAACTCATTCATATCTTTTTTCCTTTACTATTTTTGTTTCCAAAGTTTTTAATTGTATTTCTAATTTTCAATATCTATTTTTTAACATTTCTAATGTTTTAGAATTTTGTGCTAAAATATCAATTTTTTTATTTTGATCTTTATTTTCTACTTTATTACTTCATAAAAACATTTCTTTAAAAAGTTTTATATAAGCATCTAAATAAACTATTTCTTTTTTCAGTTCTTTTCATTCTTTAGAAATTATATCAATTTTTTTTAATATATCTTTATCATCTTTAAATACTAATTTTTGTAAAATAATTAAATCACTAAATTTATCTTTATTATTTCCCTTATCAATCTCATCTAAGATATTTTCAATTTTATCTCATTTACTTACTAATTCTTTCATAAATTCAATTCTATGTTGAGAATCTAGTTTTTTTAAAAAATCCTCAAGTTGTTTTTTTTGTGGTTCTGATAATTTTTTTTCAAATTCTTTAAGTTGTGCTTTATCAATAACATTTCAATACTCATTATTAAATGTTAATTCTTTATTTATTATAGATACTTCACTCATATTTTTTTACTTAATTATAAATTATAAAAAAATAATAACATATTATTAAATATAAAACAAATAAAACACATTTTTTCAATAAAAAACTTTTATTTGCAAAAAAAATATTTATATAGTACACTGTACTTATTATAAAATAACTACAAAAAATAAATGTTAGAAAAAGAAATAAAAATACTTGAAATTGATAAAGAAAAATTGGAAAAGGATTTAGAAGAACTATGAGCTAAAAAAACATTTGAATGAATAATTCATGATGTTTACTATGATTTCCCTGATTGAGAAGAGTTAAAAATGGAAAAAAATAAAAGAATGTTTAGAATTAGAACTAAATGAGAAGAACATATCTATACAATCAAAAGAAAAAGGAAAAAAATGTGAGAAGAAGAAGGTGCAATAATCAAAGATGAACATGAAACTAATATTACTAATATAGAAAGTTTTCAAAGAGTTTTAGATAAATATTGAATGAAAAAAACTAGAGAAAAGAAAAAATACAGAACAAGTTATGCTTTAGCTTGAGCAGAATTTGATATTGATACTTATGAAGAAATTCCTACTTTTTTAGAAATAGAAGAAACATCAAGAGAAAATATTAATTTTTGGATGAGAAAATTAAATCTTGAAAATCATGATATTTTATTATGAGGATCAAGAAAAATATTTAAACATTATTGAATTAAATATCTTAATTTTGATTGGAAAGAATAAAAAAAATGTTAAAATAATATTTAATTATTTTAACATTTTTATAACTTCATCAGTTTTAGTTGAATAGCTAATTGCTATAAAATCAATTTCATAAACTTGAGATAAAATAATAGAATGTAATCTTGATGCAAGATTTAAGTCTATTTTTTTTTCTGTATAAATTTCATAAGATTCTTGCATATTTTTACATATATAGATTTTATTTAGATGTTTTTGCCAAACATCTCTACATTTTTTTAGAAAAATATAATCATTTGCTTTTTTGTCTGTTTTATGGAAAGAATGTGGAATTAAAATTATTTTATTATTATTTTCTAAAAAATATTTAATAATTTCTAAAATATTTTTTTCATAATTTTTTATATTGAAATCTCTTAAAGCAATTCAAATAGTTTTTCATTCTAAAATTATATCATTTTTTACAATAATATTTTTTATTTTTTTTATATTTAAATTATCAATTTCTAAATTTCATCTTATAACATTATTATTTATTAAATTTAAATTAGTCTCATTATCATTAAAAACTGGATCATTAAATAATTCTATATTTTTAAATTTTAATTCTTTCAGTAAATTATAACTATAATTATCTCTAACTGTTATTTCATTAGCACAAGAAAATATTTTTTTAACTATATCTAAATTATTTTTATTTTTAATATTTATTCAAACTCTAAAAAATTCTACTTTTTTATTAAATAATTTAAAAACTCTACTTCTAAATAATAACTGTTTTAATGGACTTCAAACAGATTGATTTTCATTGTCATAAATAATTCAACCTCATCATATTACTATTAAATCTGATTTTATAACTACTTTTATAAAAATATAAAAATTAAAAATATTTCTAAAAATATTTTTAATTTTTTTAAAATCTATTGGAAAATACTCTAAATATTCAATATTATCTGAGATATAAAAATTATCTTTTAAATCATAAGTAAAAACTTTAAAAAATATTTCTTTTTCAGAAATATTAAAAATCTTAGAATACTTATTTTCTAAAATTTTTATTTCATTTTTCAAAATTAATTCATCTCATAAATTTTGAGATCATATTGATGCAAATATTGATATTATCATAATTATTTTATTTTATATATTTTTCATCTTGAGTATATATTTTTTGAATCCGGTGATGTTATAGCAGGAAAAACTAAATCACATTTTCTTATTGTTGAAATAAAATCTAAATTATAGTTACATGGACATGTATTACAAACAGAATTTCCATATATAAAACTATTATAACCCTTTTCTAAACACATATTTAAAGAAATATGTGTTTCTTCTTTCTCAAAAATTGGACATCAATTATTTTCAATAGTTCACTTAACTGTAGGACAACTATCTTCACAATCTACAATTCAATCATTATCTGCATCAATTGTACAAGAGTCAAAATCTAATACTTTTATTATAACTGAAGCCTCTCAGCTATTTCAAATACTATCTGTAACTAGTAAAACTACTTCATAAGTACCTGGATTTTTAAAAATATTTTTTGGTCTTTTTCAAATTCAAGTAGTTCCATCATTAAAATTCCATTCATATTTATAAATTCATGTTCATCAAGTTATAATTCCATCAAATTGTACATTCAATTCCACATTTCAAATCATTGGATTTGCATCTATTTGTACATTTAATCATTTTTTTTCTTTTTGTGATATATATATTGTTGAATAAGACGAGGCTTTTTTTCAACAATTATCTTCAACTTCTAATAAAATTCTCCATTTTCAATTACTTAAAAATTTATAATCTTCTATATTCTTTCACTCTTTTTTTATTTCATCTCAATTATTTATATTAAAAAATGTCCAATCATATTTTTTAATTCATTTACTACATTCTCAATAAATAATAGATTTTAGATCAAAAAGATTATCTGATTTTTTTATTACTTGAATATTAACAGCAAAGTCATTCTCTTTTTTAATACATGAGTTTGTTTCTAAAGCAATATAAGCAATTTTTAAAAAATCTTCTTTAGAAATATTTTTATATGGATAAATTTTATTATTTTTTTTCTCTAATAATTTATATATTTTTTCTTTTCAATCTTTATCAACCTTTTTAATTTGAAAATCTAAAGCCTTTTTCAAATACCCATAAAAAGTATAAACTTGTCATAGTGTATTTTTTGCAAAAACATCTTCAGCTAAATTTTCAGTAATTTCTCAAGAATAAATTTTTGATAAAACATTTTTATTGTCTTCTACACTGAATATACCTGAATTTCTCAAAATAACTGCAAGAGCCTCATCTAATGTAATTTTATTATCAACACAAAATGGTCTTTCTCATTTTACTGCTTGTTTTCATTCACACTTATATCATTCATCATATCATTTTACATATCATAATCTATCACTTTCTGCAATACAGTAAAAATTTTTATTATCTTTAGAAACATCAAAAAAAGTTTGTGTTTTTGAATGCTCTTTTAATAATCTAAAATCTGTATTTGGACTAATACATCTTTTACAAGTAACTTCCATAGAAATTCACACAAATTCATCTCTATTTAATAACTTTTTAGGATTAAATCTTCAATTTGTATCTGGAAAAATCATTCATCTATCATAAAGTGTTTGAAGTTCATTATAAAATTTATAATTTTTATCTATATCTATAAAAACTTTTTCAACAGGAATTGATGCAGAAAAAACACTATTTCATAAAATAAATTGTGAAATAATTAAAATCAGGAATATAAAAATCTTTTTTATCATTTTTTATTAATTAACAGCATACATAACAATTCCAGCCGCAACTGACACATTTAAACTTTCTTTTTGCCCTCTCATTGGTATTATAACTTTTTTATCAGAAATAGAAAGTATTTTTTCACTTACTCAATTAACTTCATTTCACATAACAAGACATACTTTTTTTTCTTGTATATCAAATAATTTTCTATAATCAACTGAATCTTTACATAGCTCTACTGACCAAATTTTATATCATTCTTTTTTTAAATTTTCTAGAACCTCTGATACATCATTAAAATATTCCCAATCAATGAATTTTTCTCATCATAAAGCAGTTTTTGCTATATCATTTCTTGGTGGATAAGGGGTATAACCTGTTAATAGTAATTTTTCAAATCAAGATCCATCAGCATTTCTAAAGATTGCACCAACATTTTGCATTGACCTAATATTGTCTAATAATATTATTTTTGACATATTTTTTTAAATTTATAATTAGTTTATTTTATTATATATAAAAACAAAAAAAAGAGAAACTTTTTCTATTTTTTTATCTATTTTTCAAATAATGTTTTTAATAATTCAATTCTTAAATATTTTAACAAATTATTTATTTTTTTATTATCTTTATATTTAGCTTTATTTAATAATAAATCAATCTTATTAATAATTCTAATTATTATAATATCTTTTTTATTATAATCAATTTTTTCAATTTTAGAAATAAAATTATTAATAGATTTTTTATATTTATAACTAATATTTAATCAATATAATTCTTCTTTTAATTTTCTAATTTTTTCATTTTTATCTTCATCTCAAATATAATTTGCTTTTACAATCCATCTACCTACAATTCCTCAGATAGGAGTACAAGTGAATAATGTTAAAGTAGAATTATTAGTTGGATTTAATACTCCAACATCCGTTGGTTTTGTATTATAAGATTTTTCAACTATATATTTAAAAAGTTTAAATTTTCAATTTATTTTTTTATAAACCCAAATTTCTTCTCAATTATCCATTTCTATAATTTTTCCAAAATGAGTTTTATACCTACCATTATCACTTTTCCAATAACTTGAATGTCAAAATATCACTTTATTTCATATTTTACCAAGTTCTCAAGAATTAGGATATTCCATTACTCCAGTTTTCAAATAATCATTTACATGAATTTCTTTTCAAGAAATCATTTTACTAAAATCACTGGTATTTTCAGGGATTTTATTCACAGGGATAACTAAACCATTACTTGGAATAACTAGATATTCATCTCTATTTTGATCAATCTTTGGTAAAACCTGTTTCCAAAAATCTAAGTCATCATTATTACTTCAAGCTAATCTAAAGATTTCTTTTTTAGGTAATTCTGTTTCTATCTTTTTTATATTTCTTTTAAAAGTTCTTTCCTCTATTGATGTTCATGTTTTTGGTAATATTTTTGGGATAGCAAAACTTTTTTGTTCTGATTTCTCTTTTTTTAATAATTGTTTTAATAATTTTTCTTTTTCTAATAATTTTTCATATTCTAGTTTTAGTTTTAATTTATTCTTCTCTAATTCTTTTTTTTCTAATTCTTTTTTTAATTTATTTATTTTTTCTTTTTCTATTTTTTTTATTTTATTTTCTTCTTCTTCCTTTCTTTTTTTCTCTTTTTCATTTTCTTCTTCTTGTTTCTTTTTTTCTTCTAATTTTTGTTTTTCTTCTTTTTTCTTTTTATTAGAATATCAACCTCAACTATGAGATACAATAGGAATAGCTAAAATTATTAATTCATTACCTGTTGTATTTGAATCAAATCATTCACCTATAGTAGAGATAATTTTTGTTTTTACTTTTGAATCAATTGGTCAAGTAGCTTTTGTTTTAAAAGTAATACTTTCTAAAAAATTTGGAGCAATACTTATAATTACAAAACTTATAGTCCCATTATTTTCATCAATTACTATTGATCATGTATTTACTAAAGTTCAAGAACCAAAATCTAAACTTCCTGAAATATAATCAACTGTTCAAGTATTATAATTTAAAACAACTTGCATATTTGTTCAAGTAGAACTTCAAATATTTTTTACTGAAGAATTATGAGTTATTATTTCATTTTGATATAAGTTTCATCAATTATCATCAATTAATACTGAAGTTGTCTCTAATTTTGGAGCAATAATAGTTAATGGAATTGATGGATTTCATCAAATGGCTCATTCAACAGTATCAGAAACATTAGCTGTTGTAATTATAGTTGTTCAATCTGGAGTACTTTGATTTGAATTTATTTTATAAACAATAGTAACAGAATCTCAAACTACTATATTTATTCAATTTAAAGTTAATATTCAATTATTATTAATTCATCCAGTTGAATTATAAGAATTTGTAGACCCTGCCGGAACTGATTGTAAACTAAATGTAGAACCTGATAAATAATCTGGAATATCAATTATAGTAGAAACATTTGTTAAATTAATATTTCAAGTATTTGTTAAAGTAACTGTATAAGTATAAGTTTCTCAACCTAAATGATTTCCTCAATTATCATCTATAACTGTAATTTTTTCATCTAAAATTGCATCACTATAAACAAAAGAAGTATTAGCTAAATTATTATAATCATTAATTCCTCAGTTTCAATTTCTTTCAGTGTTATCTGTATTTCAAGAGATATTAGCTATATAATTTCAATTTTGTGAAGTATAATCTAAATTTCAAGTTAAAGTTAAAATATCTCACAAATTATGATTTTCATCAACATCTGCATATATTTCAAATGTTAATGGATTTCAGGTATTAATTGGAAGCTCTGAAATATTAAAATTATTTCAATTTTTAACTAAATTAATAGCTGAACCTGAATTAGTTATATTTATAGATCAAGTGTAATTAACTCAAGTTGGTAATAAAGTAGATAAATCTAAATCAAATCAACTACTAGTTCAAGTATTAGTTAATGAAAAAGTATATTTAACTAAATTATTTACTTGTGTATAATTATTAGTTATATTTAAAGAAATATTTGGCTCAACAACTATTAAATTAGCAGTTGTAGCTGTTTTTTCATTTCATCAATTATATAGTGCTTTAACTTGATGATTTTTAGTATCTCCATCATTATTATCTGATAAGTTTAATAATACTGTATCAAAAGTTATAATTATTTCTTCTCAAACAGAATTATCATTATCATTGTTTACAATGTTTGTAAATTCCCAAATCATACCTGTAGAAGTAAAAATTGGTTGAGTACTACCTGACAAAGTTATAGAATTGTTTGTAACAACTATTGTTCATGTATTTACTGCAATTCAAGAAGGAAGTAAATCTTCTATTTTAATATTATTAGTTGTTCATTCTGCAACTGGAATTTTTATTGTATAACTTGAAACATCTCAAATAGCTACATTTTGTACAGTATTTAATATTGCACTTAAGTTATTTGGAACAACTACTTGAATTGAATCAGTATCATTTGTAAAATAACTTCTTTCATTTCAATTAATTAAAGGAAATGATGTATAATCAATACTAGCTGTTCATGTAAGAACTTCTCATGCAGTAACTGAAGAATCTAATGTAGTTGTATAATTATAAGTTATAGTATCTCATATATTTAAAATTGTAGCTCAACTTGAAGCTAAATATCATCAACTTGTTGTTACATTATTTGGCTGATTATCTGTCCAAGATAAATCATAAGCTGGAGCAGAACCATTATTTGTAATAGTTATAGTTGTTTGGGCAACATCTCAAGCATCACCTGAAATAATATCATATTCTTTAGTTATTAATATATTTGGTTCAACTATATCTAAATTAGTAATAATACTTTTAGAATGATTAATATCCCAAGAAGCATTTAAAGTTGATAATCATTTATTTGGTCAAGCAGATGGAGCATTATCTGTTACTATTAAATTTGAAGTTAATTCTAAATTTGTAATTCAACTTCAAGAATTAACAATAATAGGATTAAAATTATAAGTAATAATGTTATTATTTATAGTAATTCCTGATAAGCTAGATGCTAAATCTCAAGCTAAAACTGAACCTGTTAAAAATTCATATCAAACTGCTAAAGTTTGAGTAACAACAAAACCTGTAGAACTAGACTCTGGAAAAGTAATTATTGTTTTATATTCAGCTTCTTCTCAGATTGCTAAATCATATAAATTTGTATAAAATCAAGTACCAGTATCTGCATTATTTGTAGATATAATATTATGAGTTAATAAAATATCATCTATTGTAAAATTAACTAAACTACTTCAAGTATAAGTTTTTTCATTAATAGAATTATCTGCATCAAGTGAACTATAATCTAAATTTGCAGTATTTGGAATATCATCTTTTGGTGCAACATTTTGATTAACAATAACTTGAAAAGTTATTCATGTACTTGTTCAGAAATCTAATTTAGCTAAAGTAATTCATGTATTTGATAAAAAATCATTTTCAGAACCAGTAAAACCATTTAAAACTAAACTTCAAGTTACAAAAGTAAATCTAGTATCCAAAGAATCTTTTAAGACCAAATCATAAGCATTGGCTAATCAATCATTTTCTAAAGAAACTGTATAATTTAAAATATCTCCAGCATTTCAAGTTGTAGGATTTACTATTTTATTTATTACAATATTGGGCTCTAATATATTAACATCAGAATCATCTTTTATAGTTAAATCATAAAGACTATAATTAAATTTTCATTCTGATTTTTTATTATTTCAAGTACTTGCATTCTTTTTAACTCTAGAAGTTGTATAAATTACTATATTTTCTAAAGTAGAGTCATCTAAATCTGAATTAATAATAGTTCAAAAATCTATTTTAAAATCATTTGAAACAATACTTGTTGTTCAAGTTCAATTAGAAAAAGATAAACTTCAACTAAAAGAATCAACTCATCAAGTTAAGAATAATAAATTATTATTTCATAAATCATCAACAAAACTTCAAGAATTATAAGTTCAATTTGGTAAAGTTATCTCTGTTTTAAATGTAACTTCTTCTCATATTTCTAAATTATTAGAAATACTTCCAGATTCACTTGTAGAAAATACAGTTCTTGAAATAATAGGTTGTTTTGTAATAAAATTAGATTCTGCTTCAAGTGGTCAATAATTATTAATATCATTTGAAACAGCTATATCTGAAGCAAAATAATCAAGTGTAACTGTATTTATTTTATCTTGATTATTAATGATTAATCCTGTTCATGCTTTAACAGTATAATCAATTTTAATACTAGAATTTGCAGGTAATACTGATCTATTTAATGCTCAAGTATTAAAATAAGCATCTAATATATTTCATGATTGAGTTAAACTACTTGAATTTACAGTAAATCAAGAACCAGTCATTAGATAATTTTGTAAACCTAAAGAGTTTGGTAAAGTATCAATAAGATTTTCAATATATGCAGATTCTTTTCAAATATTTTGTATTTCAACCGTATAATCTATATTACTTCATGCTTCAATATTTGAACCACTCATAGTTTTTGTTAAAACTAATTCTGGAACTCATAAATTTAATTGTACATCTTGAATTTCTAATGGATTTACATTTGTTTGGTCATCATTTACAGAAGCAAAAGAAACATTTTTCAAACCTGAAATTCAATTTGAAATTCAAGATGGTTTTACATCTAAAATTTTTACTTTAAAAGTAATAGCAAAAGTTCTAGCTCAACTTCATGAGCCTAAATCAAATTCTATATTATTAGCAGGAGTTTCTAATATCCAACCTGTTGAAGTAAGATCTAAACTATTAAAACTACTATCTGAATTTCAATCATTATTATCATCATTTATCTCTATAGAAATATTATTTATATCTTTTAAAGTATTATCTGTTTGAAAAGCATAATCATAAACTGAATCATTAGGTCAAACAATAAGAGGAAGAGCATCAATCAATTTAGCATCTATAAATTCTACATTAGGAAAATTCATAACTAAAGCATACTGTATTTCTGATCACACTGGAATACTTGCTGGCAATCAAGTAGAAGAATCATATGTAGTACTTCAATCAGGACTTGTAATACTAACTATATATTTTTTATTTGTTGGGTCTGGTGCTTTAACTGAAGCAGAAGAATTGTAAGTAACTGTAGTATTAATTATATTTGGTTCTGTATAACCCCATTCTTCATTATTATTACTTTCAGAAATAGTACCAAAAAAAGTTGCAGTATTTACAAGAGTTTCAGAATTTTCAAAATTAGTATCTCAAGAATTTTCAAAAAGTCCATCAACTAAAACTTCATATTTTATAACTAAATCATCATCTGCTTTTAATTCTCAAGAATTTAATTTCCATAATAATGTAGTATCTCAATCAGTATCTATATCTGAAGATATAAAAGTTAATACACTTCAACTTCAATTATTTACACTAGATAAAACACCTGAAAAGCTTAATCCATCAGGCAAAATATCAGAAATATATGTACCACTTCAATTAGTAGAAAAGGCAACATTTCTAGCTATATTTAAATCTAAAGTATAAGTTAAAATATCTCAAACTTCAACTATTGAATTAGAAACTCATTTTGAAATTTGAGCATATCATAGTAATTCATTATGTGTTTTTTCTACAACTAAAGTAGTAGCATCAACTGGGATATCATTTGTTCAATTATTCCAAGTTCAAGTCTGAACTTGATTAACTTTATTTATTGAAGAAGTTCTATCACTAATATAAGAACCTGTATTTAATAAAATATTTGAACCAGAATAAGAATTTATTGGATAAGCAAGTGCTAAAGTTTCATATTGTATTTCTAAATCTGTTCAAGTAGCAACAGTAATATTTGATAAATCCAAAGTTACTTCTCAATTATTTGGAGTATTATATGAAACATTTATATTTCATACTGATCATGTTTGAGTAAATCATACAAATTTTCTATTATCTGGAATAACATCAGTTAAAGCAAAATTTTTAAGTTCTCAAAGAGAATTTCATTTTATAGTTATTGTAGTAGTATAATTTTTACCAATTAATCAAAGTCAAGCTCAAGTTTTTTCAATATCAAAAGGTATAAATCTTGTTTGATCTGAAACAAAAGGTAAAGTAGATAAATCAGTTAATGTATCAATATTATCAGGAAAAGTTAAATCAGAAGGATCTGTTGAAGTATTAGCTAAATCTACTCATCATGGCAAAGTTCATGCTGGTGCTCCACTTGGTACTGCACCTCTTCAATAAATATTATCATCAGCATAAGCCAAAACACTAATATCATAATTTTGTGATAAATTAGCAATATTAGATGATGTTAAATTAACACTATATTTTTTTGAAATTCATTTTAATAAAAAATCATCTGTTTGAAAAAAATATAATTTTCTTCAATTGTTAGCAATATTTCTATTAAAATTTCATAAACTAGTTCAAGCTGAGACAAAATCTACTCAATCAGGTAAACTTAAGATAAAACCTGCATTAAAGGCATCTCATTCCGAAGTATTTTGATTAGTTAAAGTAAAATTATAAGTAAAATTATTACCCACAATAGAACTTTCAACTACATTAGAAGATAAATTTAAATTTAAATTTGCTGTTCAGTCAGAATCATCTGCTAAAACATTATTTATTCCTCAAAAAATTGGAAATAAATTAAATAACAGAGTAAAAAGTAAAACTTTTGCTAAAATCTTTTTCATATTTTTATGATAACATAACTAAAATATTATAATTAAAAGTATAGTTATTTTTATATTAAAAGAAAGTGTTTTTTGGCTAAAAATAAATAAAATATATAACACAATACTATTAATATAAATCAAGCTTTATTTTAATAAAAAATTTCCAAAAAATGTAAAAGACTAGTATAATGGTTAAAATATTTTTAAAAAATAAATTAATGCAAGAATTAATAATTTCATTACTAGTAATAGTTATTCCTATTTTTATCTTATTTAAAGTAATAAGATTAAGGGAAAATTATAAAAGATCTAAAAATCTTGTATTTTTAAAAGTGACAATGCCAAAAAAAGAAAGTGATTTGGATGAAAAAAAAGAAACCACAAAAGATTTTAAAGAAATGATAGGTATTATGGAACAACTTTTTTCTTCTCTAAAAAGTATACATTCAAGTAAAATTATAAAAAAGATTTTATGACAAGATATTATTTCTTGTGAATATATTGCCCATGAATGAGAAATATATTTTTATGTAGTTATACCTAAAAAATATAAATTTTTAGTTGAAAAACAAATAAATGGTTTTTATACTGATGCTTCAATTGAAGATATTGAAGAAATTGATATTTTTAAAAATAAAAAATATTCTGAATGAACATATATAAATACAAGTAAAAATTTTTTATATCCAGTTAAAACTTATCAAAAATTAGAATCAGACCCCATTAATAACATTACATGAGCTTTGTCAAAATTAGAAGAAGATGAATCAGCTGTAATTCAAATACTTTTAAAACCAATTGATGATGATTGGCAACATCATTCTGCTAAAGAAAGCTCAAAAATAATGAGTGGTAAAAAATCAAAATTTACATTAAATCCATTCAAATTATTAATTATGTTTTTTTGAGCATTAATTTCTAGTCAAGATGAAAACAAGCCTACAGAAAAAGAAAATGACACTTCTGCTTTAAGTCAAGAAAGAGCAAAGACTGTAGATGAAAAATGAGACAAAACTGGTTTTGAAACTATTATTAGAATAGTAGTTACATGAAATGATGAAACAATGGTGGAAACAGAACTAAAAAACATAAAATCAGCTTTTGTTCAATTTTCCTATCCTGATTTTAACAGTTTTACAAATACAATAAACCATATTAATAAATTTTTAATTAAAAATTATAAAAAAAGATTTTTTAAAAGTCCTTTTTATCTTAAAAGAATGATTTTTAATACAGAAGAATTAGCTTCAGTATTTCATTTTCCTCATATTAAATATAATAAAGTTCCTGAAATTAAATGGCAAAATTTTAAACTTGTAAAAGCTCCAACAAATCTTCCAAAAGAATGATTGTTATTATGACACAATGTTTATAGATGAGTTTCAAAAGAAGTTAGATTAAAACTTGAAGATAGATTTAGACATTTTTATGTAATTGGGCAAACTGGTACTTGAAAATCTAGTATTTTTCAATCAATGATTAGACAAGACCTAAGAAACTGAGAATGAGTAATTGTTATTGACCCACATGGGGATTTAGCAAGAGATGTTATGCCTTTTATACCTAGAGAGAGAGCCGATGATGTTATTTATTTTGATCCATCTGATTTAGATAGACCAATGTGATTAAATATGCTAGAAGCTCATACAGATGAAGAAAAAGAGCTTGTTGCTATGGATGCTCTTAATATAATGATAAAATTATTTGGTAATGAAGTTTTTGGTCCAAGAATTCAAGATTATTTTAGAAATGCTGTTTTAACTTTAATGGATTATCCAGGAGGTTGAGCAATTACTGATGTAGTTAGACTTTTTACAGATCAAGATTTTCAAAAAGACCATGTTAGACATGTTAAAAATCCAATTGTAAAAAACTGGTGGGAAAAAACTTATGCTTCAATGTGAGCAAAAGAAAAAGCTGAAATTATTCCTTATTTTGCAGCAAAATTTGGTCAATTTATTACAAATAAAATGATGAGAAATATCATTGGTCAAACTAAATCTAGTTTTGATGTAATGGATATTATGCAAAATAAAAAAATACTTTTAGTAAATTTATCTAAATGAAGACTTTGAGACCTAAATTCAAAATTACTTTGAATGATGTTAGTTTCAAGAATTCAAATGGCTGCAATGAGAAGAGATACTATTCCAAAAGAAGAAAGAAAAGAATGTTATTTATATATTGATGAATTTCAAAATTATGTAACTGATTCTATTGAATCTATTTTATCTGAAGCCAGAAAATATAGACTTTCATTAAATATTGCCCATCAATATTTAGGACAATTAGAAAGTTCTGATGCTATGACTAAATCTAGTCTTGATCTTAAAAAAGCCATTTTTGGTAATGTTTGATCAGTTATGAGTTATAAAATTTGACCTGAAGATTGAGAATTTATGAGTAAATATTTTGCTCCAACTTTTTCAGACCAAGATTTAGTAAATATGGATAAATTTAAATGAGTAATTAAAATATCAGTAGACAACCAACCAACAATTCCCTTTTCTTTTATTCCATTAAATGCCTATTTAGAAAAAGGTGACCCTAATCTTGCAAAAGCTTTTGTAGAACTTTCAAGACTAAAATATGGTAGAGATAAAGAATTTGTAAGTAAAGAAATTGAATATAGAATTTGAAGTGTTTAGAATTTTAGCAAAGGGTTGAAACCCTCTGTTGACAAGCTAAAAAAAGCTAAAAAATAATTTTTAGCTTTTTTATTTTAAATTTCCATACTTTTATACATACATTCTCTACATAGTTGAAATCATAATCAACCTAATAATGTTTTATCAAATCAAAAATCATTATTATATTCTATATTAATACAAGATTTCAACATTTGTATTATTTCTTTTAAAAACTTTTCATCATATTCTCTTAAAAGTAATAATAATGTTTTATAATCAAAATCTTTAAAATTTTCTTTATTCATTCATATTTTATGATTTATATTTGCAATTTTCCAAAATTCATCTTCATTTCATTTAATATCTATATCTTTAAAAAAATAAACTTTTTTTCATAAAGATTTAATAAAAAATCTTTCTTTATCTGATAATTTATCAATAAAAAAATTATGTTCCCTTATTTTTTTATCTATTTCTTTTTCAATTTCTAAAATATCTAAATTATCAAAATTCTTAAAACCAGAATTTCAATGGTCTCAATAAATTATTAAATTCATTTTTTTTATATCACATCTACTATACAATAAATCACTAAAATTTTCCTTATCTTTATTATTTTTATACCATTCTCTAAATTCAATTACTTTTTCCTTTTTTTCTTCAAGATATTCATCTTGATTTATTTTTTTATTTATATATTTATATTCTGTCTCTTGTGTTACAGAAATTGGTATTTCATAATTATTTGAAAAATCTGAAAATCTTGAATTAAGCTTTTTACATTCTTTATATATATGATAAGAAGGAGCTCCTCATTCATATATCTTTGTATAAGTATCTGTTATAATTTTTTGAAACATACCAGTTTCTCATTCTGTCATATTCTTCATAAAAATATGATGTTTATTTAAAGCTATTAAATCCCAATTTCTAATAAAAGTTAAAATTTCTCATTTATATTTATATAAATTATTTCTATTTTCCTTTAATTCATTTTTATTTAAAATTTTTGAAAAATTAAATTTAGTTATATATACAATATTATTTTCCATTTTCATATAGTAATAAAATAAATTATTACTAAAATTACAACTTATACTAATGTTTTAGCAAACAAAAAAGGGTAACTTAAGCCTACTCTGTTTGCTAAAACATTAACTTTTTGTAAGTAAAAAATCACAAAAAATGGGTGAGTAACCTAAGTTACCCATTTTTAATTTTTTACCTATTTTTCAAAAATAAGTCAGTTAATATTTTAGCCCTTTTATATTAACAATTTTTATATAAAAATCAACAAATTAATTTGCATTTTTTATAAAATATAATACAATACTTGTAACTTCATTACGCAAAACATTTTTGAAGATAAAAAAAAGAGAGGCTGTAACCTCTCTTTTTTACTATTTTTCTTTTTTAACTTTCTCTTTACCTTTTTTATCAGGTTTTGAGTAGCCAAAAGAAAAAATTTCTCCTTCTTCATTTTTAAAGGATACATATATCTTCATCACGCAAATTGTTAGGAAATAAAATGTTACTTCCCTTTTTTCTGAAGATAACTTCCTCAAAATTTAAGGAAGCAAAAATAGTATACCCAAAAAATATTTGTTACAAGTTTTGTAAACAAAATCTTACTGAGTTCAATCATTTTCAATTATATTTTTTTTCATAACTGGACTCTTATTTTTTTATTAGCTTTTTCTTTAAAAATATGATAAAATATATCTATGAAAAATATAAAAACTCTACAGGAAGAAAATGAATTATTAAAACATAAATTAGAAGTTGCACAAAATTGGATGAAAAAAGAAGTTTCTGAAGATAAAAATAAAATTTCTAAAGCTAAAATTAATAATTCTACGCTTAAAGAAAAAACTTGTTTTTTGAATGATAATATTGAAGAAATAGTATCAAATAAAATTCAAGATTTTTTTGGTGAATTAATGCTTGTAAATATCCCAGCAAAAATCATTAAAAATATTATATCAGCTGAAATAAATTATTATAATTTTAGAAATAACCCTAACTTTGATGGTTTTTCTGTAATTAGTTCCTATCACAAGGCACTTGATATAATTATTGAAACTTATATAACTTCAAGTTTTAGAGAATTTTCACAAAATAAAAAACTAGAATATTCTAATAATAGTCTAGAAAAATCAATTTTTTTAATTATTGAAAAAAAATATAGTTTAAGTGTTTGAAGATTATTTCATTTAATTCAAACAATTAAAAATAAAGAAAAAATACATTGAAAAAATATTATTATATTTAAAGAATTTTTAGAAAAATTTAGTTTTATACAAAATATTTTATTAGATAAAGAATTCTTCGAAATTTTTGAAGAAATAATAGAAACTGAAGTTTTATGAGAAAAAAGGCACTCCTGACAAATTTCTTTTGTAGAAACAAGAGAAGCTAGAAATTTATTAATTTGAGATTTTAAAAATAAAAATTGTATTATTTATAAGTTAATGATGATTGGAGATGTATAAAAAAGATTAATTGTACTAAAGTGTATGGTTGTGTAGAAAAAATTTTGTAAATTCTATAAAATTTAAAAGAATTATAAGCAAACTAATTGTTTTTCCAAAAGTTTTTCATATTTTTGCATAGGTGTGAGGAGTCTA
>Ga0256827_10000072_pt1 | contig 51958 bp, 45 predicted proteins | sample CV84metaG_FD_185977 | JGI IMG/M metagenome (GOLD analysis project Ga0256827, IMG submission 185977) | Hydrothermal vent microbial communities from East Pacific Rise, Pacific Ocean - CV84 | ecosystem: Environmental > Aquatic > Marine > Hydrothermal vents | place: Pacific Ocean: East Pacific Rise... | reverse complement strand
TTCATCAAGATAACAACTAAGAGGTAACTCACAGTGATAGTTTTCATCACAATCAGAATTTTCAGTACATTCAGTAGGAGTTTCTATACATTCACAGATGTCACAGCCATTTGAATCTTTTTTGAAGCCATTTTCACAGTATAATTCACATCCAATTTCTGGACATACAACTATATCTTTTACACATACACCACCACTATTAGGGCAGTTTAATTCGCCATTTTCATCAAGGTAACAACTATCAGGTAATTCACAATGATAGTTTTCGTCACAATCAGCATCTACAGTACATTCAACTGGTTCTTCTATACATTCACATATATTACAACCATTTGCATCTTTTTTAAAACCATTTTCACAATATAACGCACATACAATTTCATCACATAAGTCTTCTGTACATTTACCATTATTGCAAAATTCTCCATCTTGACATTCACTATCAGATGTACATTCTTTTATTTCACAATTTCTACCAGTAAAACCATCAGGACATTCACATTTATATGAAGCTAAACTTTCAGAACAAGTTCCATCGTTTTGACATGGATTAGGTGAACAAACTTCTTCTTCAAAACAAGATGTCATAAATAAAGATGTTAAAAGAACAAGGATAAACATTAAAGTTTTCATTTTTCCTCCTATTAAAAAGTTATATATAAAAAATATCTAAACATACAATTATTTAAATATACTGCTACTATAACCATTTGAATTAATATTTGATGACATTTTTTTTATTTTTTTATTTTAATCACATTTTGATAAGTTTTGAATACTATTGGTGTTCATAATACAATTATAAGTTTTTTCATTAAATTCAATAGAGCATTCTTTTATGGATTGAGTTTTTTTAGCTTCAAATTCAGCTCTTAAAGAATCAATAAGTTCATTTCGTTCAGAAGAAGGTAACGCATTTATTTTAGGTGAATCAACAGTTAAGTTATACATATGTTCCATCATTTTATCACATTTTTTTTCTTCAGGAGTTTTGCTTTTACATCCTGATATTAAAATAAATGATAATATAAAAACAAAGCTAATAAAAAATTTCATATTTTCTCCTTTAAATCTATTTAATACATGAGTTTACTGACCTAAGCCATTTCCATGAACCTATATCATTTTGACAACTAACCTTTCCTTTTTTTCTTTTTATGGTTTTATCCACAAATACTTTTTTCTTCATTCTTGATGTCATTCTTTTATGCCTTCTATTTCTTCTTCTGTTATTTCTTGCTCTTCTGTTGTCCCTTGCTCTTCTATTATTTCTTTTCATTCGATTTATATCGTGATTGATTCTATTTACATCATGATTCACTCTTCTTGCATTATTTATATTTCTATTAACTCGATCTCTATTTTGATTATACTGGTTTCTATTATGGTTTCTATTTGAGTTTCTATTATTATTCCTATTTGCTCTCATATTATTAGATTGATTATTCTTTCTTTTATTTTTAAACTGTGTTTTGTTTTGTTTTCTCTTTTTAAAACCATTTTTACTTCCAGAATGTCCACCAGAATGTCCAGCTGTTAAAATAGTTGAAAATGTAAAAAAGATCATGATAATTAAAAATGAAATTTTATTCATATTACCTCCATAGTTTTAAAATTGGTAAATGTTTATAACGCTATTAGTATATAGATATTTTTGTTTTATTGCAATTAATTCAGTATATATTAAGAGTAAATGGTGTTATGAGCTATTAATTTGTTTAAATATTATAATCTCCAATTGTGAATTTATTTATTGAATTTTTAAGTTTTAGATAAAACTTTATTTATATATGATATTATTTTCTTCTAATATAAACTCTAAAACAGAATCATCATCGCTATATCCAATTACCTTAGTTGCAATTTTTTTAAGCTCATCTTTGGCATTTTTGACAGCATAGGCTCTATTTGCTACTTTAAACATACTATAATCATTTAAATTATCACCAAAAACAATTATTTCATGGTTTTCTAAATTTAAAACATTTTTTAATTCCTTTATTGCAATTCCTTTTTGAGATTTATTATTTAAAAGAGTAAGCCATTGCCATTCTTTTGAATAGGGATTATTAAAAAAATCAATTGAAATATCATTTTTAAAATCAGAACTTTCAATATATTCTTTTAATTTAAAGACTTCATCATAATGATATATGAAAGTCATTGATAAAAAAGATTTATCTTTGATATTTTCTAAATCTATGTTTTTTTCAATAAGCCTTGAATCTTGGTTAATTCTTCTATTATCTATAAACCACTGGCTTCCTTCATTTACAATAAGGGGAGGGTATAAATTACATCTCTCATTGTTTTTCATGTCCATAATTGTATAAAATGGATATAAAGACATTGATTTAGCATAATTAGTAATATTTTTTATTATTTTGTAATCAATAGTATTAATAGTATAATGTTTTTCTGTTTTAAAATCGGTTAGCATTGTGCCATTTAATTCAATAATTGGATATTGGATGTCAATTCCTTTAAATATTTGTTTTACTGAATTATAAGACCTTGCTGTTGCAATTGTAAAATCTATATTATTTTTTAATATTAATTTAATTTTTTCCTTTGACTTTATACTCAATTCACCATTTTTATTTAAAATAGTTTTATCTAAATCCGAAATATAGAATCTTTTCATTATTAATCCCTTAAAACTCACTTATGTATTATACGCTTCTAAGCTTTACACGCAAGTTTGATTTTAAATATGCTTTATTTACTTTACTTATTTAACTAGTTTCTGATATTATTTTATTTATTTTTAGGAGAGTAAAATGAAGTTAAAAAAAATGTTTGGATTGATATTTATTGTAATATTTCTATTTACTGGCTGCAATAAAGAAACAAGGCAAAATTCAAAAAATGAAAAGAAAACTACTAAATTAATACAAAATCATGTTAAGAGTAAAAAATCAGAAAATGCTGTTTCAAAATCATCTCCTGATAATACAAGTAAATGTACTTATGATACTTATTACGGAAAAGCAAAAATAGCTTTTATAAATGATGTTCCTCATAAATTTAAAGATAATATCAAAAGATTTTATCTTGATTTTTACTTTATAACAAAAGAAAAAATTAAAAATGCTTCACATAATGCAGTAATATCAAGGCCTATTAATTTTACACTTGCAGGTAATCAGTTTCTAGGAGCAAAATTCATAAAAAAATACAAATTAAAGCCAGGAGTGATTTTTAACAAAGCCAGATTAAGTTTTTTAAATAATGATGGAAGTGGTTGCAATAGCTTTATTTATGAAATAGAAGGACTTGATAAAAATGATAAAGTTGATTTAATAAAAGACTAGAATTTAAATCCTTTGGAGTTGTATATTAATTTAAAATAGAGACTAATTCTTCAGGGGTAAAATTATCTTTATTCATTAATAAGGCAATGTCCTTCACAATATCTGAATCTTTTGGAGGATTATTAAATATTTTATTTTTTAACTCTTTAAAAATTTCTTTACCTGGTAATAAGTCAATCGTTAAATTATTAAAATCATTTATCCAAATATCAATATAAGTATTTTTAATTTCCTCAAGTTTTTTCTTAACTTCATCATAATTATTATCAAGTTTAGAAAATAAAGCTTCAACAAGTTTATTTTCTTTAGGTAATTCATTATTTTTTAGTTTCGATATTCTTGGGAATCTACCAATGTGGTTATTTATTTTAAACTGTAAAAAATCAGCTAAAAATCTGACTCTTTTTTCTTTAATTATATTTTCTATTTCCGTTTCAATGTTTACATTATTTTTTATATAACCAAGCTTATTTAAATAATCAATATTTAACAAAATATTTTCTATTTCATGTACTTTTAAAAATCTAATAGCATATTTATTCTCTAATTTATTAACTTCTTCAATATTTCTAAAATCTCTATCTATTAAACAAAAACCTTTATCAATTAACTCTGTTTTTGCATAGGATAATAATATATTAGAAGAACCAAGAGCTTTAAATTCATATTTATTAGTATTTATTCCTAAAATAGTTTTATAAAAAATAATATCAACTCCATTACTTTTTCCCTCACAATATATAATTGTTCTATTTCCAGTTGTTGTGTTTAAGTTATATCCTCTATTTACTTTCATTATGATTCATCCTTTATTAATTCAAATAACTCAGATTCACTTGCTGACTGATGAATTTCACTTGAATGAGTTGCTAAAAATATTTGAGAATCGGGAAAAACCTTGTGGATTGCAGGTAAAACAATAGCTTGCCACTTAGCATGAAGATGTAATTCTGGTTCATCTATAATAATTATTGAATTTTCTTTGGTTTCAATAGATAAATATGTAAAAAATGCAATCACCTCTCTTTCTCCAGAGCTTAACTGGTCTAAATCAACAATACTTCCATCTTCGTTTTTTATTTTTAATCTATAATCACCTTTTTCTTCAGGTCTATCCAATTCCTCCATAAATTCTTTTTCAGGAAAGAATATTTTAAATGATTTCTTAATATTTTCAAGTATTATTTTATTTTTTTTACTTAAAGCTCCCACCTTTTTATCTGTAATTAAATTTACAAGATATTGTTTTACAGAAGCATAATTATTATTAGAGTTTTCTATTTCATTCCAGCTTCCAGGGCTATAAATATTGGTGAAATTTAAAAATCTATAAGATGATAAATAAGTTATAAAATTAATAAATTCATCTGGAATATATTTTAAAGGTGGTTTAAATTCAAACCATTTACTAGTGTTTTTATTATATGTGAAATTAATAAAAAACTGCTTATTTTCAATTAATAATTCAATTTTAATATTAAATTCTTCCTTATTATTATATATGAAAGAACTGTCAATATAATTAGCTTCTATACTTTTCAGATTTTTATTTTCTGTCATCTCCTTATTAATAAATACTTCTTTAAAGCAAATATAAATAGCTTCTAAAATTGTAGATTTTCCAGAACCATTTATTCCATAAAAAATAATATTATTCAATATATTATCAGATTCAGGATAAGTAAAATCCAGTTTTAAGTCTTTAATTCCTTTAAAATTTGTAATTTCTATACTTTTTATTTTTATATTCATCTAAACCTCATATTAAGACTTTTCATAATATTCTTTTTATATTTTCTTGTCAAATAATTTAAATCCTACGGAGTTAAATTATCAAGCGAAGACCCGCGTAGAGACGATGACACAGCCTCGTCTCAGGGGCTGAGCGACAAAAGCCAAGACTTTGGAAATTGGCTTTTAAAGCCAAGACTTGGGCTTGGCGACAATCACCTACTATTTAACCTTTTCTATCTCATACTCAAAGATATTTTTCTCATCAGCCTTAAAAGAAATACCAATTAAAACCTTTTCTCTTTTATCAGTTAAATAAGGCTTATCATATCCTTTAGTTTTAATTTGCTCTATCGCTTTTTTGGCTGTTACAGGAAGCATCTTAAATTCAAAAATATAAATATGACTATTAGTAAAAACAACAGCATCACTTCTACCTTTGCTTATACTTTCTTCTGCTTTAATATTAAATCCAATTAAACGCATTATTATATAAATTATAGTATGGTAATAACTTTCTTTTTCTTTGATAAATATTTGATAAGGGATAGATGTAAATACTGTTGTCAAAACCTTTACGAATTCATCTATATCATTATCAATAAGAGCATCTTCAAGTTGCCAGATAATATCAGCTGTTTGAGACAGAGGTTTATCGCTAAAAAGTCTAAATAATCTATTTATAAATGATTCTTTTACCTCTCTATTGGGATAAGAAAGAAAGTATTGTTCCCTATCAGGATTATATTTTTTAATAGTCAAATATCCACTTTGAAACATTAAGGATAATATATCTAAATCATCTATATCAAAAGAATTAAAAAAATCATAATTAACCCTTATGTTTTCAAAATTTTTAATATTTATGCTATTTTCTTTTATCCAGTTTATTAAAAATGTAGGAGTACCACTTTCAAACCAGTAATTTTTATACTTTTTATCATTTTGAATAAATAATAATATATTATAAGGATTATACAAATCATCTTTTAAAAAGTTATAACCATCATACCATGATTTTAACTTCTCTAAATCTACACTATCTAAATAAGATAAAAAAGAGCTTTCTATATCATTTTGTGTATAACCACAGATATTACCATATCTTGGATTTAGGGTTATATCTGTGATATTATTTAAGCCAGAAAATATACTTGTTTTGGTAAATTTGCTTACTCCTGTTAAAAAAGCAAATTTTAAATATTCATCACTTCCTTTTATTACAGAATAAAAATTAGCAAGTCCGTTTCTTAATTCTGATGCTATTTTAAGATCTGTAATATTATCTAAAATAGGTTTATCATACTCATCTATTAAAATGACTACTTTATTATTATATTTTTTATTTGCTTCAATAATTAATTCAGAAAAGCAACCTGCAACATCAGTTGGAAACTCACAGATAATATCTAAATTTTCCTGATTAAATTTTAAAATTTTAAATATTCTATCATCTAATTCTTCTCTGCTTTTAACACTACCATTTGCAAAAGATATTTTTATCACAGGGTATTTTTTAAAATCATATTTATCATAAATACATAATCCTTTAAAAAGTTCTTTATTCCCCTTAAAAATTTCACTAAGAGTATCTAAAAATAAACTCTTTCCAAAACGTCTGGGACGAGATAAGAATACATATCTGTTATTTTCTATTATATCAAGAGCAATTTCAGTTTTATCAATATAAAGATAATTTTCTTCTATAATTGTCTTTAATGTGTATATCCCAACAGGTAGTTTTTTAAGGTTCTTATTCATAATTCCCCATATTAAGAGTTTTTATAGTATTCTTTTTATATTTTCTTGTCAAATAATTTAAATCCTGTAGAGCGATACGGCCGTATCGCTCTACAGGATTTGCCGTATCGTTCTACATTAATGTGTATCAATTTACAAATATTCCCTCAAATATTTCCCTGTATAAGAAGCATCACACTTTAATATATCTTCCGTTTTTCCTTGATAAACAACTTCTCCACCAGAATTTCCGCCATCTGGACCTATATCAACGATATAGTCTGCTGTTTTTATTATATCCAGATTATGTTCAATCATTAAAACAGTGTTTCCCATATCGACTAATTTATGGATGACAATTAATAATTTCTGAATATCAGTAAAATGAAGCCCTGTTGAAGGCTCGTCAAGTATATATATTGTTTTACCTGTTGCTCGTTTGGATAACTCTTTTGCAAGTTTAATTCTTTGAGCTTCTCCACCGCTAAGAGTTGTTGAAGGTTGGCCTAAATTAACATATCCCATTCCAACATCATCAAGTGTTTTTAGTATTTTATAAATTTTTGGGTGAGCTTCAAAAATATCTAAAAGCTCTACAATAGAAGTGTTTAAAACATCAGAAATAGTTTTCCCTTTGTATTTTATAAGTAAAGTTGCATCATTAAAGCGTTTACCATTACAAACTTCACAAGGAACATAAACATCAGGAAGAAAGTGCATTTCTATTTTTTTCATTCCATCACCTTTACATGATTCACATCTTCCGCCTTTTACATTAAAAGAAAATCTACCTGCTTTATATCCTTTTGCTTTACTATCAGGAAGCATCGCAAAAAATGTTCTTATTGCATCAAAAACTTTGGTATAAGTTGCAGGATTACTTCTTGGAGTTCTTCCTATTGGAGATTGGTCTATATTTATAATTTTATCAAAATCAATTCCTTCAATACTTTTATATTCACCAACTTTTTTATCAACTTTATTTAATTTATTACTTATTAAAGGATATAAAATTGAATTAATTAGTGTTGATTTTCCTGCTCCACTAACTCCAGTAATTAGAGTTAATGCTTTTTTAGGGAATTTTACATCAATATTTTTAAGATTATTTGCAGCTGCTCCCTTTATTTCAAAAAAATCAGTTAATTTTCTTCTGTTTTTAGGTACTTCTATAGATTTTTTACCTGATAAATAAAGCCCTGTTTCATGTTTTGATTTTAATATCTGTTTGGGTGTTCCTTCAAATACAATATCACCACCATAAACACCCGCTCCAGGACCAATATCTATTATCCAATCAGAATTCACAATAGTGTCCTTATCGTGTTCAATCACAATTACTGAATTATCCTTATCTCTTAGGCTTTTAAGTGTTTGAATTAATTTATCATTATCTTTTTGGTGTAATCCTATGCTTGGTTCATCTAGAATATAGATAACTCCAGTTAACTCAGAGCCAATTTGGCTTGCAAGCCTTATTCTTTGGCTTTCCCCTCCACTTAAAGTTGATGCTGTTCTTGATAATGTTAAATAATTAAGACCTACATTTACTAAAAAATTTAATCTGTTCTTGATTTCTTTTATTATTTCAGACGCAATAATTTTTTGATTTCCTGTTAATTTTAAAGTATCAAAAAAGCTTAATGCTTCTTTTATAGTATACTCTGCAATATCTGCAATAGATTTATCTGCAATATAAACAGAGGAAGATATTTTACTAAGTCTTTTTCCACCACATTGAGAACATTTTTCTCTTGTAAAAAACTTTTCATAGAATTTTTTGGCAGATTCTGATTCTGTTTCCTGATATCTTCTTTTTAAAGTATTAAGTACACCTTCAAATTTTGAATTTATAGTGCCATTCCACTTTCTGGAGTTATATTTTATCTTTATTTTTTTACCATAACCATATAAAATAAGCTTTTTTTCTTCATTTGTTAAATCTTTATAAGGAGTTGTTCCATCAATACCAAGTTCTTTAATTATCCCTCTAAAGTATTTATATTGCCAGCTTCCTCTGTCTCCAATAGTAACTTTTATTGCACCCTGCAACACACCTTTATTTTCATTTTCAATAACTTTATCCTTATCTGGTTCAAAATGGAATCCAAGCCCATTACATTTCTGGCAAAAACCAAGAGGAGAGTTAAAAGAAAATATTTGAGGGCTTAATTCAGGGTATGAAATTTCACAACTCGTACAAACATTATGTTCAGAGAATGTTTTTTCATTTCCATCCATTGTATCAATTATTAAAAGACCATTACCAAATTTTAAAGCAGTTTCAACACTATCATTAACTCGTGATTCAAGTCCTTTCTTTAATACAAGCCTGTCAATAACTATAGATAAATTATGTTTAAAATCCTTTTTTATTTCAACTTCATCTGTAACTTTATATATTTTTCCATCTAATTTATATCTTAAAAATCCCTCTTTTCTTATCATTTCAATTTTATCTTTAAAAATTCCTTTTCTGTTAATTACAAGAGGAGAAAGTATCATGAATTTTTGTTTTTCAGGCAAATTTAACACCTGTTTTACAACTTCAGAAACAGATTGTTTTGTTACAGGTTTATGGCATTTATAACATTTTTGTTCTCCAACTCTGGCAAATAAAACTCTTAAATAATCATGGATTTCAGTAACTGTTCCAACTGTAGAACGAGGATTTTTACTTGCTGCTTTTTGCTCTATTGAAATTGCAGGAGATAATCCTTTTATTGTTTCATAATGGGGTTTTTCCATTTGTCCAATAAACTGCCGAGCATAAGAGCTTAGTGACTCAACGTAGCGGCGTTGTCCTTCTGCGTATAATGTATCAAAAGCCAGGCTTGATTTTCCGCTTCCACTCACTCCAGTGATTACAACGAATTTCTTTTTTGGTATTTTTATATCTATATTTTTAAGGTTATGTTCTCTGGCTCCTTTGATTTCTATGTATTTTTGTTCCATCTAGCTTCTCCTTAGTCGGACACTGAGGCTCTCGAAGTGCCACAACTAGTCTATCTTTTTATATTATGAGATGTAGCAATACAGCGTTATCTCAATATGATTATATAATGAGACGCAGCAATGCAGCGTCTGTACAAGATATGTATTATATATATATCTTGTAGGAATTACAAGCCGAAGTCTTGTAATTGAAAAAAGTAACCAAATTTACAGTAGAAATATACGGCCGTATATTTCTACTATATTTGTTTCTTTTTTTCGTTCACCCCCAGAAACTGGGTTTTCACTTTGATTTATTAATAAAAAGTACTTGATAATTTATAGATTATAAATTATAGTAAATTATTATGGGAGTGTATTTTGCTAAATTATATAATAAATAAGTTTTCAAGTCTTGGTATATTTTCATTTATAATTTTATATGTCTTTATCTTTGCTTTAATTTTAATAATAATTTCATTTTTTATAAAAAATAAAAATTTTAAATTAGCAACATTGCCTATTTCATTTTTACCATTAATTGGAGGGGTTACAGGGTATTTTTATGGCATGAAAACATTTCATGATTCTGTTAATATTGGAGATATTAAGCCTGAAGATTTAAAAACTTTATCAATTTCAGCAAAAGAAATTGCATTTTTTTCGATTCAATTTTCATTATTTTTTTCTATTCCCTTATTGTTATTAGCATTTATTAGTATTTATATGTTTTTTAGAAAAAAATTATAAATCATAAGTAAATGCTAATCCTATGAACTTATAATTTGGATTATTTCTCATTTGTCCAAAAGGATTTAAACCTTTATAAAGCCTAAGAAACATACCTACACTTCTGTTACTATTTTCAGTCATGAAAAATTTCCAGCCAAAGTATAAATTAAAAGACCAAATATGTCCTTCTTCTACTTGTTTCTCGATCCAATCTGTTCCTGAACCTTTAAATGATGGATAATTTAGTCTTACTCTTCTTTTGGCTTCAAAACTAAAGATATTTAAGACTTTTTTACTTGCTAAAAAACCTGTAGATCTTTGATTTCTATAGTTTAAGTAATATTCTGTCCTATATTCACTGTGTTTTATGTTTATGTTCTCTGTAGTTTCAACTCCTTGTTCAATACTAAACCAACCATAACCATTATCACTTAACCTATAGTAAAAACCTAGCTTTAAGGAGTTTAAGTTATTTCTACTTCCATCAGGATCATTAATTGTTAATTTTAAGTCGGTGTAATAATAAGAAATATTTACTCTTATTATCGGTAATTTCACCTGAGTTCTATAAATTATAATTTCATCACCTAAGTGGGTACATTGATGAAAAAATGGTAGCCATGAAAGTGATATGTTTTTAATAAACCCATTACCATTAAATCTTCTGATTAAATTGAATTGAGGTGCTCCAAAATTAAAATCAGTATTTATTAATGGGGCAGTAACTGATTCAAACATATCCTCTAAAAGATGTATACTTACAGGTAAACTTAAAGACCAACCCCATTTGTTTTTTCCATTAAATTTTTTACCAAAACTCATCGCATATAAAGGAATATCAACACCTAAGTCTACTATTACAACAGGCCTATCAAACTTTTTAGCTTCTTCCTGGATATTATATTCATCATAACTCATATCATATCCCATTTCCAATTTATTAGCAGTACTATGTATTTCTGAAACAAAAGGTTTGCCATAATTAGTTTCTTTGAAAAAGCCATCCCAAAAGCTATTGCTTAATAATACTGTTGTTAAGATAAAACCGAATAATATAAAAGTTTTTTTCACTGTTTCCTCCTGATAAAATCTTATCAAAATAATAATAGCAAGTATTAAAGAATAAAGCAAAGTAGAAATTTAATAATATTTGCAATATATAATCTTATTACGATATAATAAATAACATTTAGTTGGAGGAAAAATGAATTTTTATATACTATTTATATCTCTTTTTATATTTATATCATGTGGCTCTAATAAAACAGTTGTTGATGATATGGATAACGAAAATATTAAAAAAGAACTTTTTATTAAAGATAACCTTACTTATAACAAAACAACAGGAACTCTTTATACTGGAAAAGAAACTTTTTTAGGTAAGAATAAAAAAATAAAAAAAGATATTTATTATAAAAATGGAGATATTTATAAAGTTGTATATTTCTATGATAATGGAAAAAAGAAATCTGAAATATCTTATAAAAATGGTAAAAAAGAGGGCGTTTCTATTTTTTGGAATAAAAATGGAATAAAAACCTTAGAAGTAATTAATGTAAAAGATAAAATTTATAAAAAAACAATATTTAAAGATATGAAAAAAATACAAGAGGATATTTATAATGAAGATGAAACTATTAGTTGGTATTTTTATGATAATCACATAAGCAAGAGTATTGTATTTGATAAAAATAAAAAAAAGAAATCTGAAAAGAATTATAAATCTAATATAAAAATAGGAAACTTTTTTTTATACTATCCTAATGGAAATAAAAAATATGAAGTATTTTATAAAAATGGGGAAAAAAATGGGAAAGAAATCTTTTATTATGAAAATGGAAATAAAAAATCTGAAGTGATATATAAAGACGATAAAAAAGATGGGGAATTTATTTTATGGTATAAGGATAATAGAAAACAGGCTGAATCAAATTATGTAAATGATCAGAAAACTGGAAAAGAAACTTTTTATTATAAAAATGGAAGTAAAGAATCTGAAATAAATTATAAAAATAATTTAAAAGATGGATTAGAAATTATCTATTACGAAAATGGTAATAAAAAATCTGAAACTACATATATAAAAGGTAAAAAAGAAGGAGAATTTCTTTCATGGTATGATAATAAAAAGAAAAGGTCAAAAGCTTTTTATAAAAATAACCTTAAGGAGAAAAAAGAGTTTTATTGGCATAAAAATGGAAAAAAGAAATCTGAAGTAGAATATAAAAATGGTAAAAGAAATGGAATATACAGCTCTTTTTATGATAATAGTAAAAAGGAATTTAAAATTATTTATAAAAATGGTTTAGTAGATGAAGGAAATAAAAACTTTTTTTGGTATAAAAATGGTAAGTCTGAAAAATTCTCAAAAATAATAAAACTTGGAATTGGAATTGATCAACAAGAAAAATTCTCAAAAATAATAAGACTTGGAGTCGGTGAACAAAAGGCTTTAACTTTTAAAGAATTTTATACACTAGAAACAAAAAATGAAGTAGTATACAAGGCTGATTATATCGGTAAAGGCCAAGTAATTATTACAGGTTTAAAAGAAGGTAGGTCTTTACTTATTTTAACTAAAAAAGATAATAGTGAAGTTAAATATTTAGTTGATGTCAAATGTAAGTGTGGTGGATGTGGAAATTAAATTTATAGTTTTAAACTTTCTACAGGCTATTTATCTTAAAGAATTCTTCAAATAATTCAGTACATTTAAACTTTTTACCTGAAATATTAAAGTCAATAACATCTTCGTGATGAGCTTCCCAGTTTTTTAAAAAATATTCCCTTTGATATTCCACAGCTCCCATTTTAAATTTATAATCCATATAAGGATGTCCCATATTCCAAAATGTAAATTCTGATTTTTTTAATATTAGTGCTAAAGCTACTAGCTGTATCTTTCCAAAATTACTATAATTTTCTTTATCAAAAAATCCTGTTAGACTAGTATAAATACTTCCATTTATATAACCAATCTCTCCTGCTACTAGTTTGTTTTTATCCCATAATTCAACAGAGATGATTTTTGTTTTACAATTTAATTCATTATTTGAGTTTCTACATTCTTTTAAAGTATTTATATATTTATCTGTTAACCAGTTGATATCTTTATGGTATTTTTTTATTTGATTTATAACAGAATCAAGATTTTTATTTATTGTAATGTAATAATTATCATTATTAATTATATACTTATTTATAAACTTTTTTAGCCTTTTTGGCATATGCAAATTATCAAAATGAAGAACTGCATAACTAAACTGCATTTCAGGAAGTAAAAATTCATCATTTGTATTTTGATTAGTATGTGTTACAGAAATAAAACCCGCAAATGCAAGAGCATCATACATTTCAATAGAGTAATCGTCAGTAAAATAGTAATTGTCTTCTTTATTGTTATAAATATAATTTTCTAGAATATTCTGGCTTGTTATATCTGATAGTCTTATATATTTAATCAAGTTTACCTTCTTTGCTTATTTTTTAACCTTTTCCCTTATTTTAAGGGTTTCTTCTCAAGAAATTTCTTCACCTTAAATTACTATAAGTGAACTTTATCATTTTATGTTAGATAAATCAATAATCAAAAGGAGTGAATAAAATAATATTTGCAATATATAATCTAATTACGATATAATATTTAAAATGAGTGAAAGGAAAATTAAAATGAGCGAATTAATAAGAAAATGGGATGAGAATATATTTGGTGATACTGTGCAGTATAATGAGCTGTATGAAGATAAATTAATAACAAGAATAAACGGTAGAATTGTGGAGGAAAAAGAATTAATATACTATTTAAATCATGATATTTGCCCAATGAATTTAAAATTAAAAGATTGTTTTGAGATATTTAATCTTGCAAGTAAACTACGAAATGAAGATAAATCAGAAAGAACATTAAAAATAAGAGCGTTCTACCGAGCTTATCATCATCTTAAAATTAAAGAGAGTGAGCTTGTTTTATCAGAAAAAAAGAATTTTAATATAAATAAACTTCATATAACAAGATTTGGTGTGTATCAAAGTCAATTTTATTTTTATAGAAAAGAGAATAAATGCCATATAACCAGTGTTCAATTACCTCATGACTTTTATTATTATGGCCCCAAAATTTTTGAATCACCTCTTGTATTAAGGCTTAAAATAAAAGAAAATATATATAATGCACTTGATATTACTGATGAGAATAAAAATATTATAAAGACTGGTTTTGATATTTTTGATTATAATAAAATTAAAAAGCTAAATTATTTATATGAAGATGGTATTAAGGGAAAATATTTGAAAACTTATGATGGAATTGGAAAGATTATTTATGGAGGCTGGGATAATTCAAGGGATGGAGGAGAGCAAAGTCATTCGCCTGAATATTTTTACAATAGAATAAAATATCTTTATATTGATGATATTTTTAAAAATAATATTGAAGAAATCAGAAAGATGTTGGAACTTACTATTATTTAATGAATATTATTCAATTTTATCTTTTATTACTAAAACTAATTGAAATAATTAAATATTATGTTATAATTAAACTTGTAATTTGAGGAGGTAATATGAAAACCTTGGTGTTGAGTCTTTTTTTTATTTTTTCTACTGCGACTTTTGCAGATCAAGCATTATATTTTCAAATGGAAGGAGGGCAAATTACAACAATTGATACTTATCAGAATTTAGAGTGGAATCCAGTTGTTTTAAAATATACTTATGTAAATCCTGTTGTTATTACTATTCCTGATAAAAATGGTAGTCATCCTGCAAACTTTAGAATTAGAAATTTAACATCAAACTCTTTTGAAATGATGTTGACTGAGCCACCATCACACGATGGTCCACATATTTCCCAAACAATATCTTATATTGTTATTGAGGCAGGGGATTGGCTACTTCCAGATGGAAAAAGAATGATTGCCGGATATCACGATACAACTTCAACAGTTGATTACCTTGGTGGAAGTCATGATAATGTTAATTTTTCAACAAAACTCAATAACCCTATTGTTCTTGCTCAAATCCAAACCTTAAATAATGAACAGAATGATATTCCATCAGAAACATCTGACCCTTGGTTAACAGTTAGTATTAATAATGTTACTGACAATAATTTTAAGGTGGCTCTTGATAATTCAGAGGCTGCAAATCAATCAGGTGGTATCTGTATGAATCCTGTTACTCCTGTTACTGTTCCTGAAAGAATTGGCTGGCTTGCAATGGATGGTGATACAGTAAGTAGTTTTCATGATGAAGATAATAAATTAATAAAATATGAAACAATAATATTTAATGAAACCAGAGGCTGGGATGATAGTGATCCAACAGAAATAACCTTTTCAAATACATACGATACAATTCCTCTTTTTGTAGCGGCAAAACAAACCCGAAATGAATCAGATGGGGGATGGGATAGATATTATGGATTAACAACATCTGGTGCATATTTAGTTGTTGATGAGGATGGTTGTGATGTAGAGCGTTCTCATATTGATGAAACCTCAGGTATATTTGTATTATCAGAAGCATTTAGAATTAGAGATATGGACCCTGATAGAGATGGTATTCCTAGTTTAGACCAGGATAATAATCCTGTGGATAATTGTCCTCTTATTGCAAATGAAGGCCAGTCTGATATTGATAGTGATGGAGTCGGAGATGTTTGTGATGATGATAAAGATGGTGATGAAATAAATAATAATATAGATAACTGTCCTTTAATTTCAAATGAAAATCAGGAAAATAATGATAACGATGCTAAAGGTGATTTATGTGATGAAGATGATGATAATGATGGAATAAATGATCTTGATGAAGATGGTAATCTTTTGGATAATTGTCAGTTTATTTCTAATTCAGAGCAGAATGATTTTGATGATGATAATATTGGTGATGCTTGTGATGAAGATGATGATAATGATGGAATAAATGATTATGATAATAATGGAGATGTTTTAGATAATTGTCAGTTTCTTGCAAATCATGACCAGGCTAATCATGATACTGATAATATGGGTGATGCCTGTGATGAAGATGATGATAACGATGGAATAAATGACCTTGATGAAAATGGTAACACTCTAGATAATTGCCAGTTTGATTCCAATACAGACCAGGCAAATCACGATGATGATGAAATGGGTGATGCTTGTGATGAAGATGATGATAATGATGGAATAAATGATTTTGATAGTGATGGTGAGCCTTTGGATAATTGTCGTTTTACTGTTAATCCGAATCAGGAAGACCATGATCAGGATGGAACTGGTGATTTATGTGATTTTGATAAAGATGGTGATGGAGTAAATGATAATTTAGATAACTGTCCTGATATTTCGAATGTTGACCAAGCAAATATGGATAACGATGCACTTGGAGATGTTTGTGATGATGATATTGATGGAGATACTGTTTTAAATGATGAGGATAATTGTATTATGGTTGTAAACACTGACCAGTTAAATACAGATAATGATGACTATGGTGATTTATGTGATGACGATATTGATGGAGATGATATCAGAAATGATAGTGATAACTGTCCTTATATTGTAAATCCTGACCAATTAGATAGTGATGATGATGGATTAGGTGACTTATGTGATAATGATAGTGATAATGATGGTATTGATGATAATAGGGATAATTGTAAAGATATTTATAATCCTAATCAATCTGATATTGACTTGGATGGAGCTGGAGATGTTTGTGATGATGATATTGATGGGGATACTGTTTTAAATGATGATGATAACTGTTTATATGTTTCAAATTTAAATCAGGAAGATATTGATGATGACCAAATAGGTGATGCTTGTGATAGTGATATTGTTGTTGATAGAGATAATGATGGTATTAATGATAATGATGAAAATGGTAATTTATTAGATAATTGTGTTGATATTCCTAATTTAGACCAGGTTGATACTGATGATGATGGGATAGGTGATGTTTGTGATGATGATATTGATGGAGATAACATTAAAAATGATGAAGACAATTGTATGTTTTTATCAAATTCAGACCAGCTTGATAGTGACAATGATGGAATAGGTGATGTTTGTGATACTAACACTGCTCTTGACAGGGATAATGATGGTGTACTAGATAGAGATGATAACTGCCCTTTAGTTGCTAATTCAGATCAGCTTGACAGTGATAATGATGAATTTGGTAATGCATGTGATAGTGATGATGATAATGATGGAGTTGAAGATAGTGATGATAACTGTAAATTAAAGGCAAATGCAAGACAATTAGATACAGATAATGATGGAGCAGGTGATTTTTGTGATGATGATGATGATAATGATGGTATAACTGATGATGACGATAATTGTCCATTAATTTCAAATACAGATCAGATTGACAGTGATGATGATGGAGTAGGTGATTTGTGTGAAGATGACAATGATGATTTTGATAATGATGGAATTAAAAATGATGAAGATAACTGCCCTAATAATGCTAATCCAGACCAGGTTGATACAGATAATGACGGAGTCGGTGATGTTTGTGATGATAACAATGAAAATGATTTTGATAAAGATGGCGTAGATAATGATAAAGATAACTGCCCGGCACTTCCTAATCCTGAACAGATAGATACAGATAGTGATGGTAAGGGGGATTTATGTGATGATGATGATGATAATGATGGTGTGAAGGATAATGATGAATTTGGTAATCCTCTTGATAATTGTAAATTAGTTGCAAACACAGACCAGTCAGATGATGATAAAGATGGTATTGGTAATTTATGTGATGATGATTATGTGAGTATTAATCCTGTAAATAACAACAATAACAACTATAGAGGAAGTTCTATGGTTGGTTGTGATTATGGAAGTAATTCTTCAAACTCTTTGTTTTTTATTATGTTTATAATTGGGTTTATTTTTATAATAAGATATAAAAATAAAAATTTGAATTTATAAAAGTATAGATAATAAAACTCCTGCCGCAATAGCAGAACCTATCACGCCACTAATATTTGGTGCCATTGCATGCATCAATAAATAATTACTTGGGTCTGCTTCAAGTCCAACATGATGAACTACTCTTGCTGAATCGGGAACTGCACTAACTCCTGCTGCACCAAGAAGAGGATTTATTTTATCTTTTAAAAACAGGTTCATAAATTTTGCAAATAAAATGCCACAGGCTGTTGCAATAATAAATGAAAATGCACCTAAAACAAAGATACCTATGGATTTTGGTGTTAAAAAGGTATTGGCTTGTGTACTCGCTCCAACAGTAATTCCAAGTAAAATTGTAACTCCATCTATCATTCCATTTCTTGCTGTTCTTGCAAGTCTTTCAGTTACACCACTTTCTCTAAGTAAGTTTCCAAATAATAACATTCCAATAAGAGGAATAGCTCCTGGAGCAATAAATGTAATAATTAAAAAGGCAATAACAGGAAACAATATTTTTTCTTTTTTTGAAACAATTCTTGGTGCTTTCATTTTAATCTTTCTTTCTTTATCTGTTGTTAAAAACTTCATAATTGGTGGTTGAATAATTGGAACTAATGCCATATATGAATAAGCAGCAATTGCTATTGCTCCAATTAAATCAGGGGCAAGTTTAGATGATAAAAATATCGCAGTTGGGCCATCTGCTCCCCCAATAATTCCTATTGCTCCAGCTTCTTTTAATGAAAAATTCATATTTAGAAATGGCATATTGTGACTTATAAATAATGCTCCAATAAATGTAATGAAAATACCCATTTGTGCAGCTGCCCCAAGAAGCATTAATTTGGGATTTGAAATGAGAGTTGAAAAATCTGTCATCGCTCCTATTCCTAAGAAAATCAGAGGTGGATAAATTCCTTTTGTTACTCCCATATATAGGTAATTCATAACAGAACCTGTTTCATAAATTCCAAGTTGCATACCCTCTTTAAATGGAATATTTCCAAGTAAAATACCAAAGCCAATAGGGACGAGTAGTAGTGGTTCGTAATTTTTAGCTATTCCTAGATATAAAAATATTAAACCTGCTATTATCATAACTATATGGCCTATTGTTAAGTTATAGAATCCTGTTGTATGTATAAAGTTTATTATGCTTTCCATAATTTATCCTATTATTGCTATTATTGCACCTTGATTTATATTATCTCCGACACTTACCTTTATTTCTTTTATTTTACCAGAATTTAGTGCTGTTAAGGGGGTTAGCATTTTCATTGCCTCCATTTCAGCAATTTTATCTCCACTTTTTACTATATCCCCAGCTTTTACAAGTACTGTTGTGATATTTCCTGCCATTGGGGCAATTATCTTATTGCTATCTTTTGAGGTAGTTGTTTTATTGGTATTTATTAAAGTTGTTTCTTGAGAATTAATTTCTGTTGTCGTTGTTGGGAAAAAGAAATCACTTTCATCATCCTCAATTAATTCAACTTCAACTTCGTATGTCTTTCCTTCTACTGTTACTTTTAGTCTCTTCATTTTGCCTCCTATTTTAGTTTATGTGATTCCATTATTTTTATTCTTCCCTGCTTTCCATATTGTGATTCTCTATGGATAAGTCCTATTGATTTTATTTTGGTACATCCTCCATAAGCTACTTGAACCGATGCTGCTATTACTGCTATTATTTGAGGAGATAATTCATTATTATTTTTATATTCCTCTTCATTAACAGAATTTAACTTGTTTTTGGCTGTTTTTATGAATATTCTACCTGTTAATGATAAAATAAAAGAAATAAAAAACAATGCAAAAAATACTATAAATATTCCTATTGCTGAAATCCTAAATGCTTCTTCCATTCTTTCTCCTTTTATTTACATTGGTATTAAACCATGCTTTTTAGGTGGTCTGATATCCGACTTACTTTTTAAAATATCAAGAGATAATGCAATATATTTTCTTGTATCCTTTGGCTCTATTATTGAGTCTATGAGGCCTCTTGATGCTGCAATATAAGGGGTTGAAAACTCTTCTTGATATTCCTCTATTTTTTCTTTTCTCGTTTTTTCAGGGTCTTTAGAGTTTAATATTTCTTTCCTAAATATAATATTTGCTGCACCTTTTGCTCCCATTACAGCAATTTCTGCAGTTGGCCATGCCGCAACTCTATCTGTACCCATGCTTTTGGCTGACATTGCTAAATATGCTCCTCCATAAGCTTTCCTTATTATTATTGTTATCTTTGGTACTGTTGAAGCAGCATAAGAAAATAACATTTTAGCACCATGCCTTATAACACCGGCATGTTCCTGTGATACTCCAGGCATAAAACCAGGTACGTCAACTAGCGTAACTATTGGAATATTAAATCCATTACAAAATCTTATAAATTCTGCTGATTTATCAGAAGAGTCAATATCCAATACTCCTGCCTTAAATATTGGATTATTTGCGATTATTCCAATTGTAATTCCATTTATTTTACTAAAACCAACAATAATATTCCGAGCAAACTGGGCTTTTACTTCCAAGAAATCTCCATTATCTGATATATGTTGTATTATTTTATGCATATTATATGGTTCTTTTGCATTATCTGGAATAATATTGTTTAGAAAATTATCCTCATTCCATACTATTTCATTATTTGCATTAATATATCCATCTTCAGTATTATTAGATGGTAGAAAACAAAGTAATTTTTTGGCTATATTTATTGCATCATTATCATTTTTTGCTATAAAATGTATATTGCCTGATATCTGGGCATTTGTATCTGCTCCACCAAGGTTTTCCTTATCTATTTCTTCACCTGTAACTTCTTTTATAACCTGCGGTCCTGTTATATACATCTGTGATGTTTTTTTTACCATAATAATGAAGTCCATTAATGCAGGAGAATAGGCTGCTCCACCTGCACATGGCCCTGAAACTATTGCGATTTGAGGAACTACTCCTGATAATAATGTGTTTCTGTAAAAAATCTTTCCATAACCAGAAAGAGCATCTACACCTTCCTGTATTCTTGCTCCACCGCTATCATTAAACATAATAATGGGGTCACCTGTTTTTAAGGCCATATCCATAATTGTACATATTTTTTTTGCGTGCATTTCACCAACAGAACCACCTCTTGCTGTAAAATCCTGAGATGCAATATATACAATTTTATCCTTTATTCTTCCTACTCCTGTAATTACACCATCTGAAGGAATTTTTATTTTTTCCATTCCAAAACCTATAGCACGATGTTTAATAAAAAGATTGATTTCCTGCCATGTACTTGAATCTATAAGCAATGCAATTCTTTCTCTTGCTGTTAGCTTACCTTTAGTGTGCTGTTTCTCAATTCCTTGTTTTCCAGAGCCATAAACTTCCTGTTTTTTTAGTGCTCTAAGTTTTTCTATTTTTTGGTATGTACTCATCGCTATTTACTCCCAAATAATTAACTCTTTGAGTATATTCTTTTATTATCTAGAAATTGTGTTACTAATGTGAATATTTTATGATTAGATTTATTAATGTTTCAGATTTTGAATATAAGTTTTGTTTGTATTATGCCTTTTTTGGACCTATCTTATTGTAATTAATAAAAAATAATTGCTTTTTGCTCTCCATATTGTTAATATACTCTATTCTCTGGAGGTAAGATGAGAAAGATGGGAGATATCCTATTAGATAGGGGTTTAATAAAAAAAGAAGAGTTAGAAATTGCTTTAATGGCTCAAAAAAATTCAGATAAATATTTAGGCCAGATATTAATTGAAATGAATATAATTACTGAAGATATTTTAACGGAAATTCAGGCTTCGACCTTAGGTTTAAAAATAATCTCAACAGAATCCTTAAAAATACACCCTAAAATAATACAGTTTATTCCCCAGACAATTGCTATTAAATATAGAATTGTACCAGTTTACATAGAGCCTAATGCGGGGAAGAATACTCTTTGCATGGTAACATCAGAAGAGCCTCCAACTACTGTAATAAGTAAAATGAGTGAAAAACTTAATGTTCCTATTAAATTATTTTTAGCAACTTATTCAGAATTAGAAGATCTACTTGTTAAACATTATAATAAAACTAAAGAAAATATTGAAGTTAATACTTCTAAAAAGCTAACAGAGAATAAAAGTGATGAGATTAAGGAAGACAATATTCCATCAAAAACAAAAGAATTTGATGAAGATATTTTAACTGGTTCTGTAATAGAAGATGATGAATCAGATAATAATTCTGGTTTTGATGATAAAAGAACTCAAAAAATGTCATTACCCAATTTAAATTTAAATGATAATACGGCATCAGATAATTCAAGTGGTAAAGATATTGAGAGAGAAGAAGATATCACTCCTAAAAAAGTGCCTGAATCAATATCTTTAGATTTATTTGATGAAACACCAAGTCCTTCAATTAAGATTGAAGTAGAAAATAATATTCCAACTTTAAATATAAATAGGGGTAGTGGAAAAACAGATACTGATAAAGATAAAGTAGATGATATTTTACCTGAAGATATTGAAGAGGTAAAAGAAAATAAAAAATTAAATTTTTTAGAAGCTTTTAAGTCAGAAGATAACTATGTATTTGACCAGAAGCAAGAATATATCAATGTTGAAATTGGAGATGAACTTGAAGAAGAAAGCGAAGAGGAAATTCATGAGCTAGATGTTGATGATGTAGATCTTTTTGATGATATTTTATTAGATAAAGAAAAGGAAAAACCCACTAAAGAAAAGAATGATGATTTTCCTTTTGCTTTGGACTCCTTATCTGATCCCAAACATAAAATTCCTGTAAAAAACACTAATAAAAATGATGAGCCAGAGGTTAAGACTCCTCCTCCATTTTCTTCTAAGGATAAGAAAATTCCAATTCCGGAGCCAAAGCCAAAGCCAAAAGCAAAACCCACTCCAAAGCCAAAAGCAAAACTAAAAGCAAAGTCAAAACCTAAAAATAATGATCCTCAAAATGTAGATAAATCTGGTTTTCCTGCTCCTGAAATAAAGAAGTTTAAAGATAATAGTGAAAATGAAACAAATCCAAGTATTACCCAGAAAATATCCTTAAATGAAAAAAAGGCAACAGATGAATGGCTTAAAAATAATAAAAACAGGGATATTCCTGATTTAGATTCTATTTTTGGTGATGAAGAAGCAATAGACCCATTAGATAATGAAAAGATTAATAAGTTAATACTTTCTCAAAAAATCTTAGATATCAGGAGTAAATTAATTGATTTTTTAAAATCAAAGAATCTAAATAAAGATGTTTTTGATAGTTTTAAAGACTTTTTTGATAATATAGAAAATAATCCATCTAATATTATACTAATATCAATGCTTGAATTGTTATTGATTGATGAAAAACCGAATATTAATATTTTATTTGATATAATTTTAAAAAATATAAATAATGTCGATTCTAAAAATAAATAATCTTGAAATAATTAATAGTGAAAATAATAAGATAATAAAAAAATTATCACTTACTATAGGAAAAAATAGTTTTACAACTGTGATTGGAAATTCAAATTCTGGTAAAACCTTATTAATTGATGCAATATTTAATCTTCTTCCAAAAGGCTTTAAGAGGACTTCTGGGGATATCTTGTATAATAAGGAATCTATTTTTGATATTAATGATTATGATGATTACAGAGGAAACCAGATTTCTGTTATCTTTAATCATCCTGGAATAATCTTTAATAGTAACTATAAAATAGAAAAACAAATTGTTGAAATGCTTTTATTAAAAAAAATATTTTCAAGTAAAAAAGAAATAAGAAAGAAATTATATTATTATTTAGAGTTACTTGATATAGAAAGATTTGTAGTAAAAAAATATCCTCATGAAGTTAATAATAAAAATATTAAGAAAATTGCAATTATTTTTTCTTTATTATTCAATCCCAAGTTGTTGATAATAGATGATAGTTTTCATGGGCTTGATTCAATTACTGTAAAACTTATATATTTACTGTTAAAAGAGGTAAAGGATAAGTTAACAATATTATTTTTTACAAGTATCAATTCATCAATTGTTAAATTATCTGATACTGTACATTATTTATATAATGGGCATATTATGGAAAGTATAAATTATAGTAAGCTTAATTCTTATAAATTAATACATCCATATAGAAGGTTATTTAATAATGAAGTTAATATATTTCAAAAACAAGATGACTTGACAGAAGTCTCAAAAGGGTGTATTTATTATAATCTATGTTTTCGCCGAAAACATGATTGTTTAAATTTTGATAATACTTTAAAAGAGTATGAGAATGAACACTTTTTAAGTTGTATGAATTTGGAGGATTAGATGTATATATGTTATGCTTGTAAAGAAGAAATTGAAGTTTATGATGGTAGAGTAGGGCGTCAGGATACTTGTCCAAAATGTTTATCATTTTTACATAATTGTCATAATTGTAGGTTTTGGGATCCTGCTGCTCATAATGAATGTTTGGAAACAACAACAGCATTTATAAGAGATAGAGAAGCTGCAAACTTTTGTTCTTCTTTTCAGATGAAACAATATGATTCAAAACCTGAAGGAAATGATTTAGATGCTAAGGCAAGGCTTAATTCATTATTTGGTGATTTATAATGTTTTCTGTAATTATTCTTGCTGCAGGTAAAGGAACAAGGCTAAAATCAGATACTCCAAAGGTTTTACATCTAATAAAAAATAAGCCTTCTCTTTTTCATGTTATTGATTTAGCCAAAAATATTTCAGATGATATTATTACTATTATTGGTTATAAACATGAGGAAGTTAAAGCTGAAATAGATAAAAGATATAATGATGTTAAATCTGTACTTCAAATACCACAAAACGGTACTGCTGATGCTGTTGAAAAAGGGATTCCTTCTTTAAATAAAGCCAGTAAAGCTGTTGTTGTACTTTCTGGGGATGCACCAGCATTAACTCTTAAAAGTTTAAATTTATTAATTGATGAATTTAATAAAAATAAAAGAAATGCATCTTTTATTGCTGCAAGAATACCTGAACCTGCAAAATATGGTAGAGTTATTTTGAATAATAATAATTTAGAAAAAATTGTAGAATTTATTGATGCAACAGAAGAAGAAAAGAAAGTTGATTTGGTTAATTCTGGAGTTTATTTATTTGATATTGATTTTTTAAAGAATACAATAACAAAAGTTCAAAAAAATGATAATAATGGAGAGTTTTTTCTTCCTGATTTAATTACAATTGCTACAAAAAACAATAGTGCAGGTATTGTAATTATTGATGATTATAATGAAATACTTGGATTTAACACAAAAGAGCAATTAAAATTACTCAACTCACTTTAGAAAATCTTTAAAAGGACTTTAATATGATTACAAACCCTATAATTCCTATAGTATTACAAAGTGATAGAGGTTTTGATAATAAATTTACCGGAACAGTTTATTTCTGTGATATAGATAAAACTTATCTTGATACAAAATTTGAAACACTTGGTGGGCTAGTTTCTACTTTGCTTGATTTTGCAATAGATAAAGTTAGTATTTCAGGTATGGATTTTTTATTAAAGGGTGTGAGAAGAGATGAAAATACAATAAATGCAATATATTTTATATCTGCATCTCCAAAAGAGATGAAAAATATTATAACAAAAAAACTAACACTAGATGGGGTTCAGTTTGATGGAATCTGTTTAAGAGACCAGCTTTATTATATGAAGAAACTTAAATTTAAATCCCTTAAAAAACCATTTTCATTTAAATTACTTGCATTATTAACTTATAATAGTTTACTTCCTGAGGGTATTGATTATGTTTTAATTGGAGATAATACAGAAAGTGATGCCCATATCTACAAGTTTTTTTCTGAGATATTAAAAACAGGTAAGATAAATATAAGTAAATTAAGAGAATTTATTGATGATGATGATGAAATTAATGAAATATTGCAGTTTAATAATAAAATAAAATCAGGTAATGTGGAAAGGATATATATAAATCACTATATAAAAGAAAAAAATGAATCAATTAAAGATGTGATTTTTTATGACCATTCAATAGAAGTCATGCTGGACTTATATAAACTTGATAAAATAGATAAATTTTATATAAAAAAAGCTGTTCATAAGTTAAATATAGATATTAATTCTTTATCTCAAGAGAATAGAAAAATAATGGAAAAAATACTAAAAAATGAGTAAAAAAATATTTAAAAAATCTAAATGGTACCATAAATACTTTGGTTTATTCGGTATATTTTTTTTAATTGAAATGAGTGTTTCGGGGATATTACTTAATCATAAAAATTGGATTACACCGATTGATATGCCCCATTTTTTAACGCCTTCAAATTATGATATTAAAAACTTTAGTCGTTCTGCAATTATAGATTTTACTGAAACTGAAAATTATTTTTATATTGCAGGTAAAAAAGGTGTTTACAGAGCTAATAAAGTTAAAAAAGAACTCGACTTTAAGCCTTTATTTAAAGGACTTAGTCCTTACACTATAAAAAGAAAATCCTATGATTTACAGAAAATTAAAAATTATGTTTTTCTTGCAACTGAAAATGGGCTATATTATATAAATAAGAATAATGATAAATGGAAAAGGATAAGTATAGGAGATAATTCACTAATAAAAAAAATTATAAAAAAAGATGATGAAAATTTGTTTATTATATCTACTTCTGAAATTTATTTACTGAATATAAAAAAAGATTTTTCAATAAAAAAAATAACACCACAAAAAAGCACAAAACGAATTGTAACAGCTATTGAATTATTTTTTCATTTACATGATGGAAGTGCGTGGGGACTTATGGGCAAGTTATTATTTGACTTAGGTGGGCTTGCTATAATATTTCTATCTATATCTGCATTTTATATATGGTTTATTCCTAAAAAGATAAAAAAAAGAAAAGGAAATCTTAAAAAGAACAGAAAACTATTTAAGTTTTTCTATCAGTATCATAAAAAAATTGGAATTTATAGTATTTTTGTTGTTTTAATAATTTCATTTACAGCTATTTTTATGAGGCCTCCTTTTATTATTGCAATTACTGATACTTATCTTCCTAGATGGAGTTATCCTGCTCCTGTTTCTAATAATCAATGGGATAAAAGAATTGAAAATGCCCTCTATGATAAATCAAGAAGTGTTTTGATGATTCAAACCTCAGAGTTTTTATGGAAATGGAATATTAAAGACAATGATTTTACTAAAAAAGCATATAAATCAAAACAGAAATGGCCTCTTTTTGTAATGGGAGCAACATACTTAGAACTGGATGAAGAAAATAATTACATCATGGGCTCGTTTTCAGGATTCTATAAGTTTTATCCTGATGAAGATAGATATGAAAATCTAATTAAAACAGCTGATAAGTATAATAGAATAAAGCCTGATAAAAATGCAATGGTTGCAGGAGCATTTAAATATAATAATAAATTTTATATTGCAACTCATCTTCAGGGCTTAAAAAATTTAGATGGAAAATCAATTAAACTATTCAAGCAACCTAAAATAATGAACGAAATAAAAATGCCATTATGGAACTGGAATTTTGAATTACATAACGGAAGAATACTAAAATTTATAATTGGAAAATACTATATTTTACTTGTGCCTTTTAGTGCATTACTATTCTTTTTAGTAATTTTATCTGGGCTCTACGACTGGATTTTTATTATTAAAAGAAGATAGTAAATTTAATTATGAATAAAGAGAAATAATTTCTTCTTTTGATTTCGTTTTAAAAAATGTATTTTCCATTGCAGGAAAATCACTATTGTTTACATCTTTTTTATATTCTGATATTGCATCACTTACAAGTTTTTCAAGATTTAAGTATTTTTTTAAAAATTTTGGGTTAAATGAGCTATCTCCGCCTAATAAGTCATAAATTACAAGAACCTGACCATCTGTTGCATTTCCTGCTCCTATACCAATTGTTGGAATAGATACAGTATTTGTTATTTCTTTTGCAAGCTCATAGGGAATTGCTTCTAAAACAATTGCAAATGCTCCTGCTTCTTCAAGTTTTTTAGCATCTTCAATTATTTGATTGTGTTTTCTTTCTGTTTTTCCCTGAACTTTAAATTTACCAAGTTGGTTTATAGACTGAGGTAATAAGCCAATGTGACCTACAACTGGAATAGATGCTTTTACAAGTGCTTGTATTGTATCAGAAAAATTTGCTCCACCTTCTATTTTAACAGCATTTGCTCCTGATTCCTTTATTATTCGTCCTGCATTTTTTACAGCATCATAAATACTTGTTTGATAGCTCATAAAAGGCATATCTGCAACAATGAATGGGTGATTACTGTTTTTTACAACAATTTTAGTATGATAGATCATTTCATCAATGGTTACACCAAGTGTATTATTATTACCTTGCACAACCATTCCTAAGCTATCTCCAACTAAAATCATATCTATTTCATTTTTATCTATTAATTTTGTAAAAAGTGCATCATAAGCAGTTAACATTGTTATTTTTTCACCTTTCTTTTTTTTCTTTAATAAGTTTGGAATTGTAACTCTCAAAATAAGCTCCTAAAAACTAATATTAATATATAATTAATCTCTTATTCTGTCAAGGTTTTCAAGTCTTATGATATTTTACTCTTGATTTGGATATTGATTTAATTATATTATCATTATTAGTTGATGGAGTATTGTATTATGAAAAATAAAATTATAACTTTTTTACAGTTTTTAATGATAGTGATTAGTTTTTTAATGATTTCTGCTCATTTTTACCGAGCTAATAATCATTATTTGGCTTATTTTTTGATTTTGGTTCCATTCTTTTTAATAATAAGAAAAAAATATATTGTTAGATTTACTCAAATTATACTGTTTTTATCATCTATTGAGTGGTGGATTGTTATCTATAAAATTATAAATATTAGGAGAATGTATAATATGCCGTGGATTAGATTTTCTCTTATTATGTCATTAGTTGCTGTATTTACTTTGTTATCTATAGTCGTATTAGAATCAAAAATAATGAAAAAAATTTATAGATAATAAAACATCTCTTTTATTCACAATAATTTCACTAAATACTTACTAAAATTATATTAATTTATCACAATGAGAACATTAAATAGTCTTAAATCGGTTTAATTTATTATCTATTATACTTATAGGACTGCAAGTTTACAACTTGCTTATTTATAGGAGGGATTATGGGGCATACTTGTGATACAGTGAGTAATGACATTAGGGAAATTATTTCTGAGTATGGAGCTGGAAGAGAGTTTTTATTACCAATTCTTAATGATGTAAGTATTAGATTTGGACATATCAGTGAACATTCATTGATTGAAATTAGCAAACAAATGGATATTCCTATTGGTGAAATTCATGGAGTAATGAGTTTTTATTCATATCTCAATCATGAAAAACTTGGTAAGTATGTTATTAGATTATGCAAGACAATTTCATGTGATATGGCGAATAAAAATTTAATTATTAAATCTCTTGAGAGAGAACTTGATATAAAATTTGGTGAAACAACAGAAGATGGTAGATTTTCCCTTGAGTTTACAAATTGTATTGGTATGTGTGATAGAGCTCCTGCAATGCTTATTAATGATAAAGTTTATCATAGTTTAAATCCTGAAAGAATATATGAAATTATTGAAATGTATAAAAAGGGGGAAGTATGAGCATTAAAGAAATAATTCTTGGGAATTATACTGTTGGAGCAGCATTAAAAAAAGTTGTTAAAATGAAAAGAGCTGAAGTAATTGATGAAGTTAAAAATTCAAAGATAAAAGGAAGGGGAGGTGCTGGTTTTCCAACTGGTTTAAAGTGGCAATTTGCTGCTTCTGAAAAGGAAAGTATAAAATATATTATCTGTAATGCTGATGAAGGTGAGCCTGGTACATTTAAAGATAGATTAATACTTTCCGAGCATCCTAAAAAGGTAATTGAGGGTATTGTTATTGCAGGTTATGCTATTAATGCAAAGGAAGGATTTATTTATTTAAGGGCTGAATACAGATATTTAAAAAAAGATATTGAAATTGTAATGCAAGAAATGAGAGAGCAAAACTTACTTGGTAATAATATTCTTGATAGTGGGTTTTCGTTTGATATTACAATAAGAATGGGTGCAGGTGCTTATGTCTGTGGAGAAGAATTTGCTCTTATTGAATCTATGAATGGATTTAGAGGAGAACCTCATAATAAACCTCCATTTCCAACAACAAGAGGGTATTTAAGAAAACCCACTGTTGTTAATAATGTTGAAACATTGGCTAAAGTTCCATTTGTTATAACAATGGGTGCAGAAGCTATAAAATATAGAGGAACACTTGAATCAACTGGTACAAAATTATTTTCTGTTTCAGGAGATATTAAAAAGCCTGGTGTTTATGAATTTGATATGGGAATAACAGTAAGGGACTTATTGAAGATTGTTGGTGGAGAAGATGCTAAAGCTGTTCAGGTTGGAGGAGCAAGTGGAGTAAATGTTGCTAAAAAAGACTTTGATAAAGCCATTTCATATGAAGGATTACCACCTGGTGGCTCAATTATTGTTTTTGGACCCAATAGAGATATGTTAAAGGTTTTAATAAATTTCATGGAATTTTTTACAGAAGAGTCATGTGGTCAGTGTACTCCATGTAGAGATGGTAATTACCGCTTACTTGAAGGTGTTAAAATGATGGAAAGAGGTGAGTGTTCTGTAAGGTATTTTAAGGAGCTTGAATTATTATGTGAAGTTATGAAGGATAGTTCAAAATGTGGACTTGGCCAAACTTCTCCAAATCCATTTATTACAATAATAAAGAATTTCAGGTCTGAAATTCTTTATAGATAGGAGGTATTATGATAAATATAACAATAGATGGAAAAGAATATAAAGTAGAAAGTGGTTCAACTATACTTGATGCAACAAAACAGGCTGGAATTATAATACCAACTTTATGTCATCATCCTGATTTGGAAGTTGCTGGAATATGTAGGATTTGTGTTGTTGAAGTAGAAGGAATAAGAAACTTGCAAGCTTCATGTGCATATCCAATAACTGCACCTATAAAAATAAAAACAAATACTGAAAGAATAAGGAAAGCAAGAAGGGTAAACCTTGACTTAATGCTTTCTGAACATTATGGAGAGTGCTATAGTTGTGAATCAAATTCAAAATGTGAGTTAAGAGGACTTGCTGCTGAATATGGTGTTGATAAATTTCGGTTTCCTAAAAGAGAAATGCCTAAATATATGGTTGATACATCATCATTTTCAATTGTAAGAGACCAGAATAAATGTATAAACTGTAAAAGATGTATAAGAACTTGTATTGATTTACAACAGGTTGCAGCACTTGAAACAGCTAATAAAGGACATGATGTTGAAATTCAGGCTGCATTAAATAAGCCTATTTCTGAAGTTGTTTGTATAAACTGTGGTCAGTGTATTAATAGATGTCCAACAGGAGCATTAAAGGTTAAGGATGTTGGGGATGATATATGGGAAGATATTGATAATCCTGATAAATATGTAATTATTCAGACTGCTCCAAGCCCAAGAGCTGCAATTGGAGAAGAGTTTGGTTATCCTGCAGGAACATTAGTAACAAAAAAATTAAATACTGCATTAAAAAAACTTGGTTTTGATGCAGTTCTTGATTGTAATTTTGCTGCTGATTTAACAATAATAGAAGAAGGTCATGAGCTTTTACAAAGACTTCATAGGGTAATTGTAGAGAAGGATGAAACAGTAACTGTTCCTATGTTTACATCTTGTTCACCTGGTTGGGTTAAATATTTAGAGCATTATTATCCTGAATATATTGATAATTTATCAACTTGTAAGAGTCCACAACAGATGTTTGGGGCCGTTTTAAAAACCTATTATGCTAAAAAGATGAATATAGACCCTGCAAAGATGGTTGTTGTTGCATTAATGCCTTGTAGTGCAAAAAAATATGAATGTAATCGTCCTGAAATGAATGACAGTGGATTTAAGGATGTTGATTATGGATTAACAACAAGAGAAATGGCTGTTATGATTAAAGAAAGTGGTATTCACTTGAAAGACTTGGAAGATAGTGAGTTTGATAATCCAATTGGGCAAGGTAGTGGTGCCGGAATGATTTTTGGTGCAACTGGTGGAGTAATGGAGGCTGCAATTAGAACAGTTTATGAGGTTGTTACTGGAAGGGAAGTTCCTTTTGATAGATTAAATATTAATCCTGTAAGAGGAATGGAAGGAATAAAAGATACGATATTAAAAATAGAAAATGCTTTGCCTGAATTTTCATGGCTTGAAGGTGTTGAATTAAAAGTAGCTGTTGTTCATGGGACTGCAAACGCAAAAATCTTAATGGAAAATATAAAAGCAGGAAAAGCAGATTATCACTTTGTTGAGGTTATGGGTTGCCCTGGTGGTTGTTTAGGTGGTGGCGGACAACCAATTCCAACAACTCCTGAAATAAGAAAAGCCCGAGCCCGAGCTATTTATGCAGAAGACGAAGGTTTAAAAATTAGAAAGTCTCATGAAAATCCAATGATAAAGGTAATTTATGAGGAGTTTTTAGAGCAACCACTTGGTAAAATGTCTCATAAACTTCTTCATACACATTATACAGCCAGAGGAAAATTCTTTATAGAATAAAAAATAAAAATATGAAATAAAAGTAATCCTATATTGTTAGTAGAGTATTATTTGTTTATTTGCGATATGTCTATCGCTTAAAAACTATTTTTTAATATATCGCTTTTAATATTAAAAGCACTACAGGAGAACAGTATGAAGAATGTTTTAACTTTAGTTTTAATCGCAATGATGATGATTGCTATTCCATTAACAGCAGGAGAGAAAAAAGGTCAGAAATTTGAAGTAAATATGAAAGATAAAGGTATGTTTGTAATGCTTACAACTCAAAAACCGGCAAAGGCAGGTCTTGCAACAGCATTAGCAACTAAAACATTAATCAGAGGTGGAAAAGCTACTATTGTTTTAAGTGGTAAGGCCTTACATCTTGGTTTAAAAGAAGGAAAATTAAAGAATTTTGGACCAAAAGGTGTAACTGTAAGAGAAATGCTTAAAAAGTTCATGAAAAAGGGTGGTAGAGTTATTGTTTGTGCAATGTGTGCCAAAAATATGGGTGTAACTAAAAAGGACTTTGTTAAAGGGATTGAGTTGAAAATGTCTGATAGAGTTTTAGAGCAAATGTATCAAAAAAACTGGAAAGTTCTTAGTTTCTAAATAAATTTTTAACAATTAGTACTTACTTTTAAACTCTTTTTTTATTTTCATATAATAAAAAATTCCAGTTATTATAATTGTTACAGAAACAGGAATTAAAGAATAACCTATAAATAATAATACAGTATTTGAATTAAAAACCTTTATTATTGTTATTCCAGAAACAAAAAACATTAATCCTGTTCTCATAAAGGCAAGCAATGTTCTGTCATTTGCTAATTCAGACCTTTTTATTGCAAGGTAATCGTTTGTTTTTAATTCTTTTTTATCCATATTAAGCTGTTTTTGCACTTAAGTATTCAGATAAGCTTACCCAGCCACCTTTTAATGCAATGGCCTTAAGGCCAAGAAGGCTTAATGTTGTAGATATTGCGATTGCTCTTGCTCCTGTATGACATAAAACTATAATTTCTTTATTTACATCTAGTTTTGATATGCTGTTTTCTGTAAATAATTCGTGCATTTGTACATTTAAAACTTCACCATAAGTAAATTTTGTAAAAGCCATTTCTTCGTTGGTTCTTATATCAAGTGTTAAGATGTTTTCTTTGTTTTTTAGCTTTTTTATAAAATCACTAACCTCTATTCTGCAAGGTGCATTTTCAAGAACTTCTTTAGTCATTTGAGAAAACATATTATGAAAGTTTTTTATTAATTCTTTATTCATTTTTGAACTCCTGTTTTTAAAATAATTATGAGAAATAAATTTATTAATTTAATATGTTATAAATTTATTTCTGCAAGTAAGTTATTAATACATCTTTCTATCATATCAAATACAACTTCTATATTTTGAGTATAGTATGGGTCAGGTACTCCTTTGCCATCAAAACCAAAATCACCTAATATTTTTATGTTTTCTACATTAAGTTTTTTTAAGTCATTATAGTTGCTTTTATCAAGAGCTATAAATAAGTCATATTGTTTAATGTCTTTTAATGTAAATTTTTTAGCTCTGTGTTTACTTAAATCAATATTATTCTTATCCGCAATATCAATACTTTGGTTACAGGCTTTTTCTCCTTGATGATATCCTGCTGTTCCTGATGAGGCTACTTTGATATCAAGATTTAATTTAGAAATTTTATTTCTTGCAATAGCTTCAGCAAGTGGAGATCTGCAAATATTACCTAAACATACAAACATTATTGACTTAATATTATTCATTTTTACCTATTATCTTGTGTTTAAATTTATTTATTGTAGTTTATAAGTTTTCTGCTCTTTCTTTGAATTGCTTCATTAAAGCAGGTAAACCAACTTTTGTTAGCTGGTCTGTGAATTTTTTAGGAACTAAAGCACCTAGTCTAAGTTCAACTTTATATTCTGCTTCTGTTGTATTATCGTCAATTTTCTTTAATTTCCAGTAACCTGTATTATCCTTCATTTTTGTTCCCTTAACAAAAGTCCATGATAATTCAGTTGGAGCGTTTTTTTGAAGCTTTAGTGTATATGAAACACCAAATCCCATGATTTTTAAATCATATTTAACTTCTCCATCTGTATCAGACATAGAAATTACTTTAATTTTTTTCATTTCTGGTATGAATTCCGGATAAGATTCAACATCTGAAATAACTTCATAAAATTTTTCTATTGGTGCATTCACTGTTAAGTTTGTTGTTACTCCTGCCATATAGTACTCCTTCATAAAAAATAATAACTATATTAGCAAATTTTAAGAGTTCAGGCAATTTTTTAAAGCATATTTTATTTTTTTTTCAATATTTAAGGTAAGTATTCATAGTTTCATAGAAAATTCCTAATATTTACTACAAATTAGTTTACAATCAGGTTACAATTTGATATAATTTCAACCTTAATTATGTTGGAGTATTTTAATGAGCGAAAATGAAGAAAAAAAAGTAATTGATAATGGTGATTATAATGCGGATAGTATTGGTGTATTAGAAGGGCTGGAAGCTGTAAGAAAGCGTCCTGGTATGTACATCGGTGATACAGATGACGGAAGTGGGCTACATCAGTTGGTTTATGAAGCTCTTGATAACTCTATTGATGAAACTTTGGCAGGATACTGTGATTTAATTACTATAATTATACATCAGGATGATTCAATAACTGTTGAAGATAATGGTAGAGGTATTCCTGTTGGTATGCATGAAAAAGCTGGTATTCCTGCTGCAGAACTTGTTATGACAACACTTCATGCTGGTGGTAAGTTTGATAGTAACTCATACAAGGTTTCTGGTGGTCTTCATGGTGTTGGTGTTTCATGTGTTAATGCTGTTTCTACTAAATTTGACTTAACAATATGGCGTGAAGGTTATGAGTGGAATATTCAGTTTTCAAAAGGTAAAACAACCAAAAAACTAGAAAAGGTAAAAGAAGTAGATATAAATAAAACAGGTACAAGAGTTACTTTTTGGCCTGATGATGAAATTTTTGCTGATACTGAATATAAATTTTCAACATTAAATCATAGAATAAGAGAACTTGCATTTTTAAATAAAGGTGTTAAAATTGAACTTATTGATGAAAAAATTGATAAAACTGAATTACATCATTATGAAGGCGGTTTAAAAGCGTTTTTAGAATATATGGTTGGAGGCAAAAAAGCAATTCATGAGCCTTTTTACATGGATACAGAAAGAGATAATGTTGGTGTTGAAATTGCAATGGTTTGGACAGAGTCATATTCTGAAATGGCAAGAGCATTTACAAACAATATCAATAATAGAGATGGTGGTAGTCATTTAACCGGTTATAGAACTGCTATTACTAGGTCTTTAAAAAATTATATTTCAAGGTCTAAAAACTTAAAACAACAATATAAAAAGATGACATTTTCCGGAGATGACGCAAGAGAAGGTTTGTATGCTTTGATTTCTGCAAAAGTTCCGGACCCTAAATTTTCATCTCAAACAAAAGATAAATTAGTTTCTTCAGAAGTTAAAACAATTGTTGATAATTTATTATATGAAGCTGTATCTACTTATCTTGATGAAAATCCAGATAAAGCAAAAATAATTCTAGATAAAGTTTTTGAATCAGTTATGGCAAGAGAAGCTGCTCATAAAGCAAGAGAATTAACAAGAAGGAAAGGTGTTCTATCATCTATGGCTCTTCCTGGTAAGCTTGCTGATTGTCAGGAAAAAGATCCTGCCCGTTCAGAGATATTTATTGTTGAGGGAGATAGTGCGGGTGGTAGTGCAAAACAAGGGCGTGATAGTAAATTTCAGGCTATTTTACCTTTAAGGGGTAAAATTATTAATGTAGAAAAAACTCGTTTTGATAAAATAATTAAATCAGAGCAAATTACAAACCTTATGCTTGCTCTTGGTACAACAATTGGGGTTGAAAATTTTGACCCATCAAAATTAAGATATCATAAAATTATAATAATGACAGATGCTGATGTTGATGGTGCTCACATCAGAACATTACTCTTAACTTTCTTCTATCGTCAGATGTATGAATTCTTAGAAAGGGGATATCTTTATATTGCTCAACCACCTCTTTATAAAATAGCTCGTCAGAGAGCTGGTAAGGATACTTGGTTTAAATACTTAAAAGATGATAAGGAATTTAATGAGTATTTACTTGATAAAGGTACTGAAGATGTTAAACTACTTGTTGAAAACAGAACTAATTCATTTTCAGGAACATCCTTAAAGGCTCTTATTGGAAAATTCCAAAGATATGAAAGTTTGTATTCATATTTTAAAAATGTTCAGGATGAAAGAGTTGTAAGATACCTAATTGAAGAAAGTGGATTTAAAAGAGAAAATCTAAAATCCAGAGAAGAAATTGAAGAATTTGTTAGAAAATTAAAAAATCATCTTGATTTTATGCAGGATGTAACATTTTTTAGAACAAATATTAAAGAAGGTGATACTGAAACTTACTTGAGTTTAACAATTGAAACACCTGTTAAAGGAAGTAGAAAACTTACTAAAATAGATAATCATTTATTTTCAAATAAGATTTTTATGGAAATGAAAGAACTTGCTTCATATTTTGAATCCTTAACAAACGAAACATATCGTTTAGAAAAAGGAGAAACAAGTATTCATTTTGATAAGCTTGAAGAAGTAAATGACTATATTCTTAAATCTGCACAAAAAGGATATCATGTTTCAAGATATAAAGGTCTTGGTGAAATGAATGCTGAACAATTATGGGAAACAACAATGGATCCGGAAAGAAGAACTCTTTTACAGATATCAATTGATGATGCAATGGATGCAGATCATATCTTTTCATTGTTAATGGGTGAAGATGTTGAACCTAGAAAGAAATTTGTAACAGAGAATGCTCTAAATGTTAATAATTTGGATGTATAATGAAAACAGCAATTTATGCAGGTAGTTTTGACCCTTTAACATTAGGACATCTTGATATAATAAAGAGGTCACTTAATATCGTGGATAAATTGGTGATTGGAGTTGGTGAAAATATAAGAAAAAACTATTTGTTTTCTCTTGAAGAAAGAATCGAAATGATTAACTTATCTTTAGAAAATCACAGTAATCAAAGTTTTGAAGTTAAAGCTTTTGATGGCTTACTCGTTGATTTTGCAGATAATGAAAATGCGAGTTTTATTGTTAGAGGAATAAGAGGAGTTACTGATTTTGATTATGAATTTCAAATGGGAATGGCAAATCAGGATTTAAATGATGAAATTGAAACGATATTTCTTTTACCAAAAAGAGACTATATATTTGTGAGTTCTTCTACAGTAAAGGAAATAGCATATTTTAAAAAGGATATTTCTAAATATGTTTCACCTCCTGTATTAAATGCGTTTAATAAAAAAAATAATGAGTGAAAATGAGTGTATTAGCTTCCCAAAAAGTGAAAAAAAAGAACAATGATCCTAAGTTTATAATTTTAGGTGTTATTATTGTTTTTGTTGTGCTTTTTTTGTTTTTTTCAAAAAAAGATGAAAATATAGAACATCAAATTAATAAATCTCCTGTTGACAACCGTAGCACAGCAACGGTTGTAAGTGATGTTGCTATGCAACATCACTCTAAAAAAGAGATTAATAAATCTCTTAATGCAAATGGAGAAAATAATAATTCAGCTACGCTTAGCAATAGTAAAAAAGAAAAACCTAAAAAATCAGAATATTTATACTATAATATGCTTAGGCAAAGTATTTCTTCAATAGAAGAACGCCCTGATTTAATTACAATAGAGAATCATGTAAAAAAAGAGCCTTTGGCAAAAACTTTGCAGGACTTATCCCTAGACCACAATGAAGTGTATAGGTTGACTAAATCAATGGAAGCTGGCGGTTATGATTTTGGTAAAACAAAACCAAATGAAAAATTTATTGTAAAAACTGATGATAAAGGTAAAATCTGGGAGTTTTATATATTTCCCTCCAAATTAACCTTTTACTATACATATAGAGAAGGAAATGAGTTTAAAACCAGTAAAATTGAAAAGGTTTTAAAAGAGGAAATGAGGCTTGTAAAAGGAGAAATAAAAGATAGTTTATATAACTCTATAATGGAGCTGGGTGAACACCCTAATTTAGTAATTCAACTTGCAGACTTTGTTTTTAAGGGTGGAGAAATAGATTTTTTTAGTGATTGCCAGAAAGGTGATAAATATGCAATAAAAGTTCCTCGAAAGTATTATGTTGATATGAAAGGAAAAAAGGTTTTTACTAATTTGTATGGTGATGTTGAAGCTGTCTATTATAAAGGTAAGAGTGTAGGAGATGTATATGCTTTTAAGTATCTTGAAAAAAAAGATCAACTTCCTGATTATTACAATGAAGAAGCAAAAGCGGTTAAAAGGCCTTTTTTGAGAGTACCCTTTACTTTTAGAGTTGGTATTTCTTCTGGTTTTGGCCGTAGAAGAGACCCTGTTTCAAGAGCTTTTACCAGAAATCATAATGGTACTGATTTTCCTGTTAAAACAGGAACTCCATTTATTTCACCTGCAAAGGGTAGGGTTATTAAAATTGGATATCAGCCAAATGGTGCAGGAAGATGGTTTAGGTTAAGGCATGCAAATGGATACTTAACAGAATATTTTCATTTATCTCATATTAAAAAGGGCTTACATGTTGGCTCAGTTGTAAAACAGGGCGAAGTATTAGGAAGAACAGGAAATACAGGGCGTTCAACAGGTGCTCACTTGCATTATGGAATGATGAAAGTATGTCCAAAATGTAGAAAAGGGTTTAAATACTTAAATGCAATGAAACAAAAATTTACTACTTCTACCAAAGAAATGGCAAAGGACAAAAAACCTGCCTACTTTAAAATGATTAAACCACTTAAAAAAGAACTTGATAAGGCTATTGACAGCTTATAGAATTTTATTTTACAACTTTGTAATCTAGTTTTCCACCAGTTTTATTAATGAGTTGTGATAGGTTATCTATAAACATTTTATTGGTTTTTACTTTTGGTGTGTTTTCTTCTGTAAATTCTATTTTTGCGTTATGTTTTTGACTAAGCATAGAAAAATATATTGCAGTATTACCGCCTTGATATGTTGATATTAAATTACTAAGCTCCAAAATGGAGTGTTCATCAATATTATCTTCAATTAATTCAATGCTGATATTTTCAATTTTATCTTCTCGATAATTTTCTGGTTTCATAACAGATCGAATATGGAATTTATATTTTTTTTCTTCATCGTTTTTAGGTGCATCTCCAAAACCTGAATCTTCTTTTACAAACCCTGTTACAATAAAAGTCTGATTTGCAGAATCTTCAAATAAATCTTTATATTTTTCGTATGGTTTGCTAAACATTATAAAATTTAGTGCATCAAAACTATCTTGTAAAACACCACTTAGCATATTCTTTTTTTGCTTTGTTGTAATCTTTCTCATTCCATCAAATATCGCTAAAACCGATACAGGCTCTTTTCCTTGTGTTTCAGATGTTGATATATCAGAAATATTTAAAAAACCATATTCTTTAAATTCTTCACGGTATTTATCTGTTGGATGTCCACTTATATAAAATCCTAAAACTTCTTTTTCGTATGCCAAAATCTTTTCAAGAGGCCACTTTTCATGTTTTTTAAGTGTAAAATTATCAACTTCTTCAGGCATGCCACCAAAAAGTGACTTTAATCCTGCTTTTTTATTACTTGCATCTCCCTGAGCAGAGCGAATTGCATCTTCTATATTATTAAATAAACTTGACCTAAATTCTCCAAAAACATCAAATACTCCACTTTTTACAAGTGACTCAAGAGCTTTTTTATTAACTTTTCTTAAATCAACCCTTGTTAGTACATCATAAAAATCCTTAAATTTACCATTTTTATTTCTCTCTTCAATAATTGAAGTAATTGCAGCTTCTCCTATTCCTTTTACTGCTCCTAAACCAAATATTACTTTATTGTTTTCAACTGTAAAATCCTTAAATGAACGGTTAATATTTGGAGCAACTATTTCAAGCCCCATATCTTTTGCTGAAACAATGTGTTTCACGATTTTATCAGTATCATTTACTTCAAATGATAAAATTGCAGCCATAAATTCGGCAGGGTGATAGTATTTTAAATATGCAGTTTGTAAAGAAACATAAGCATAACAAGCAGAGTGAGATTTATTAAATGCATATTTAGCAAATGCAACCCAGTCTGCCCAGATTTTATCTGCTACTTTTTGTTCTATATTATGTATTCTTTTACAACCCTCTACAAATTTTGGATATAATTCATCTAGGAGTTTTTGCTTTTTCTTACCCATAGCTTTACGAAGAGTATCTGCTTCGCCCCTTGTAAAACCAGCAAGTTTACGGGATAGTAGCATAACCTGCTCTTGATAAACGGTAATTCCATTTGTTTCCTCAAGGTATTCTTCCATCGCTGGATGGTCATAGGTTAGCTTCTTTTTACCATGTTTAACTGCAACATAATCAGGAATATATTCCATTGGTCCAGGACGATAAAGTGCATTCATTGCAATAATATCACCAAATTTATCTGGTTTTAGCTCTTTTAGATATTTTTTCATTCCATCAGATTCAAACTGAAATACTCCATCAGTATTTCCATCTCTGTAAATCTGATAAATATTATCATCATCAATATCTATTTTTAAAATATCCAATTCTTTTTCATCATCTTTTTTTTGTGCATTTACATATCTGACTGCTTTATCAATAACGGTTAATGTCTTTAAGCCAAGAAAGTCAAATTTTACAAGTCCAACTTCTTCAACATTATTTTTCTCAAACTGTGTTGTTAAGTATTTATCTTCTTGTTTTCCTTTGAAAACAGGTGTGTAATTCCATAATTCTTCATTTGAAATAACAATTCCTGCTGCATGAACACCTGTTTGACGATATAATCCTTCAAGAGCTTTACCTATTTCTATCATCTGTTTAAAGTTATTGTTATTTTGCATTGCAACTTCAATTTCTGGATTTTCTTCCATTGCAATTTTTAGATTTTTAATACTTGGTCCATCTGGAATCATTTTTGCAAGTTTATTAACTTCATCAAGAGGAATCTCAAGAACTCTACCAACATCTCTTACAACTGATTTAGCTTTAAGCTGGCTAAAACTTGCAATTTGAGCAACTTTGTATTCACCGTATTTATTTTTAACATACTCAATTACCTCATCTCTTCTGTCTTGACAAAAATCAATATCAAAATCGGGCATACTAACACGATCTGGGTTTAAAAATCTTTCAAAAAGTAAGTCAAGAGGCATTGGATTTAAATCTGTTATTCTCATTGAGTATGCAACAATGCTTCCTGCTCCAGAACCACGTCCTGGACCTACTGGTATTTTATTGTCTTTTGCATATTTTATAAAATCCCAAACAATTAAAAAGTAACCTGGAAAATCCATCTGGTTAATAACTCCAATTTCAAATTCAAGCCTTTCTTCATATTCTTTAATTTTATCTTCTGTTAAATTACCAATTTCTGCAATTCTTTCTTTTAAGCCTTCTTTGGCAACATGTTCAAAGTATGTTTTAGGTGTAAATCCTTCTGGTATAGGAAATTCAGGTAAGTAATATGTTCCTAATTCTATTTCAACATTGCATTGCTGAGCTATTTTTACTGTATTCTGTACTGCTTCCGGAGTATCTTTAAAAAGTTCTTTCATTTCCTGTGGGCTTCTTATGTAGTAAGCTGTACTATTATGTCGTCTTCCATCACTAATTGTTTGACGCATTTGTATTTTCATTAAGATATCATGAGCTTCTGCATGTTCTTCAAGCATATAATGTGAGTCATTTGTTGCAACAAGTGGAATATTTAATTCTTTTGACATTTTTATTAGTGCAGGATTAACTACATTTTCTTGTTCGTGGATACCATTATGCTGGATTTCAAGATAAAAACTATCTTCTTCAAATATATCCTTAAATTCAAGTGCAAGCTCGTTTGCTTCTTTGATATTTCCACTCATAATTGAACGTGAAAGCATACCGCCTAAGCATGCTGATAAACCAATTATTCCTTTTGAATATTTTCTTAAAATTTCTCTGTCAATTCTTGGTTTATAATAAAAGCCATCCATGTATCCAAAGCTAACTAGATGCATTAAGTTTTTATATCCTTCATTGTTTTTTGCAAGTAATACTATGTGGTAATTATCTTTTTGTGCTTTCTTAGTCCTGCCAACTTTTGATATATATGCTTCACAGCCAATAATAGGCTTAATACCACCTGATTGTGCTTGTTTATAGAAGTCTACAACTCCGTGCATATGCCCGTGATCTGTAATTGCAACGGTATTCATTCCAAGCTCTTTAATTCTTGGTATTAATTCATTTATTTTAATTGCTCCATCTAAAAAGGAGTATTGTGTATGTAGATGAAGATGAACAAATTCATCTTTTTTTTCTATATTATTTTCTGTCATTGTTTCTCCTAAAAAGTATAGTAATATTATATATTAGTTGAGTGGAATTACAAGGTTTTTCTTCATTTTTTTATGCTGTTTCAACTAAGTCTTTAAAAGCCTTATTTTACACAGTTCGTTTAGCTTTAATCTAAACGAAAATATTTTAGTGAATAGTGATTCACAATTAATTCACAGCCTTTTTACATTACAAAAGTATTATTAATTAAAGGGGAATTAGTTCTTTTTATTGTAGTATATGTTTTGATTAATTTTAATAATGTTTAATGGAGGGTCTTATGAGGTATTTATTCATTGTTCTTTTTAGTCTAGTTTCTGTTTGTATTCTTGCCAAAGAATACAAGGTTATTGATACTCAATCTGTTAAAAAGCTAATAGATGAAAAGGGAGATTATTTATTAATTGATTCATTAACAAGTATTCACTACAATGTAGAGCATGTTCCAACTTCAATTAATATTCAAAATAATCAGGTAAAAAATAACATTAATTTATTACCTAAAGATAAAAATAAAATGCTAATTTTTTATTGTATGGGAGCAAAATGTTTTTTTAGTAAAAATAATGCAAAACAAGCTCTTGAATTAGGTTATAAGAATGTTTATGTATGGGAAGCAGGTATTCCCGATTGGAAAAAAAACGGATATAAAACAGAAAAGGGTGGTGAAATCCTTCCTTTAGCAGAATTAAACCTTATCACTCCTTTGGATTTAAATAAAAATTTAGATAAGATAACTCTTATTAGTTTATTTCCTAAAAAAACACTAAACGGTTTAATTTTAGATAGTAAAGTTATAAATATTCTTGAATTAACTCAAAAATATAATCAAATACCTAAAGATAAAATAATTGTATTTTATTCTTTAAGAGGAAAAATAGATAAAATTGCAATTCGCTATCTTTTGTCAAAAGGCTATAGATTAGGCAATTTATATTATTTAAAGGGTGGGATTACTTCGTGGAAAACAAGTGGTTTTAAACTTGAAAAATAATAAAAATTTATAATTTTATTTCTGAAATCCTTTAATAATCCTGATTTTATTAAATATCTTGATTATATTTTTTAAACTTATTATAATTGGATTTATTGTTTCAGGAGTAATATGTTTATTCTATTTTTATTTCTCTCCATTTTTAATACCAGCACCTATAGTAATATAAATTACGAACCTAATTTTAAAAATGGAAATACATATTTTATAAACAATCCTGAAAAGGCAATTAGCTTTTATTATAAATCACTTGAAAATCAACCTGAACCATTAACTTATGCCAGAATTGCAGATTGTTACAGAAGGCTTGGTGATTTAAAAAATGCAAAAATAAATTATGATAAAGCCATTGAAATAGAAGATTTTAAGAAAATTGAGAGTCCTGACTTATATTATAGATATAGTTTATTTTTAAATACCACTGGTGATTATGAAAATTCATTAAAATATATTAATTTAGCTATTTCTATGCAAAAAAATGAAAGTTATGAAACTCTAAAACAAAATATTGAAAAAAATATTAATGAAAAATTAGAGAATACAGACGAAGAAATAATTACAGATGATGAAGATGATTGGATTTCAGAAAAGGATATGGAAGATAACTCTTTTAATTCCTCTACTATTTTTAGGGGGAATATTGATTTAACTTTTTATCAGGATAGAGTTTTAGAAAATGGTTTGGAAGACGTTTCAGAATTAGGTAATTCAATGTTTCTGGAACTGGAGCATCAATATTCAAAAAGAATGAAAATTATGATTTCAACCCGTTTTTACTGGAGATTATTAGTGGAAAGAAATGAGGATAATTCATTTTATTATTTTTTAAATGGTGAAAAACCAAAAACAGTTTTTGATTATGAGCTTGAGGAGACATATATAGACTACAAGTATAAGAACTTTTCATATAGAGTTGGACAACAATATTTTAAGTGGGGAGAAAATATTGCATATTCAAGAAGTGATATTATAAATCCAAATGATTTTAGAGATTCTATTATTCCAGAGCTTGATAAAAGAAAAGTTGCTGTATTTGCCTTAACTGCAGGTTATAGTTTTGGTGATATTGGTAAGTTTACTGCAGTTTGGGTACCTTTTAGATATAATCCTAAAATTACATATTGGGGAAGAGATTTTTCTCTTCTTCAACCTTCAAAACAACTTGATACTTCTATAATTAATAATTTTATAGACCAAACCATAGAAGATGATTTACAATCTCTTGGTATGACTACTGAAGACCAAAAAAAAGATTTTACAGATAGTTCAATAGCATTAAATCTATCAACATCTTTAAAAAAATTAAATACTTCATTTGTTTATTATTATGGTTTTCAGGCTCTCCCTGAAATAAATTTAGATAAAGATTTAAAGAAGATGCTTTTTTATTTACTTGCAGGTGGAACAGATGACAAGGTTTTACTTCCTTTATCAAGTAGTTTAGCAAATAGATATATTACAGGAGAGGATATTGCTAATTCAAAGTTTACCAGATATAATCATTTTTCGTTTTCAGCATCTTTACCAATAAATAGTTTTATTCTAAAAATTGATACTTCTTATTCTCCAAGAAAATTATTTTATTCTGATATTGATGATTCAGGTGATGAAGATGCAGATAAAAACAGTTTAAATCCTATTTATAAAAAAGTTGTGGATTATACCGCTGGTATTGAGTTTCAGTATATGGGAGATAAATTACTTATTGATTTAGAATATTTTGGTTCTTATATTTTAAATGATAATGGAGAAGATTATTTTTATGATAGAAAAAACAGAATGGGTATTATTTCCCTAATCAAATGGAATATTATAAAAAATGATTATTCACTAATATTGCTAGGTAATTATAACTTCTTTTTTAAAGATTATTTAGCAACAATAAGATTTACAAAACATGTTGGTAAATTAGATGTTAATTTGGGGTATAATCATTTTGGGGGAAGTCAAACTTCTCCAATTGGTAGGTATAGTAAAAATGATGAATTCTTTTTAGGTATTAAGTATTATTTTTAATAAATTTTTTGATGTTAATTAAATTTATGAATCTTTAATATTAAGTATCATTTTGAAGTCTTTTGGTGCGAGTGGTTTATTATATACAGCTTCAATACCATACTGTTTTAATTCTTCTTCTGTAATATGATTTCCCCAGCCAGTGTAAAGAATAAATTTAGGCGGCGTTATGTTGTTTTCTTCTGAAAATTTTAATATGAATTTAGCAACATCGAATCCTGAAACTTCATCCATTCCTAAATCAGATATAATTAAGTCTATTTCATTATAGTGTTGTCTAAATAGTGCAATTGCCTGATTACCTGAACTTGCTTTTAATACTTCTGCACTTGATAATTTTTCTAATATCTTTGCCGTTGTGTTAACAATCATTTTTTCATCATCAATTAATAAGATCTTTTTAGGTATTTTATTTTTTACATCTTTTATTTCTGGAGTTGAAAGTATATCTTTTGTTGGATTATATTTAGATTTATCTTGGTATGGTAGAGAAATAAAAACTTCACTTCCAATATGTTCCTGAGTTTTAAATTTTATAGAGCCTCTGTGTTTTCTTATTATTCCATATGAGTATGAAAGGCCTAATCCTTTTCTTTTTAGTTTTTTAGTTGTAAAAAAAGGTTCAAAAACTCTTTCTTTACTTTGCCAGTCCATACCGATACCCGTATCTGAAATTATCAAGTCAACAAATCCTTTTCTTGTTTCCTGAGTTTCAATTTTGAGAGTTCCACCTTTAACCATTGATTCAAGAGCATTTTTAATAATATGAATTATAGCTAAAAGCATATCTTCATAAGAGCCTTTTATTATATATTCTTTTTCATAGTTTTTTATTATTTCAAATTTAATTTTTTTTAATTTTGCCTGAAAATCCCATATTGGCTGATTTCTTTTAATTGCTTCATCTATTAATTTATTAAATGAATATTCTTCTACATGAATATAGCCTGAAATATTACTGGAATATAAATTTACTGTATCTACAATTTTTTGTATTCTGTTTACAGACTCATTAATTGTTTTATTTTCGCAATTTTCTTTTTCTTTTTCTAAATTATTTTTAATAATAGTAATTAAATTATAGAAAATATGTGATAACGATGCAGAAAATTGATTGATAATTTCTCTTCTTAGTGAGTTAATTAGAGTTTGTCTTATTATTTCAATATGAATAACAAATAAAGAACCAGTTTTTTCTGCATGTATAAATATTCTTTTTCCTGGTATTTCAAATGGTTTTGTAAATTTACTTATATTGTTTGTTAAATTTGCTTTTGTAAATGTAATAAATGGTTCTGAGTCTATATTTATTTGTTTTGAAAATCTTTCAAATGCTTTATTTGAAAATAAAAAATTATATTCTTCATCTGCAATGATTATAGGTAGGTACAGTGTATCAAGTAAATTTTTATCTATTTCAAGCATAATTAAATCCAATTAAGCATAAAATTATCATTTAGAGGGAATAAAATCAAGTATTTTTTATTTTTAAGGTATATCGATATTTATTTTTATTAAAATTTGTATTATGGTAAAAAATATTTTATCATATAGTTGTTTTTATGGAGTTAATATGGTTGTTAAACAAAATCTTTATGAAGAATCATTACGAACATTTTTAAAACCTGTTGCTAAATATATTGATGATCCAGCAGTTTCTGAAATAATGATTAATGGCTACAAGGATATATATATAGAAAAAGGTGGTAAATTAACAAAAGTAGAAAGTACTTTTAGTAAAAGAGGTGTTACTACTTTGGCTGTAAATATTGCTCAGTTTGTAGGGCGTCAGATTAATGAAGATAATCCTCGTCTTGATGCAAGGCTTCCTGATGGTTCCCGTATTCATGTTGTTATTCCTCCTATTGCTAAAAATGGGGTAATTGTTTCTATTCGTAAATTCTTTAAAGAAAAATTAACTATACCAATGCTTATTGACTTTGGTTCTTTTACTCCTGAAATGGCACGATTTATTGAAGTCTGTGTTGAAATGGCTAAAAACATGATAATTTCAGGAGGTACAGGTAGTGGTAAAACAACATTATTAAATGTTTTATCTAATTATATTCCTGGTTCCCAAAGAATAATTACAATGGAAGATTCTCTTGAATTACAGCTTGCAAATGAACATGTTGTAAGATTTGAAACAAGACCTGCTGATAAATTTGGTAAAGGAGCTGTTTCTATGGGAGATTTACTTCATTCTTCTCTTCGTTTAAGACCTGATAGGATTATTCTTGGTGAGGTTAGAGGTGGAGAGTGCTTTGACTTATTGCAGGCAATGAATACTGGTCACGGTGGTTCTATGTCAACGGTCCATGCAAATACTCCAATTGAAACACTTAGTCGTCTTGAATCATTGGTTTTACTTGGAGGAGTAGAGTTGCCGTTAAGAGCTATCAGAGCTCAGGTTACTGGTGCTATTCAGATTATTGTTTCTGCTGCAAGGTATAGTGATGGTTCAAGAAGAGTTGGTCATATTTCAGAGATTTTACCTTTAAATGATAAAGGTGATTATATGATTCAGGACCTTTTTATATATACACAGACTCATAGAGATGAAAATGGTAAAATCCATGGTTATCATGCTCCAACAGGTGTTTTACCAACATTTTTCCATAAATTAAAAGTTTCAGGTTATGAGGATTTAAATGAAGATTTCTTCAATCCTGTAAGTTATGGTTATGATGTACCTCCTTTATTTATGGGAAAAAGTCATTTTACAGGGATTGCAGAGGTATATAGAAAAAAAGACGACGATGATGATGTAATTATGCCTGTTAAAAAAGCTAAAACAGTTAAAAAAAATGTTAAGGAAGTAAAGAAAAATATTAAAAATATTAAAAAAGAGAAGAAAATAGATGATTTTGATGATGATTTTTTCTCATCAGATGAAAAGAAAGAAGTTAAAGTTAATAAGCCATCAAAAGTAAAAGATGTTTTACCTGATATTAATGAAGATGATAATAGCAATCCAGAAGAAAAGCTTATTAAAAATCTTGAAAAATTAGCTAGCTCAAAGGAAAAAAGAAGGTCAAAAAGCAAAAAGAAACTTACTGACGCAGAAAAAAGAGAGTTATTATTACAGAAAAAAAGAGAATTAATTTTAAAAAAGAAAAAAGAGTTACTTTTAAAGAGAAAAAAAGAAGAAGCTGCTGCTAAAAAGGCAGAAGAAGCCAAAAAAGCAGAAGAAAATAATTCTAATTCTTTTGATGATGATGATGGATGGGACGACTTTTAATGAAAACTTTACTTATAACTGGTGGAAGTCGTGGAATTGGTCTTGAAATAGTTAATGTATTGGAGCAAAAATACCATATTATTAATATCTCCCGAAGTTTAGGAGGATTAAAAGGGAAAGATATTGAACATTATTCACTTGATTTATCCAAATCCGAAAACTATCCTGAACTTGAAAATATAATAAAAAATAAAAAAATAGATGTTTTAATCAATAATGCAGGTGGTGGAGCTCATTCAAAAATACAAAATGTATCTTTAAATAAAATGGAAGAAGCAATAAATTTAAATTTAAACTCTGCTATAATGCTTTGTAAAATAGTTTCAAAAAATATGATAAAGAATAAATCAGGACAAATAATAAATATTGCTTCTGTTCATGCTTTAAATGCAAATGCAAATTCTTCTTTATATTCAGCAGCTAAATTTGGTTTAAGAGGCTTTTCCGAGGCTTTATATTATGAACTCAAAAAACATAATATTAAAGTTACTACTATTTATCCTGATTTAGTTGATACAGAGTTATTACCAAAATCATTTAAAGGAAGGGATAAAATTTTAAAGCCTGAAAATATATCTAATCTAATAGAATATGTCTTAAATTTACCTCAAAAAATGATTTTAAAGGATGTAACAATCAGTTATATGTAAAAATATACAAAAATCTTTTATTTCTATCTAATAATTGCTATAATAATGCTTAATTTTTATGAGGTACTTTTATGAAAAGTAAAAATATATATTTAATCGTTCTTGATTCAGCAGGAGTAGGGGAAATGCCTGATGCTGCAAAATTTAATGATAAGGGAGCAAATACTATTGGGCATACAGTTGAGCACAATGGTAAAAATGAACTCCATAATTTTAATAAACTAGGCTTAGAAAACATGCTAAGTAAAAACCTTAATGAAAAGCCTGAATTGGGATATTATGGGATTATGAGTGAATTTTCTTATGGAAAAGACACAACAACAGGGCATTGGGAAATGGCTGGAGCTCCTGTAAAAGAAGGGTTTTCAACATATACAGAAAATGGTTTTCCAAAAGAAATTATGGATGAATGGAAGGAAAAAACGGGTTATGATTTTTTAGGTAATTATGCAGAAAGTGGTACTGTTATTTTAGATGAATTTGGAGAAGAGCATATTAAAACTAAAAAATTAATAGTTTATACTTCTGCTGATTCTGTTTTTCAAATTGCAGCACATGAAGATATTGTTCCAATTGAAGAATTATATAAAATATGTAAAATAACAAGAGAAATGCTTGATAAATATAATGTGGCAAGAGTTATTGCAAGGCCATTTGTTGGTGATAAAAAAGGTGAATTTAAAAGAACATATAATCGTCATGATTATTCTATGATTCCAGAGCAGGATACAATGCTTGATATACTCAAAAAACATGAAATTCCTGTTACTGCTGTTGGTAAAATTGGAGATATTTTTGCTCACAGAGGAACTACAGCTGAAATTCCAACAAAAGGGAATGCAGATGGTTTAAATAAAACAATGGAATTATTAAATAAAGAACAAAATGGTTTAATTTTTGTTAATTTAGTTGATTTTGATATGTTATATGGTCATAGAAGAAACCCACAGGGATATTATGATGCTTTAAAGGAAGCAGATAATTTTACAAATGATTTTATGAATAAAATGACAGATAATGACATGCTTATTTATGTTGCAGACCATGGATGTGACCCTACTCATCATGGAAGTGACCATACTCGTGAATATGTGCCTCTAATGGTGTTTTCACCGGCCTTTAAAGAAAGCAATACTCTTGGAATAAGAGAATCTTTTGCAGATATAAGTGCAACAATTCTGGATAATTTTAATTTAGTTGATAAAGCTGACTATGGTAAAAGTTTTTTGAGTGAATTAAAGTAAAATCGCTCAGCCATTGAGGCACAGCAATGCGGTGCCTCTCAATGGCTTCGCTTGAAAACCAAACCGAAGTTTTGGTTTTTGGGGATAATATAAAAATAAAAAGGAATTTGATATTGTTAAAAGATTGGGGTAATAAAGTCGGACACTGAGGCTCTCGAAGTGTCGCAATTCGTAATTCCATTTTAAAAACACCTGATTTATATTTCATAATGATGTAGCAGTGCTACACCATTACAGTCGTTACAAGTAACGACTCCTTACCATCTTTGGAATTATATATTTGAAGGGATTCCATTCTTAAAAACCATTAATTTCCTCCGTTTTTCGCCCCTATTTGCCTCTGTGGGCTCGCCTGATTAATCAGGATAATCAATTCATCAAAGGATTATTATTAATACAACCAC
>Ga0256827_10000071_pt1 | contig 52379 bp, 38 predicted proteins | sample CV84metaG_FD_185977 | JGI IMG/M metagenome (GOLD analysis project Ga0256827, IMG submission 185977) | Hydrothermal vent microbial communities from East Pacific Rise, Pacific Ocean - CV84 | ecosystem: Environmental > Aquatic > Marine > Hydrothermal vents | place: Pacific Ocean: East Pacific Rise... | reverse complement strand
TGGTTTCCATAAAGAAGATGATAAGTGTGTAAGTAATACTAAAAGTGTTAATTGTACTACTGTTACTCCACCTGATAATGCTACTATGAATATTACTCAGGTTGAAGTGCTTTGGAATAATAATTCTTGGAGTATAGCTGCGAATTGTACTTGGAGCTGTAATACTGGTTTCCATAAAGAAGATGATAAGTGTGTGAAATATACTGAAAATAATACCAAAAAGGATACCAAAAAGGAGGTAAATAATGAACATTGATAACCATTACTACACAATTAAAGTTTTAGTTCGAAGAGCAGGGTTTTCACCTGAAGAGTCTGAGTTGATTGCTTATGCTTCTCAGTATGTGGATGATGCAACATTGCACAAAAGAATGACTTTAGTAAATTCTGAGAACCTAATAAAATATAAGCGTTTTGAGAATGGAGTATTTGACCCAATTTGTAGTGCTCACAGTGGGGTAGAAATGGCTGAAGCATTGGGAGAGAAAACTCAAAAAAAAGTATATGTTTCTTTTCATTTTATACCTGAAAAAGAAGGTAAATTAAATCCTGAAACAAAAGAAATAGAATATTCTTCCTATTTAACAAAAGAAGATGGAGAACTTGCTAATAAGTTACTAAATATTGCAATTGAGGAATATAAAGAAGCTGTTAAAAGTGAAGAGAAAGTGCAAAAATTAATAAAAATAGGAATTGCTCTTCATTCCTATGCTGATACTTATTCTCATCAAGGGTTTTCTGGAATTGAGAACTCAGATGATAATGATATTGGTAATATTAAAGTAAATGGTAATCGTATAAATCTTTTGAAGACATTAGGATTAAACATTTTACCTGATATTGGTCATCTGGAAGCGTGGCATTATCCAGATAATTCTCATATAAAGTGGAGTTATGAATATGCAAATGAAGCTTTACATAAAAATGATAAAATCAACAGAGATAATTGTGAAATATTTTTAAGAGGTTTTAAAAAAATATATAAATTACTTTCTGAAATAAAAGGAATTTATTCTGAGGATAATTGGAATGCTTTAAGGCCTGAACTGGAAAAATGTCTTAAAACAAAAGATGGAAAAAGAGCTGTATATTCAAAACAGTTTCCTGATATTTCTTTTAATTATGATAAAGACAAATGGTTTAATGAAGCTTTGAGTATTGTTCCTGTAACTGCTAATGAAGATTTCTATAATAGAAAATATAAATGTTTAAAAGATATGAAATGGTTTTATTTTCATTATGAAGCCTATGAACAAAGAAAATTTATTATAGGTGAAATTTAACATAAATAGAATGATTTTTAATATTATTGTTTATAATGCCACAAGAATAAATCATCTCCATAGGTAGATTCTTTTATATCTTTGATCTCTGACCATATTGATGAGGATATTATTGACCCCCTAAAAGAGCCTGTTACAAATATATCCTGATTGTCTACATAAATATTATATGGATTTATTCTGTTTTTATTTTCTGTGTTCTCAATAATTCCAAATACAATACTATATCCATAAGTGAAATCATAAAAAAATTTACTTATAAACATAAAATCATGATTTGTGTCTTCATAAATATCTCTTGGAATTTCTGAGAATATGATTTTATTTTTTGCTTTTCCAAGTATGTATATGTTATTTTCGGGATCCATTTTTAAGGATGTTACAGATATATCAAACTCTGATTTTATGGTTTGAACTTTTATATTTTTATTCTCTAAATTATATTTCATAAGAGTTATTTCCTTACGGTTATATCCTAGTATATATAATAGATTATCTTTTAGTATTAATGACTTAATATAATCTGTTTTGGGTATCGTGTAGGTTTCTATTATTTCTCCTGATGGATTAAGTTTTACTAGCTTTGATTCTCCTAAATCATTAAGAGAATCTGCATTAAATTTATATGTTAAGTATATGTTATCATTATTATCTATATCAAAACCACCTGTATAATCATTTGTTAGGTTATCTCCAAATTGTTTTACCCATTCGTATTCAAGGTTTTTATTTATTTTTGCTAAAAATAAATCATTTGTAATTTCTGCAGTATTAAAATGTTCAAAAACAGTGTCTTTTGCTTTAAACTCAATTTCCTTTTTAAATTGCCCTAAAATATATAAATTATTATTTTTCACTATGATTTCTTTATTTGCGATAAAGCTACTACCGTTGAAAACAAGTGAATTTATATAGTTCCCATTATCATCAAGTACTGTAATAAATGAATTTGTACCATTTCCTGATGTTCGTAAATCTTCTTCTATATTAGATGGATTAAAATCTATTTCACCACTATATGAACCAGAAATATACAATCTTTTATCATTATAAATTATGTTTTTAATTGCGACACCTCCAGAGCCTTTTAATATTTTTGTCCATATAATAGTGTCGTTATTCATTTTTACAATGAATCCAGCTCTTTTACCATTGCTATCAAAATTATCTCCCAAGGTTATTGTATCTCTAAATTCACCAGTAAAATATATATTATTTTGTGAATCTTTAACTAAATCATAAGCTTTATCATCATCTGTTGTGGAAGATGTTGTGAATGTATTGAAATATCCATCACTATAGCAACCTAGTCCATTTGCTGTATCAAGGCCATTCTCACTACATTCACATGATATTAAGCCATTGCTGTTTAAATTACATATTCCGTTTTTTGCACAATTATACCCCTTGTGATTACATGATATCTCACAGGTTAAGTCATGATTACTGTCTTGATAACCTTCATTACATATACATGTTGCCTCTTCATAATTAGTTGTATCACAATAACCATTTAAGCAATCTGTTTCTTTACATTCAGGGGTACATATTTTATCATTGTTGTTATCCTGAAAACCAGAATCACATGTACATATGGCTATTATTTCATTATTCTTGTCATATTTTTCTATACATACACCATTTTGGTTACAAATATTATTACAAGGTGGCAGGATACATCTTTTTAATAATATGTTACATATTTCTTTGGGGGAACAATCTTTGTTACTATAGCATAGTCCACTAATATAACTACTTGTTTCAGAATATGAAAATGGTGATTCTACATTAAATGAATGATCACAAGAAGCTGTAAAAATGATTATTAATAAAAAAAAATATTTCATATTACTCCTATATATTTTTCTAATTGTAAGAATTGAATATTCTCTATCAAAATAATATACTTTTATTATAGAATAATATTTTGTAAAATTAAAGATTTTTTGAATTTTTTATTAAAAAACAAGTCTAATATAAGTTGTTTTGGAGGTTTTATGAGTAAATTTAGTGTTCTTTTGATTCTATTTTCTATTTTTTTATTATTTTCGTGTGAAGAAGGTAGTTCTCCTGTTGATATAAATCAATGTGAAAATATTTTATGTTCAAATCATGGTAATTGTAAAGTTGTTAATAATAATCCAACTTGTGAGTGTGATACTGGATATCTAGTAAATGGTTTAAACTGTGAGCAGGATATTGATGGTATTTGTAAGGATATTACATGTAGTGATAATGGTGTATGTGCTATTGATAGTGAAAAAAACGCTGTTTGTAATTGCTTTAGTGGTTATTACTCTGAAGGTTTGGAATGTTTAAAAGATAATTGTGATAATGTTAACTGTGGAAAATTTGGTGAGTGTATTGGGCGTGAAAGCTCTGATACTGTAACATGCAAATGTGATGCTGGTTATTATCTTGAAGATATGAAATGTTTAAAAGATAATTGTATTGACCTTGATTGTGGTGAGCATGGAAACTGTGTAAATAATCATGGAGTTGATGCAGAATGTGTTTGTGATGATGATTACTATATGAAAGATGGGGAATGTTTAAAAGATAGCTGTAAAGATATAAATTGTGGAACACATCAAAAATGTATTAATAAAGAAGATAAAACTTATGAATGTGTTTGTGATACTGGTTATTATATGCACGATAATACATGCTTAACTGATAATTGTGTTGGAATTGATTGTGGTAGTGGTACTTGTGTAAATAATAATGGAGTTGATTATAGTTGTAATTGTGATGATGATTCTATTCTTTATGAAGGTAGATGTTTAATAAATAAACCTACTTGTCTTATTTGGAGTACTGATGGAGAAAATTCACCTTTTGAAGTAGAAGGAAATTCAAAATTAAATTTAATTAGTAAGTCGTATTATTTAGATGTTAATAATACTGAAGATTTAGTATATGAATGGAAAATTATAGAAAATCCAGTTGAATACTATAATCCAAAATGGCTTTTTTATCCTGAGTCAGATTATTTGGGAGCTTTAAATGCAGATAAGCATGAGGTGGAAATGTATATCCCTTATCTTACTCCTGATAATACAAAATATTTGGCTGAATTAACTGTTACAACTACAGATGGCTTAACTTCTACATGTACTTCTGAAATAAAAGCAGTAACAAATAAAGGTCTTTATATTGAATTGTTCTGGGATAAAGAACATAATGACTTAGATTTACATTTTTTAAATCCAGAAGATCAGGATTTGAATATTGATAATGTTGATGATGAAAATGATGATGATTTGGAAGAATGGAGAGAAAGAGTAGTTTCAGAATGGTGGGATAATGTTCCTCCACATGAATCAGATTGTCATTGGGAAAATTGTAAAGGTGATGGTATTGAATGGGGAGAAAGTGGAGTTGATGATAACCCTATTTTATTAAGAGATGATATACCTGGAAGAGGTCCTGAAATAATAGTATTAGATAAGCCATCTCAATCTTGGTATAAAACATCTGTTCATGTGTATTCAATGGCAGAACCTGTAAATGCGACTATAAGAGTTTATTGTAATGGTAATCTTGAATATGAAAAGAATTCACCATTGGAAGACAGGGATTATACTTGGCTTGTAAATGATATATACTGGGAAAACTTAGGTAATGAAGGTGGAGTATGTCATGTTTTTAATGAGAATAAAGTTTATACAGAGAAACAAGGTGGCGTTGCTGGTTATAATGGTGACTTTGTTAATAATAACTGTGAAGAGGGATACTGGGGGGATAATTGTGACATTTGTGCTTTTGAATACCATTTTGATGACAGTAATAATTGTGTGGCAGATGAGGTTTGCGAAGAAAACTTTTGTACTGATGAGCATAAAAGTGTTTGCAACATTATAGATGGTATTGCCATTTGCTCATGTGAATTGGGTTTTCATGAAAATTCTAATAGTAATTGTGTGCTTAATGAAATTTGTGATGATACCTCATGTGTAGAGAATAACAAAAATCGTTGTAATATTGAAGAAGGAATTGTGGTTTGTTCATGTAATTATGGAATGCATGAAGATTTAGATGGTAATTGTGTAGCTAATGAGGTGTGTGAAGCTAATACATGTATGGAGGCAAATAAGAGTGTTTGCAATGTAGTTGATGGACTTACTGTTTGTTCATGTGACTCTCGTTACCATGAGGACGATAATGGAGTTTGTGTTCTTGATGATATCTGTGGAATGGATGAATTAGAACCTAATTTCTGGAATCCTTACTTACCTAAAAAGATTTTAAATGGAGAATATAATTTAAAATTATGTTCAGGTAATTCAGATGTATTTTTATTTTATTTAAATAGTGGAAGTATCTTAAATGTAGATTTATATTTTAGTGATGATAATGGCAATATTGATATGAGATTATATAAAGAAAACGACAGAAGCCAGCTTATAGCTTATTCACAAAGTAGTGATGATGATGAATCAATTGAGTATATTTCGGACGAATCAACTTTTTATGTACTCAGAATATATTATATTTGGGGTGAACCAGATGAGGATCAGAATTATACTATGAGTATTTCGGGAATAAGTGAATATTACGACCTTCTTAATAATAATTTGGAGAGTAGTTCTTTGGTTGTAGAGCCTGGTGAAACTGTTTTGGTGAATTATGGTATTACTTCAGAATCATTTGAAGAATTAACTCAAGATATTGACTATAAAATATATTTATCTGAAGATTCAATTTTAGATGTCTCAGATACACTTATTTATAGTGAAATATTAAGTAATATTGTAGCAAATGAAGAAATTGAAAACTCTGTAAATATTAGTTTTCCACAAAGTTTAAATTTAGCTGATTATTTTTTGATTTCTAAGATAGATTCAGAAAATGTTATTACAGAGATTAATGAAGATAATAATGTTATAACACAAAAAGTTAGAGTTTTAGGGAACTGTAGTAGTGATATTATGGAAAACAATGATTCAATGCAAAAAGCAGATACAAAACCTCTTCTTACAGAGGGTAAATATGATAATTTAACTATTTGTTCTGGTGATAATGATTATTATGCTCTTGATTTAACTGCTGGAGATAACTTATATGTTAATTTATATTTTAATATGAAAAATAATAAAGATATTGATTTAAAACTTATTGATTCAACTGGTAACACTCTTATAGAATCATTAGGTTTACTTGATAATGAGCATATTAATTATAATATTGTTGAAACAGGTAGGTATTATATTAAAGTAAACGGTAAAACTTTTAATGATGAAAACCTTTATGACTTAGAAATACTATTTCCTAGCTGTGATAATGTTTGTAATAATGGAACTTGTGAAATTATTAATAATGGAGAAGTTAGTTGTACTTGTAATGATGGGTATTATAATTATGAGAATAACTGTTTTATTACTGAAATGAATACATGTCCAGGTAGTGTTTTACCTGTTAATCACTTATTACTGGGAGATACCACTTCATTTGAAAACAATTACCAGGCTATAAGTGCTTATACTAATAATACTGCTAATGGTAATGAACTTGTATATCAGTTTACTATTGATAAGCTCTCCAAAGTAGAGATAAAAATGAGTTATCTAGATGTACGATGGGACATGTACTTATATTTAAGAAGTGATTGTGATAATATTGATAGTCAAATAGCATACTCAGATAATTTTGGTGACACTGAGAATATTATAAAAACTCTTGAGCCTGGAACTTACTATATTTTTGCAGATGGTTATAATATTAGCAGTATGGGAGCTTATTCAATAATATTGAATGTTGATACTATATGTAGTGATAACAGTGATTGTGATTTAGAAACTGAGAGATGTGATGTTAATGATGGAATTTGTGTTGCGAATTAAGAGGGGTTGTTATGAAAGTAATATTTAATATTTTAATATTTTTATCTATAATATTTCTAAGTATTTCATGTGGAGATGACAGTAGTTCTTCAATTGGGGCAAGTGTTTGTGATAATATTGATTGCTCTAACCATGGTGCTTGTGTCGTTGTTAGTGGAAAAGCTGTTTGTAGTTGTGAAGAAGGGTATTTTTTAAGTGAAAATACAAGTTGTGAGCCAATGCCTGAAAGCTGTATTGGTGTTCTTTGTGGAGGACATGGTACATGTTCTATTGATGAAAACGGAAAGGCTGAGTGTAACTGTTTTGATGGTTATGATTTAAAAGATCTGGAATGTGTAAAAAATAACTGCATAGATGTTGATTGTGGAGAACATGGAGAATGTATTAATGCAGAAAGTTTAAGAGATATTACTTGTAACTGTGAAAGCGGTTATTATTTAGAAGATATGAAATGTGTGAAAAATAACTGCATTGATGTGAACTGTAAAGAACACAGTAAATGTGTTGATGATGGAATAGATGCTACATGTGTTTGTGATGAAGGTTATTATTTAAGTGGGGATGATTGTTTAAAGGATAATTGTATTAATGTTGATTGTGGAGAAAATAAAGAGTGTATAAATAATAGTGATGGAACCTTTGAATGCAAATGTCTTGATGACTATTATTTAGAAGAGGGTGAATGCTTACTTGATAATTGTATTGGTGTTGATTGTGGAAGTCATAGTAATTGTGTAAATAATCATGGAATTAATTCTAAATGTATTTGTGATGAAGGATATATCCTTTATGAAGGAAATTGTGTTGAAAATCTACCTACATGTATAATTGAGAGTGTAAATGGAGAAAATTCTCCGTTTCAAACAACACCTAATTCCGACTTGGGCTTAATTAGTAAATCATATTACCTAAATCCTGAAAATACAGATAATTTAATATATTCATGGAGGATGGTAGAACTACCTATTGATGATAATAATAATATTAATTGGATTAGTTATCCTCAATATGATAATGAAAATCTTGTAAATACTGATAAACATTATGCAAGAGTTTATACTCCCTTTATTACTGATAATACTTCTAGATACTTGATTGAATTAAAAGTTTCAAGCGTTGATGGTTTAAGTTCTGTGTGTTCTGCTGAAATTAAATCTGTTAATAATGAAGTAGGTATTTATATTGAATTATTCTGGGATAAACCAGATAATGATATGGACTTACATTTTATGAATCCTGAAAACCAAAATCTTGATATAAATGATATAAATTTTGATGAAAATCTGGCAATTTGGAGAGAGTTGACAAATAAGGATTGGTGGAGTATTGGAACAGAAGGAGTAGATGAAAGAGATTGTCATTATCGAAACTGTAAAAATGATGGCATTGAATGGGGAGATGTGGGAAATGATGATAATCCTGTTTTAGTTAGGGACGATATTCCTGGAGTTGGCCCAGAAATAATTATTTTACCAAAGCCACAGGAGGGCTGGTATAGAAGTTCAGTTCATTTTTATCGTAAGGATGAGAATACAGATTTTGTGAGTGCTACTTTAAGAGTTTATTGTAATGGTAATCTTGAATATAGTAATACATTAACATTAAGAGGAACTAATTATACATGGCTTGTAAATGATATATACTGGGAAGAACTTGATGATGAAAGTGGATTTTGTCATATTTTTGATACAGGTATGATTTTTGATGAAAAACAGGGGAATAATACTGAAAATGAGCATGTAGATGGTTATAGAGGAAATTTAGTTTATAATGCTTCTTGTAGTGATGGGTATACAGGAATGAGTTGTGATATATGTCAATTTGATTATCATGTTGATGAAAATGATAATTGTATACCAAATGAAGTTTGTGATGAGCTTGCATGTACAGAGGGAAATAAAAATAAATGTGATGTAGTGAATGGAGTTGTTGAATGTTCTTGCTGGGATAATTATCATGAAGAAAGTGCTGGTAGTAATATTTGTATTTTAAATGAATCATGTGAGGCAGATACATGTACAGAAGAGCACAAAACCACATGTACTATTGAAGATTTTATTGCAGTATGTTCTTGTGATTATTCTTATGGTGGAGAAAATTGTGAAATATGTGGCTATGATACATTAGAGCCTAATTCATGGACTCCATTTGTGGGAATGGAAATTACAAATAATTTATATGAAGATTTAAAATTATGTACTGAAAATGATGATGTTTATATTTTAAATTTAACTGAAAATGATGTTTTAAATATTGATTTAATATTTTTAGATGTTGAAGGAAATATTGATATAGAGTTATATAAAGAAGATAATTTAAATTTAAAACTGGCAGAATCAATTTCTCGTACTGACAATGAAAATCTTAACTATTCTGTAACAGAATCAGGAGTATATGTTTTAAGAGTTCGCCATGCTTGGGAAACAAATACCGTTGGTCAGAGTTATTCAATGAATATATCAGGTATTACAGAGTGATATAGGATTATTTTATTCTGTAGATGATATATCTTTCATCTGGAGATACTGAAATTATATTTTTATGTTTATCTCGTTTTTTATTAAAACCTCCAAGTGATTCCTCATAGAAATCCCTGTAAAAAATGCCCACAGACCTTAAATTACCCCCAACGGCTTCTATTGTAGTTGCATAATAGTGATTATTTATCTTTTTATATCCAATAAATAAGTATGTATGTCCTTTCAATTTAATTATATCACCTGTTTTTAATTGTTTTTCATTGTTTAAAATATGTTTTTTTGCGATTTTTGAACTTACGAGTGAATAATCCATGTAGCTGGTCTTCATTCTTCCTTTAATTTGGGCAATTTTTGCTCTTTCTATTGCTCTTTGTAAAAATAATGAACATTCTATGCCTGCTGTTTTTAGTGGCTTATTATGTGATAATAATTTGATATTATCATTTTGTAAAAACATTTTAGAGTATTTATCTATGATATTTGCACCTTTGATTGAATTTAAAAGCTGGTATCCATTGTGAATTATTATTCTATTAACATTTCTTTTGATTCGTGGTTCTTTTTGATTACAAAATTTTCCACATGTAAATTCAGAATAATCTGTTTTATTTATTATTTTATCAAAGAATATTTTTTGTTCTTTTTTATTTAAGTTACTTAGTACTATTTCAGTAAGTATGATTTTTGCGATAAAAGGGGTAATCTTATTATAGTTTTTTACTATTTGTTTATCTCCGAATTCAATTTTTTTTAATAAATCTTTAATTTCTGCATTTTTAAATAATTCTTTTTTTAAAATACAGTTTTTGTTTTGTTTTAAATATCTAAAAATTTGTTTATCATTAAAGTTTTCATCAAACTTACAAAGTGTTTTATATGTTTCAATATATGGACCTAAGTAATTATATGTTTGATATTTTATCATTCTTGAATCATTGTGTTTTTTTAAAAATATCTCAATTTGGAGCATTTTTTTTATAAAGTTATTATTTTTTTTTGTAAATAATCTTTCTATTTCTTTTGTTAAAAATAAATTATTTTGTTTTAATGTATTAATATAATTAGATATAACAATTTTATCATGTTTATTTATTGCCTGAATACCTTTTGAGTAATAGAGTAGTTTTAAAATTAAAAGTATTTTTTTTTGATATGTAGTTTTATGCTTTAAGTTTGTTAGCTGAGGTATTAATATTTCAAGTTCCTTTTTAGATAACTCAAGTAAATAATTAATATTATTGTGTTTTATAAATTCTTTTCTATACTCCTGTTGTGGAGTTAATTTATTTGATATTAAATGATTGTTTCCAAGTAGGCTAATTGTGTAAGCCATTGTAAAGATTAAAGTTATCATTAATATTTTATTTGTCATTTTACCTGTAACTATCTCTTGAAATAGGTCATTAAAATAGAAATTATACTCCTATTTCATATAAAAATTCGGGTGCGAAATCAGCTCCATTTTTCCATTCTATTGTGTTTCTTGAAATAAAAAAATCCTTAAAAAAAGCTTTGTTTTTTAAGGGTTCAAAAATTTCTCCATAAAGTTCTTTCTTTAAGTCTACTTTTTTACTAGTATTATCATTGAATTCTATGAGTAATGTGTAGTCTTTGATATATTTTGCTCTTATTACATGTAAAAACATATTACCTCTTAAATACTATGATAATGGAGTTATTTTTAATAGTTTCTTTCTATCTCTTGCAAGTTGCCAATCATGTAGTAAATCATCTTTATATAAATCAAGCCACTCAAATATCATTTTCAATGCCCTCTTAGGCATAGTACCTTTTACTAAACCTGTTTTTATATCAACGGATATTTCATAATCTTGGTAATTTGCATGAAAATGAGGAGGAGAGTGGTCATTGTAATTCATTGTTATTGATATTCCATAGAATCTACTTATTTCAGGCATTTTTCCTCCAACATAATATTTCTATTATAGTATGAATTTTATTTATTTTCAAATAAAAAAAAATTATTTTAAAACTGGAGAGAACTAAGTATATTTGTCATTTTACCTCAGTATAAATAATTAGATTTTAAGCTAATTATTCCCCAAATTCCCTTATAATTCCATTTTGATAGAATTTAACCAGTTTTTTTAAATCATGAATTTGAGCCATAATTTCTTTTCCTTGGTCTGTATCTTTTATTCTAGTTCTGTTTTTAACTTTATTAAGCAAAATCATTGATGAACGAATGTCAGTTTCGTTTTTTATTGCATCTTCAACTGATGTAAATGGTTCATGTGAGGCAAGAAGTAGCCCCCATGAGTTATAAATTAATGTATATCCTGCGATTCCTGTAACTCCCTGATAAGCCTTTGAAAATCCTCCATCTATTACTACAAGACGATTGTTTGCTTTTACCGGATGCTCTCCTTTTTTTACTTTTACTGGTACATGGCCATTAATTATTCTGGAATCCTTGTTGTTTAAACCAAACTCTTTTAAAATCATATTTATAACAGCTTCATTTTCTCTTAATTTAAAATATGGATTTTTTCCTTCTTTATGTGCTTTTTTATCATTAATAAAATATCTTTCAAAAGTTGCCATTCTGTCTTTTCCAAAAAGAGGACTATCTTTTCCACACCAAAGATACCACATTAAATCCATTCCAAGTTTCTTCTTTTTTATATTTTCATTTTCAAAATATCCAGCTCTTGCCATTTTATCAAAATAATCAAGTAATTCTTTACCTTTTAATTTATTATTTATAATATTTACTTCTTTAAAATTACCATTTTCATTTAATGGAATTTCTCCATGAAAGAGCAGGTTATTATTGTGTTTTAGATATATTCCTCCTTTAGAATATAAGTAATTAACATGTTTTTGTAACTTTTCGTTTCCCTGAAAAGATTTAACAAGTTTATTTATTAATATTACTTCTGCTTTTGATAGTTTTTCAGGATTATTTTTATTTATAGTGGGGAAATTTGTATCATTAAGTTTAAAAATCTCCTTATTTAAATTAATAGAGTAGTTATTGTAATCAACTTTATCAAGTAACAATCTTTTTGACATATTAAATGATTCTCTGTTTTTAATTATATCAGCTTCTAATTTAAATTGTATTATTGCAATTGCTTTGTGCATTTTTGCAATTAGTTGTAATTCATCATCATCATAGTCATATTTTGATTTAGGATAAAAATTTTTGCAATCATCATTTTTATAGTATTTTACAGCAAAAGTTGATAGTGGCATTAAATTTATTCCATAACCATTTTCAAGAGTTTTTAAATTTGCATATCTTAATGAAATTCTTAGTACATTTGCAATAGATGCTTTATGTCCACTTGCTGCTGCCATCCACAGAATATCATGATTTCCCCATTGAATATCAAGGAATTGGTGTTGCATTAATCTGTCCATAATAATTTCTGCACCAGGTCCTCTGTCATATATATCTCCAATAATATGTAATCTTTTAACAGCAAGTCTTTTAATTACTCTTGATATATTTGTGATAAAATCCTCACCTCTGTTAAGTGAAATAATACTTTCTATTATTTTTTGATAATATAGCTCTTTATGACCTGTTTCCTGTTTGTTTAATAGTTCTTCAATTATATAAGCATACTGTTTAGGAAGTATTTCTCTTACTTTTAAGCGGGTATATTTAGCAGAAATTGCTCTGCAAACTTTTATTAATTGATAAATTATTTTTTTTTGGAATAAATTATAATTTTGATTATCTTCTTTTTTTATTAATTTAAGCTTTTCTCTTGGATAATAAATTATTGTTGCAAGAAGTTTCTTTTCCTGAGCTTTTAAGTTTGTATTAAAAACATCATCAATTTTTCTTATTATAACACCAGAAGCATTTTTTAAAACATGTAAAAATGCTTCATCTTCACCATGTATATCAGATAAAAAATGTTCTGTTCCTTTGGGTAAATTTAAAATGGCTTCCAGGTTAATAATTTCTGTTGTAGCATCTTGAATACTCTGATATTGTCTTGCCAGATTTTTCATGTGTCTGATTGCAAGTTCTCTTAGGTTATTTATTTCCTGATTTATAATATTATCATTCATTTTCTACCCATAAAAACAATATTTAGATTTATCATTAATTAAAAAATTTGACAAGTTTTATGATATAAAATTTAAATAATTATGAATTATTTTTTAACAAGAATGCTAAATTTAGCTCCATTTTCAGTGTTTTTTACCATTAATTTACCGTTGATTTTATTAATTATCATTAAAGAAAAATATAATCCAACACCAGAACCTTCATCTTTAGTTGTAAAATAAGGCTCAAAAATATGATTTATTGCATTTTCAGGAATACCACCTGCATTGTCTGTTATGTTCAAGGAGATAAATTCTTCTAATATTTCAATTCTAAAAATTAATTTTTTATTGAAAACATTATTGTTTTCAAAACTATCGATAGCATTGTTTATAATATTGATAAGAATATGTTTAAATTCATTTTCTATTACTTTAATTTTGATGTTATAATCAAAATCATATATTATTTTTATTTCATTTTTAATTCTGTCTTTTAATAAGAGTAAAACTCCATCAATCAAATCTTTATATGATATTTTTGTAATTTCATTTGTATTTTTAAAAAAACTTCTAAATTCCTGAAGTGTTTTAACTGTATGATTTGCCTGTGAGATTAAATCTTCTGTAAATTTATTTATTACTTCTTTGCTTAATTGAGATTTTTTATTTTTAGTTTGAATCATAGATGTTTTTAACTTCATAAGATGAATTGGTTGCAACCATTGATGAGCAATTAGGTCTATCATTTCACCCATTTGTGCAAAACGAGTTTGTTGAAATAATTTTTCATCTTTTTCTCTGTTTTTTTGAACTTCTTTTTTTATTCTTTCTTCAAGTGAGTTATTTATCTCATTTAATTCTGTTGTTGTTTGGCAAAGAAGATGAGTTAGCGCTTCTAGTGTTTTGTATTTACTGTCTTTATCTGTTGATATATGGAAATAGTCTTTAGGTATGTGATGGGGTTCTATTTTTTTATTATTTTCACTTAATGCCAATATTGTCATTGTTTGATTTAGTAGTTTATTTTCATTAATATCTGAATCCGAGAAGAATTCACCATAGGTAAAAAAACCACTTAATTCTGCTATTTGATTTAATGGCTTTAATTCGAGATTAATTGAATTGCCAATAAATGCTTTTCTTGCCATACATGAATATATGAATATTGATTCTACATTGGATTTGGAGATTTCAGAATATGAGGTTTCTCCGTCTTTTAGCATTGATTCAATATTTGCATAACCAAATGTTACTTCATCGTTTAGTTTAAAACTACCAGCAAAAAATAATGAATTATCATCTTGATATCCAACAACTGCTCTGGCAATATTTACTCCATCTCTTTGAATTATAAGAGGGTATTCTACAATTGAGGCAGGAATATTTTTTATGACTTGTTCACCCAAATATTTTTTATAAATATCCACAGCTTTGATATTATCAATTTCATAAACAATATTTTCTTTAACTTTTGTTATTTTTAATTTTTTACCAAGGTTTTTCCATCCAAAATTTACTTTTGTTGTTACAATTAAATCTTTGTTGTATAGTAAAGCAACAACTGCTCCGTTTTTTAGAATTTTATTTTCTGTAAAAACAACAGTTCCTGTAAAAGTTCTATTATCACCTGCAAGCCCACCAGCAACAGTTAAGGTGTGATCATAATCATTAAAAGCATTTAAAAATGCTTCGCCATTTGTATTTAAGCCATCTGTAAATGATATTGCAACTCTTGGATTTTTATTTTTGTCAAATTGTTCAATAAGAGCTTGTGCGGTGTTATAACTATGTTCTTTATTTTTTGTAAAATGAGTTGTAATAGTAGTGCTGTCAAAAGTTGTAAATGAAAGAATTGTTGAATTATCATAAACAGAATCTCCAATTATTTCACCACTTGTTGTTGAACCAATTATTTTTATTTCAGGAAGAAGTTTTTTTATGACTGATATTAGATTCTGTATGTAATCCAGATTTGTAATTCCTGTAAAAATCTGTAAGAGTGTATTTTTATTTTTAAACTCATTGTTTTTATGTATGAAATTTTCAAGATTTTGAAGATTTGAATATTTATAGTTTTTTGTTTTCATTAACGCCTCAAATTAGAGCTAATACAAGCATTATTTTTATTATCTATAATTTAATGTCTTTTGGCTACTTTTTTACAATTTTTTTACTTTTTTTACTTTTTTTATTGTTTTTTATAAAAATTTTATAATTTTATAAAAATATTTGGGATTATATTACAAGTTTAAAATAAAATAAAGTTTTCAACTATAATTTGCAATTTATTAGATTTTACTATAAAATAAGCTTGTTTTTATGGAGGAATTATGAAGTATATTTTTATGTTTATGTTGATTTTTTTAATATCCTGCGGGGGAGAAGAAGATAAAGATTTTGATTGTAGTATATGTAAAGAGAATGAAACCTGTAATGAAGCAGAAAAGAAATGTGAATTAAAAACAGAATTTGATTGTAGTATATGCAAAGAGAATGAAACCTGTAACGAATCAGAAAAAAAGTGTGAATTAAAAACAGAGTTTGACTGTAATACATGTGAGGATTATGAGGATTGCAATACTGAGCTTGAAAAATGTATTTTAAAGGAAGGTAATTGTATAAAAGATGAACAATGTGATACCACAACACAAGTATGTGATTTAACAACTCATACCTGCAAAGATAAAGAGCCCGTTGTTTGTATTGAAAATACAACAAAATGTGAAGAAAATAAATTACTCACATGTACAAACAACTCATGGTCTGAGTTTAATTGTGTTTCTGAAAATAAAATTTGTGAGACAGTTGGAAATACTTCTTCATGTGTGGAGGAAGTTGTTGAAGGTGGTACAATTTATCCAATAAGACATGGAGATGTGGCTGAGGAAACAGAAGTGAGTGTTAAAGGTATTGTAACAGGAATAAAAGTTGACAATAATGATAAACTTGGTGGTTTTTATATTCAGGAAGATGGGGCTAATTATAGGGGTATTTATATTTATGTGAAAAATCCATATACTAATAATTTACTGCTTGGTGATGAAGTGAGTGTAAGTGGTGTTTATAAAGAATATAATGATTTATCTGAAATTCTTATAGAGGCTGATACACAAGTTGTTAAAACTGATATTAATTCTCCAAGAGAGAACTTTTCTTTATTGAATGTAAATAATTTGGCAACGATGCAGGTAGAAGAATATGAATCAATGATTGTTAAGGTAAAAGGAGATTTTACTGTTGGTGAAAGAGATAGTAACTATAATCTTCAGATAAGTGACAATAATGGTAATACATTTTTAATAAAAGATGAGTTTTATACTCTGGAGCTTAATAAAAATGATAAATTATCTGAAATAAGAGGTGTTTTATCTTATAATTATAATAAATTTAAAATATTTCCAAGAGGAGACTATGATTTAATTGATAACACTCAGATTTGTTCTACTATAAGCTGTAATGCAGGTGAAGTTTGTGAAGTAACAAATGATATTCCATCATGTGTTTGTGATATACAAAATGGATACTATGACAACAATAGCGGAGCTTGTATAAATCCTTGTGATGCAGATGGTGTTTGTATTGAGGATAATAAGCACACTTGCATTTCTTCTTCTGCAACTGATTTTACATGTGAATGTGATAGTGGATATCAGCAAGGAGATGGAGATGTATGTGAAGTAATCCCATATTGTGATAGTGCAACTTATGGAAATGCATTTGGATTAACAGGTAGTGAATTAAAAGCAGAACTAAAAGTAATTGTAGAAAGAGGTTATCATAATTATGGTTATGATGCAGGAAGACTTGCAATGTTTAGTCATATTGATAATGATAATGGGGTGATAATGTGTATTTATACAGGTGAATATGCAAATCATCCTTATACAGAAGTACCTTCTGAGCAAACAAAACCAGATAATGATTTCTTTAATTGGGAACACACATGGCCACATTCATTGTTGGGAAGTAACGCGTCATCTGATTTACATCATCTATTTCCAACAAGGTCTTATGTAAACTCAAGAAGAAGCAATTATCCTTTTGGTAATGTTGTTGGTGGAGATAGGTTTTGTGATGATGGTAATAGTGGACCAGGGACATGTAGTGATTCAGAATATGATTATGTAAGTAAATTAAAAAATGAAATTTTTGAACCAGCAGACCAGCAAAAAGGAAATACAGCAAGAGCAATGCTTTATATCTGGATTAAATATGATAATCCTAGTGGTTTTATGGATCGAGCAGATCAATTTAATACTTTTAAGTCGTGGAATACACTTGATCCTGTTGATGAAAGAGAGCATTTAAGAAATGACTTAGTTGAGTATTATCAAGGTAATAGGAATCCATTTGTTGATTGTCCTCAATTTGTTGATGCACTTTATCAATAGGAAGATATGTTATATAAAGATGTTATAAAAGGAAATATCAGGGCCGCTGCAAAGTTAATCAGAAAAGTTGATGACAGAGATGGTGATTTCTTAGAAGAATTAAAAGCAATTTATCCTCATACTGGTAAAGCTTTTTTAATTGGAATTACTGGTAATCCTGGAGCTGGTAAATCAACCTTAGTAAATAATTTAATTAAAAAATTCAGAGCAGAAGATAAAAGAGTAGGGGTTATTGCAATAGACCCTACTTCTCCTTTTTCAGGTGGAGCAATTTTAGGTGATAGAATAAGAATGCAGAAGTTTTTTACTGATGATAAAGTTTTTATTCGTTCTGTTGCGACCCGTGGAACTTTAGGGGGGTTATCTCGTTCTACTTATGATATTATTAAAGTAATGGATGCAATGGGTAATGATGTTGTAATCATTGAAACGGTTGGAGTTGGTCAGGATGAAATAGAAATTTCAAAACTTGCTGATGTCTCTGTTGTTGTTGTTGTTCCTGGGCTTGGAGACCATATCCAAGCGATTAAGGCTGGTATACTAGAAATAGCCGATTTATTTGTAGTAAACAAAGCGGATTTAGATGGAGTGGAAAGAACTGTGATGGATTTGCAGTATATGCTCAGTATGGATCCTAGAGAGGAAGAAGATAAACCCGAAATTCTTAAAACGGTAGCACAGAAAGAGATTGGAATAGATGAGTTTATTTTAAAATTATATGAACTCAAAGAAAAGATGAAAACAAGTAAATATATGGATAAAATAGCCAAGGAAAGGCATAAACTGGAGCTTTTTACTATTTTGGATAGTTTAATTGAAGATAAACTTGATGCTCTTTTAACTGAAAGAAGGGTAGAAGAAGAAGTTGGTATGCTTCATGCCCGTACAAAAGACCCTTATTCTCTTGCAGAATCACTTTTAAATGAAGTTTTTATTAAATAGAGCTGTTTCAACCTGCTTTTAAGACGATAGTGTCGTCTTTGCAGTTTTACACAGTAAAAAGTAAAGCTTTGCTTTCTTTTTAGTTACCTTTTAATTATCTATTCTTTTGTAATACAAAATCCTATAACACCAGAGTTTACTTGTTTGATTTCAGCTGGAGGATTATCATCATATATTTCTTTAATGTCTATGCAGTTTTCACCTGAACCACAATTATTATAATTATAGGTGTTTTCTGGTCTGCATAATTTTTGACATTCTTTTCCTTCACCTGATTTAACACATGTTAAATCTATTTTGCATATTAGGTTTTCATTATTACAAGAAGCCCCTTTGTCTACTCCTCCTTCAATATTTTTTTTGCATTCATATATGGAACCATTAAATACACATGTTTCATTATTTGGGCATGAGTTCATTACTGGAGAACACTCATCTTTAGCACAGTATCCAATATTCATATCTGTATTTTCTCTGTAACAAACACCATTTTTATTGTTACAGCTATTATTTACTTCTGCTGTATAACCTATATCATCCGTATCATTAAATTCACAAGATGATTCAAGGCAAATTCCAATCATATCAGGTTGAGTGTCATTAGCAAAATAAGCAAAGTCTACACACATTTCATTTTCATCACATGAAGCTACTTCTTTATCATTATTTGGAATACATAATTTCTTACACTTATTAAAAGAAGAATCATCAGAAGGAAGGCAGGATAAACCATTTTTACAGAAAAGAGTAGAGTTATTACAGTGTTGATCTAAATCTGATTCGCCTATTCTTTGGCATGTTAAAATAAATAAATTTGGTTCATTCTTTTCCATAATAAATGAACATTGTTCTTTTTCTCCACAGTCTAAATCATTACTGCAATAATTTGGTTTACATTCAGCGGTATTACTACTTGTTCTTATACAATAACCAAGCCCATCCTGACAGCTTAAAGTTCTTGTTACATAGTTTTCATTTTTAGGAGAGCAGGCAAGGGGTTCACAGGTGTTTTTATTTGTATAATAATAGTTTTCTTCTGTATTATTACATATACAGGTGTCTCCTGATTTAGTAGAGTTTTCAGGGCACTCCCTACAAGAAGTAGAGTAACATATTGAATTATTATCACAATCGTTGTAATCACTACATTTTTTTAACTTTAAACAGTAATTTTTTTCATATTGATATTCATAGTTATATGAGTCATTACAAGTACATGTATCTCCTGATTTAATAGAGCTTTCCGGGCATTGCCTACAAGTATTATTATAACAAATTGCATCGGTAGGACATTTATTACTGTCACCATCACAGCTTATATTATCTAGTTTTAAATCGGAACACGAACTCAGTATTAAAATTAGTAAAAAATTAAAAAATATTATTATTTTCATAAAAACCCCTATTAATAGACTGTTTATTATCTCAAAAAAATAATTAAATTGCAATTATTAAGAATAATTTAATTTATAAGCTTATGTAATCACTTCAAATAGTTATATTATTTGATTTGATATTGAAATAAAATTACTTGTTTTATTTGCTTTTATAATATTGTTAATCTTCAGGAACATCACATCTAACTCTTTGTCTCCCAAAAACATCATCATAAAAAAAGTTTATATTTTCAGCATTTTCTATAGGAGAAAAGTCATCTATACAATTCCAATATAGGTCAATACTATTTATATATAAATCTCTTAAAGGAGTTAAGTCAGTAATATAATTATTTGATAAATCTATGTAGTCCCAAAATTTTTCTGGTGATATGTTTGCCATAGGACTTAAATCAGTAATCCCATTATATGCTAAATTAATAGAATATACTTGAATCAGCTTTTCTATTCCTGTAAGGTCTTTAATTTTGTTTACACTTAAATTTATTTTTTGTAAATATTTCGCTTTTTCAAGGCCTTTTAGAGTAGTAATTTTATTTCCAGAAAAACTTATATTTGTAATATTTTTAAGATTTTCCAGAAAATCAAAGGTATCAATAGAAGTACTATCTATACTCAAAAATTCTATATCCACCATATTTTTAAAAGCATCTTCACCTATAGCATCATAATTATTATGTATATCTAAATGTTTCATACTAGTTAAACTGTGTAATGATAAAACATCCTCTAAGTTATTATTGCTTAAATCAAGATATTCAATAAGTGTTAAATTTTCTAAGGAAGAAATATCTTTAATTTCATTATTCTGTAACTCTAGCCATTGAAGCTTTGTCATATTAGCTAGTATTGAAACATCTATTATTCTATTGTTGGGTGCTTTTAAGACTATAAGATTTACTGAATTTTTCAAAGGTGATATATCTGAAATTTTTGTTCCATTGAATACTAATGCCTTTAACTTTTTTAAATTTACAAGTGGAGATAAATCAGATAAGTTATAATTATTTTCTAAATTTAATTCCTCTAAATTAACTAAGCCTTCAATAGGCAATAAATCTATTACATCATTATCTACTAATTCTAAATATTTTAAATTAGTTAAATCTCTTACAAATGATAAATCCTGAATATTATTATTTACTATATTTAAATATTCTAAAGTCTTCATTTTACTAATAGTTATTAAAAAATTGCTCGGAATTTCTCCTCCCATATAATAAATCCCAAATTTTTTTAATTTTAAATTATTGATAGCTTCTAAGCTTTTTATCCTAACTTCTTTAAAATATAATTCCTCTAAATTATCTAAACCTGATAAAAAAGAAATATTTTTTATTCCTCCTAAAGTTAATTTTTTAAGCTTTTTCAGTTCTCCTATTTCCATAAAATTATCTTCTGCATACCATCCCTGAACCTCTAGGTATTCTAAATTCCTTAAAGATTCTAATCCATGAGTATTATATATCTTTCCGTCACAAAATAAAGAATCTATTTTATCTACTTCTGATTGATAAATCTTATTAGTCCAATTAGTATCTCCTCTATTTAACCTGGTTAAAATACAATCTTTTAAAGTAATATCTTGAATATTAACTTCTTTATCTTCTCCTCCACAGGAAATAAATAAAGATAATAATAAAAATATTAAAATAATAAATTTTCTCATACTACTCCACAATCATGATTTTCTTTTTATATTTATAAAACTTCGGTAAAAAAATCATATAGAATAAAATAAAATCGCTCAGAAATTGTTCTTAAGTTGCGAAACCAAAAGGACAATAAAATGAGCGACCTTATAAACCTAATAATATCAGAAATAGAACTATCAAGTAAAGTAAAAATCAAATTTTTTATTCATATTATCATTTTAAATTTATCAATGAGAGGTAGATTTAATTTTCTGAATATGGCAAGATTTGGAAAGTATAATGAAAAGAGTTATCGTAATAATTTTAAATCAGGATTTCCATTTTTAAAGTTTAACATAGCTCATATTAAGTCAAGAAAATTTAAAGAATTAATTTTAGTAGGAGATGCAAGTTTTATAAAAAAGAGTGGTAAGAAAACCTTTGGATTATGGTATTTTTGGAGTGAAATTGCATCTAAAGTTTTAAAAGGTCTTGAGATTCATAGTATTGGAGTAATTGATGTCAATAATAATCAGGGATATCATCTTCATGCAATCCAAAGCCCGTTACTATATTTAAAAATCTTTACTAGGGCTATAATTACAGAAATTAAGGAGGTAAACAAAGAAAAAGTGAAAGAATGTATTATTGGAAAGAAAACGAGCTTAGCTAATAAAGTAGATTTTTATACAAATCATTTTATTTCTAATGCTAATGAGCTTTTAAAGTTATCCAAATATATTGCTTATGATGGATTTGCTTATAAATTTAGCTTTGTTTCTACTTTGTGTGAAGCAGGTTTTGAAATTATTAGTAAGTTAAGAAAAGATGCGAATTTAAGATATCTTTATGATGGAAAAAGAAAATCAGGAAGAGGAAGAAAGAAAAGATATGGGGATAAAATAAATCTTAATACTCCAGAACTTGAAAAGTTTAACAAAGATTATCAAACATATGAATTAAGTCTTTATTCTTTGGTAGTGTATTCTGTAGCTCTCAAAAGAAATATAAAAATAACATATATTTTAAATAACAATAATAACAAATATGTTGTTCTCTTTTCTACTGACTTAAACTTAAATGGTCATAAAATTTTTATATATTATAAAGCTCGTTTCCAAATAGAATTTTTATTTAGAGATGCAAAACAATATACTGGACTTGAACATTCACAAGTAAGAGATGAAAAGAAACTCAATTATCATTTTAATATATCCTTAACAAGTGTTTCTTTAGCAAAAACTATCTTTTATCAAAGTGAAAGTAATATTAATAAACCATTTTCAATGAGAAACATTAAAGTCAATTATTACAATAAGTTACTGATAGAATTTATTTATAACAAGTCTGTATTTTTACAGACAAGCATTAAAATAAAACAACTTTTTGATAAATTAGAACTTTTTGGGATGATTATACAGAAAAAAGAGAGGAAAAGGAGTTTTAATTATAATTTTCATGAGTAAAAAGGAATTAATTAGAGATTAACTACTAATTTATTGCCGAACCATTGATTAAAAATAAATAAATAATAACTTTTCATAATATATACAATTAGGAGAACGTTTTTTTAAAGAAATAAAAACAATCTTCTTTCGCCTTGTTTCTTGTTTCTTCAAAATCATCTCTTTTAAATAACGGTAAATTTTATCAGAAACCTAGATTTTAGTCAAGAAAAATTTTTAAATATTTTTAGCAATAAAATCAATATATTAAAAGTTCAAATGGGTATATTATTTGATTAACTATTTAGCGAAATCATAAAGAATCTCTAGAAAGGTATCTTGGTTGTGTTGCAATAGTACTGATGTTAGACTCTAATATCGCCTTTTAATATTTTGCAGAATATGATTATACATAATTATTTGATTTGATATTGAAATAAAATTACTTGTTTTATTTGCTTTTATAATATTGTTATGGTAGGATTTATTTGTATTTATTAGAGATATTTATGGAAGATAGTAAAAAAATAGATAAGTCAGATTTATATCTTGTTATTGCACTTGTAATTGTAATTGTATTACAGAATATGCCTTCTTTAAGGTTTTTAATGTATCCATTTAATTTACTCGCAACATGGATTCATGAAATGGGGCATGGTTTAACTGCAGAGTTAATGGGTGGGAATTTTAATAAACTGGTTATAAATTCAGATACATCAGGGTATGCTGAATATTCATATAATCCTTTAACAATGGGAACATTTGCAAAAGCAATTATTGGCTCTGCTGGTTATATGGGAACTGCAATATTTGGAACAATGATGCTTTTCTTTAGAAAAAAAGAAGGTTTTGTGAAAGCGTTTTCTGTGTTATTAGGTGTTTTTATGATTGCATCTTTAGCAATCTATATAAGATCTTGGATTGGTGTATTTTTTGCTGTTCCTTTTAGTGGGTTATTATTATTTATCGGATTATATAGTAATGCTGAATTTAATAAGTTTTTTTATAATTTTCTAGCCAGCCAGATTGCTCTTAATACTGTTTTGGATATTAAAGTCTTATTTAGTATTGGTAATAGAACGGGTGGAGTAATGGGGCTTGTAAATTCACAATCTGATGCATCAAAAGTAGCGGATTTGTTAATCTTTCCATATTGGTTTTGGGCAGGTTTATGGCTTTTGACATCTGTGTTGTTATTTTTATTTGCATTTTTTAAGCCATTAGGTGGAAAATCTTCTCAAAAAGAGATTGCAGAAGAAAGTGTTGTGTCGTAATTTATGGAGTTATAATGGGTAATATAGAACAAAGAGTTGCAGGAGAAAGATTTAAATTTGAAATATATTGTATAATAGAACACTTTAATGAAGAGCCTATTGAAATTTCTAATATTTCATCAGGTGGAATGTTTTTAATGACAGATAAACCACTTCCTTCAAATTTAGAATTAAAATTTAAAATACTTGATAAAGATAATAATGAATTATATGAAGGAAAAGGTATAATTAGGTGGGGTACAATAATTAAAAACCCAAAAACCAATGTTGTATCAAGAGGTTGTGGAATACAATTCTTCCAAATTGCACCTATTAAAAGAAAGCAGGAGTTTGTTGAGTATTTAAAAGATGTATATTATAAGCTTCACGGTAAGGAATATGCAATCAACTAAAGGAATGGCTCATATTTATACAGGTAATGGTAAAGGTAAGACGACAGCTGCTTTTGGTATGGCAATCAGAGCATTAGGGCATAATAAAAAAGTTTATATTGCTCAATTCATGAAAGCCATGAAATACGGTGAAGCCATTTTTTTAGAAAATACTAAAAATATTACTATTGAGCAGTTTGGTAACTCAAAACATCTTTTAAATACTAATGATATTGATAAAGAGCACTTAGAAGCATTTAAAAAAGGCTATAACAAGGTTTTAAATATAATAAAAACAAATAAATACGATATGGTCATCTTAGATGAGATTTTAGTATCACATTTTTTTAAATTAGTAACAACTCAAAATCTTATAACTTTAATGAAATCAAAACATAATGATATTGAGCTTATTTTAACAGGAAGATATGCACCTGTTGAAATATATGAATATGCTGATTTGATATCAGAAATTAAAGAAGTTAAACATTATTATAATACTTATAAAACTCCTGTCAGAGAGGGGATTGAGAATTAGATTTTTAAATATTTTCTAAAATAAATTTTATTATTTTGGAAGATAATTCTTCCAGTTTTTCAACTTCTATTTTAGTTGAGCCAATAAATTCTACTATTTTTTTATATTCATTACTTGAGTTTTTTGGTTGTTTTAATACTATTTTATATGCTTCTTTAAGTTTTAGTGGATTGTGTTTAAGTTTTTCCTGATAGATGTAAATAGGACGATAATTTATTTCTTTTATAATAACCTTTCCATTATTATTTCTAATTAATTGAAATTGATAAATTATTCCCTCTCTATTTGCTCTTTTATGCCTCGCATGGCGATTTTTTACATCGAAAAATTGATTTGAAATAAAATTTCCCATACTGTAAACAATATAAGCTCCATCTTTGTAGACAAGTGGTTGTAAAACATGTGGATGATGTCCTAAAATTAAGTCTGCACCTGCTTTGATAAAAACTTTTGCCTTTTTTTTCTGTTCAAAAGATGGTTCTTTGTGATATTCATGACCCCAATGAGTTGATACAATGAGAAAGTCTACTTTTTTTCTTAATTCTGTTATTGTTTTTATTGCGGTTTTTTCGTAGTAACGGTTAATATAGGGAGCTTTCTTATTATTTTTCTCCTTTTGATTAGGTATGAATTGATTTTTGTCATTATTTATCCAGGTGGTAAATGCCACAAATCCGATTTTTATTCCCTTTTTTCTTATTATTATTGGTTTTATAGCGGATTTATAAGTTTTATTTGCTCCAATATGTTTCAAGTGGAGTTTATCCAAAATATCAATAGTAGAAGCAATTCCATCAACTCCTTGGTCATACATATGGTTATTTGCTAAGCTAAAAATAGTAAAGCCTGTATTTTTAAGAGTTTTTATCATTTTCAGAGGAATATTAAATTTATATGGAATAGATTTATACATGTTTTCGAATGTGTCAGGTTCGTATGGTGTTTCAAAGTTTGCAAATGCTATGTCACTATTTTCTATTAAAGGCTTAATACCCTTAAACATATTTGTAAAATCAGGCTCTTTTTTAAAATACCCCATAATTCCAAGACGACCAGTTTGTTTTACTGCTCCATGAGGAATAATATCGCCTGTTGCAACAATATAAATAGTATCCAAATAAGGACTTAAAAGAATATCTTTTACCTTTATATTTGTATTTAATATCTTTGTAGTTAAAGTTATTATCTTTTGAAAACTTGCATGTTTTTCTTTTTTTATTATCTTGTTTTTATGAAGTATTTTTTCTTTTTTAACAATCTGATTATTACATGAATGAAATATTAGAAAAATTATTAATATTCCAGTTAATTTAACCATTCATAAACCTTTACAAACTGGTCAAGAGGTGCATCTTTATGAGTTAACATATTAATATGGTCGTAATCATGTAAATTTCCATTCTTTGTTGACAATACCACATTCAGTTTTATTCCGTTTCCTGATTCATTCATAAAAAGCCTTACATCTTTTGGGTTTCCAAGAATTTTATCTGCTTTTCCTGATAAATATAATGTTTTAGGAAGAGTGAGTTTTTTTAATGCTTTACCATAATTAAATCTGTCATATCTATCTATCCATCTTTTTTTACTAACCCATGGAATTGTTTGAAGATATTCTTTTCTAGGCTCATTTTCTGCACCAAATTTTAATTCTTTTGCAGGTAGATATCCATATAATCTTGAAGTGACTCTAAATGTAAGCCCCCACATTAGATATATTTGTGTAAATCTTTCTTTATTTAGCGTTGCAATTCTTCTTTTAGAGCCCCAGTAAACACAGTGAGTAATATTAGGGATATAATCCGGATTTCTTGCAAGGTAGGCATTCATTAAAACTCCACCCCATGAGTGAGCCATCCATATTTGCTTATTCTTATTCTGTTTTTTTATTTCTTGTAAAACAGCAGGAATGTCCTCAAATAATACTTCCTTTTGAGAGTATTTACTCTTTCTGGAAACAGGAGGAGTTGATTTTCCCCTACCTCTTTTATCTAAAACATATACATCATATCCATTTTTGGCTAAAAATGGAGCTAAACCTTTTTCATTCATTGTATAAAAAATTCTACCATCTTCCATAGAACCATGTAACATAAAAATAGGTGTTTTATCGTTTTTATTTTTTTGAGTTGCACAATCACTATATATATTCATTAGGTGTAATGTATTGGTTTTATCTACTTTTATAAATATTGAATCATATTTTATCATAGGCTTTTACTCCACAAATATCAAAGGTATTATAAATTGTTTAAATCTTATGTCAATAAAAAATAATTTTTTTAATATAATATTATTGTACTTGTTTTCATATAATTAAAATAAATTATGAATAAATTACAAAATTAAACTTTATCTCATTGCTTTTTGTATATTAATTTGCTATAGGATTTTATAGAGAAATTATTCTCTTTTAAACAGAGGTCAAATGAGTTTTTATGATGAATTAAAAGAAATAGAAAAAATAAATATAAAAGAAGTTTTTAATAATGTTACTGATATACAGATATTAAGGGCAATAGAGAAGGATTTTATTACAGAAGAAGATTTTCTTGCATTGATTTCTCCAAGGGCAGAAGTCTTTTTAGAGGCAATTGCACAAAAATCAAATAAATTAACTCGTCAGTATTTTGGAAAAGCAATTCAGATGTTTACTCCTTTATATATCTCAAATTACTGTGAAAATGATTGTACTTATTGTGGGTATAGAGCAAATAGCGGAATGACGAGGCGTCAGCTTTCTCTTTATGAAATAGATAAAGAGTCAAAAGCAATACATGAGACGGGTATGAGGCAGGTATTACTTTTAACAGGTGACTCTAAAAAAGCTTCTACTTCATATATTATTGATGCTGCAACTATACTTAAAAAATACTTTCCAATGATAGGTATTGAAATAAAAGCTTTAAATGATGCAGAATATAGAATGCTAAATAAAGCTGGTGTAAATTATCTTACTATATATCAAGAAACTTATGATGAAGAAAATTATAAGAAATATCATAAAAAAGGTCCTAAATCTGATTTTAAATTTAGGCTTGGGGCATCAGAAAGAGGTGCAGAAGCTAATTTTACTGGTATAAATATTGGCTTTTTAATGGGATTAAGTGATACGAAAAGAGATGCTTATTATTTAGCAATGCATGCTAAATATTTAAGGAAGTACTATCCTGATGTTGAGTTGGCAATATCTTTGCCTCGTTTACGCCCTACAAAAGGAGGATATGAATATGAGTATATTGTAGAAGATAAGGAATATGTGCAAATATTAATGGCTCTTAGGTTATTTTTACCTAGAGTAGGTATTACATTGTCAACTCGAGAAAATGATGATTTCAGAGGTAATTTGCTACCTCTTGGGATAACGAAGGTTTCAGCAGGTGTTAAAACATCTGTTGGAGGATACTCTGAAGAAAAAGGTAGTACTGAACAATTTGAAATATCAGATGACAGGTCTGTAAAGGAAGTTCATGAGTATTTACTTGAAAAGGGTTTTCAGCCAGTTTTTAAAGATTGGGATATATTATAATTATAATAAAAACTATAACTATTTGTATAAATAAATTTAATACTAATTAATCTTAAGTATAATTTGACAATTAAGAAGTCATTTGATAATATGATATATTGTTTTTTTAAGGATGTATTTATGAGAAAATCATTATTTATTACATTGGTTTTAGTTTTATTAACAACATCTATTTATGCTAAAAGAAAAAAACCTGCTTTAGGGATACTTCAATTTGAAATAAAAACTGAAAAGGTTACAAAAATTTCAAAGCATATGTATGATTATTTACAAGAAGAAGTGTCTAGGCTTGTTTCTGACAAGTATAGAATTGTTCCTGCTCCTAAAATGGATTTAGAGGAGATGTACATGATGTTTGCTTGTGATAGTCCAGACTTGACATGTATGGTTTCTATTGCTAAAATGATGAAGGTTAAATATCTTGTATATGGGACAGTAAGTGCACAACGAGGGAAGTATGAACTTGTTTTAAAATTATTAAATGTACGAACTAAAAAGGTAAAAAAAGGTAGATTACTTGGTGATTTTTTTAGTAAAGAGGCAATGAATAAAAATATTGATGCTGCCTTAAGAGCAATGTTTGATATTAAAGAAAAAAATGTTGAAGTTAGGTTATTAAGTGTTGTTACTAATGGTTTGGTTTCTGATGTTTATATTGATGATAAGAAAATTGGAACAACACCACTAATACTTACAAGTAAATCAATTAAACCTGGAGCTTATTCTTTATTAATTAAAAAAGAAGGTTATGAACCAGTTAAAAGAGAAATAATACTATCTAAAAATAAAATAGAAACAATTGATTTAAAGCTTTCAGCTGTAGTTATTCCTGCTCTTAAAGATAAGGATGTTGCAACAAAAGATACAATTGGTGATGAAAACTTAGATTTAACGAAAAATACAAAACCAATAAAAGAACAAAATGAATGGTATCAGGAATGGTGGGTTTGGGGAGTTGCAGGTGGAGTTATTGCCGCAACTGTTGTTACTATCGTTCTATTAAGTGGAGATGATGCAGAGTCTGCTCCAAGTCACAATGTTGTTATATCATTTTAGGGAGATTATATATGATTAATAAAATAATAATTTTACTTTTTTTAAGTTTAATCTTGATTTCCTGTGCAGAAGAGGGGAAGGATGTTTCTGTTTCTATGAATATTATTCCAGTATCAAAGGCTCTTAATAATTTTGATGGAATGGTATCTTTTAAAGTAACTGCAAATGGTAAAGATTCAGAAGCTCCAGCTTGTAAGCTTTATGCTGATACCAAAGAAGTGGGCTTTAACCTTACTAAAAGTGGAGAGTATACATTTAAATTTTTTGGATATACTAATCAGAACTGTAATAACAGTGGCTTAAAATGGCATGGATTTTCTGTTTCTGATGTAAATATTGATGAAGTGGTTGATATAAAAATACCTGTTGGTAAATTAGATGAATTTACTACTTCTTCAATAAAATTATATCAGGAAGTTGCTTTTATGGATGCTATTTTAAGAAATGATAAAATAGTTATTTCAGGTGGTATTTCAAGTATTAGCAAGGATTTAAAAAGAATCGGTGATGTAAAATGTGAAATAGCTACTGAAACTACATGTACTCCTGACCTGATTGGACAAAATCCAACTTGGGTTTGTAATTTTGATACCAATGGTCTTGCAACTTCTTGTTATGATGTCATCTCAGTGGAGGATTGTAATAAGCAAATAAATGATAGTAAAAAATGCAATAAGGAGGAAGGTGGTTGTTTACACGTAAAAGACCATAAATTTACAAAAGATAATTCATTATGTAAAATTCCATCATGTCCATTTAATAATGATGGTTATGCTTGCAACTTAACTGGAAGAAAGTTTATTCAGCTTATTGATACAAATGAGTTGTCATCTAGTTTGTTATATAACGATTCTTTAGATGAAGCACAAAAAGGAGAAAATCGTAAAATTTTAAAATTGTCAAGAGGAAGAATTTTACATAAAACTCTTTTAATGGGAGATAATATCTTTTTTGTTGCTGGTGCAGAAGTTGGATTTTTGAAAAATACTTCACCTTTTATTGAAACCAGAACAATTACACACTCTGACGAAAATACTGAAGCAATGGCTTTAATTGATATTTATCGTAATAATAATATTGACCTCATTTTTAATAATAGAAATCATATTTTAACAGACTTTAACATTTTTAAATATGAAGATAAAGATGGAGATAGAAACAAAGATAAATTCTTTATTCTAAATGGAAGAAAAGATGAGTATTTTGATAGTAATTCATTTTTTAAAGATATTATAGAATGTGATGCTAACTCTTGTACTTCTGATGATGATAAAAATACAGGATATTCTGCTATTGGTGCAGGGATTAGTTCTCCAACTAGAGATAATGATGCTCTTTCTTATATTTTAAGTGGAATAAGAGCTGAACCTGCTCAATATGCCAACTCTATAAGTTATGATAAGCACCAGAATGAAGGTGATGAGCTTATATTTGGCGATGTAACTTCAACTGACCTTGAGAAGTTATATTTTTATAATTCAAAGACTTTTCACTATAAAAATAAACTTTATGTTGTTGGAGGCACTGAATTTAATTACTCTAGTGATTTAGTTAATTTTACTGGAGAAATAAATAATAAAATATTAATTTTTAATGACAAAGGAGACCTTGTTGATAGTCTTGAGATTGATAGTAGTTTTATAGATACTATATTTTTATCTGTAATTGAATATACTTATAAGGGGCATGATGGCTTATTATTTACTGGTGGTCTTAAAAAAGACTCAGAGGGTAAATTTCATGCTAGTAAGAGTGTTAGATTTATGGCATTCGAAGATTTAAGTTTTGCTCAATCACCTCCTGATTTAAAAAAGGCTCGTTTTGGGCATTCAACTATTGCTGATGATAAAGGAAGAGTTTGGGTTATTGGTGGTTTATCCTCAAAAGATAATGAGCAAACAGATAATTTTATTGTAGAAAGCTCAATAGAACTTTTTATGCCTAAGCCTGATAATGATGTAAAATAAATAATTTAATGAATATAATATATACTGACAACATAGATAAGGCAACTTCTTTAAATCTAAATTATAAAATATTAAAAATAGAGCTTTATGAGGAAAATCTAAAATCTATTTTTTTAATATTCAATAGTAACTATGATATACATTTATTGTCTGGTAAAGGATTTGTAATTACTGATTTTTTATCAGATTATAGCGATTTTGAAATTAAAAGTAATGATTTGAATTTAAAAGATACAATTGACTATTTTTTTGATTTACTTAATAAATCAAGTATTGAAAAAAATAAAAAAAAATCTTTGAATGTTTCTGATGATTTAGTATCGCCTGAATATAAAAAAGAAGAAATGATTATTGATGAAATAAGTACTTTTAAGGGTATTTATATTAAGAATATATTAATTAAAAATGGAAATATTAGATTTATTCCTATCTATGAGGTTTTTTTATATATTTTTAAGGAAAAGTTTAATGGTAAGCTTTTAATAACTAAAAAAAGCTCTGAAACTTATTCTATATTTTTTAAAAATGGAGAAATAACTTATATTAACAGTTTTATTAAAGATGATAATTTTCAATATTTTTTGAAAAAATATGGTTATATTTCAGAAATTAATAAAGAAGTTTATCTTTATCCTGTAGAAAAACAGCTGAATATCTATATCAGTAGTAATAGTATTTTTAAACATGAAAGAGATGTTATATATAAAGATTATATTAGCTTTTTATTTAGAAATATTATTTCCTTAAATAGTGGTGAATTTCAAATATCTGATGAAAATGAAAATAAAAAACTTGTGATTTTTAATAATTACTTTAATTTTCTCTATAATTTTATTAACTATTTTAAAAATATCCCAATATTACCAGAAAAGTTTAATCTTTCTGATGATTTTAATTTTGAAGATAAATCTTTTAATAATGAAATAAAAGAAATATTAAATGAAGTAAAAAATAATAAGCTAGTTTCAGAAATACAATTAATTTTTTCTAAGTATGATAAAAAATATATAATAAATATATTGTATTTTCTAAGGACACTAGAAGTTTTAAAAGATGGTAAAAATCTGGATGACTTTAATGTATCTACGAATAATATTAATGAAAATATTTCCCAAAGAATAAAAATATGGATGGAAAAAATAAAAAAAGAAAATTATTTTAATTTATTAGGTGTGAATATTAATGATAATGAAGATTTTATTGAAGATAAATTTAGAAACTTATTTTCTCAGTTTAGTAATTATCTATCTTCTGAAGAGTTAAGAATAAAGTATAGAAATGAGCTTGAGGACATTATTTTTGAACTAGAATCAGCTTATAATGTTATCAAAAATAAGGAATTAAAAGAAAAGTACTATAACAAAATGTTAAAATAGGAGAAGTTATGGCCATTTTAGATGTTTTAATACATCCAGATCCCAAATTAAGAAAAATATCTAAAAAAATAGAAAAAGTAGATGATAAATTATCTGCTTTTTTAGATGATTTAATTGAAACTATGTATGAAAAAGATGGTGTTGGTCTTGCTGCTCCGCAGGTTGGTTTATTAAAGAGAGTAGTGGTGATTGATATTACTGACCCTGAAACAGAAAAACCTGATCCAATAGTTTTTATAAATCCTGAAATAATAGAATCAAAAGGAGAAGTAATTATAGAAGAAGGGTGTTTGTCTGTACCTAAAATATATGAAGAAGTTGATAGATTTGAATTTGTAACAGTAAAGGCTTATGACAGAAATATGAAAGAGTTTGTAATTGAGGCAGATGAGATGCTTTCTGTTGCAATTCAGCATGAAATTGATCATTTGAATGGTCATTTGTTTATTGATAAATTATCATCTTTAAAATATTCTAGAATTACAAATAAAATGATTAAATATAAAAAGAAATTAGATGATAAGGAAAAGAAAAAAGATAAAAAAAAGAAAAAGAAAAGAAGGTAAAATGGATAAAATAAAAATTGTTTTTATGGGAACTCCTCATATTGCAAATGAAATATTAAAATCAATACTTAAAAATAAAATATTAGATGTTGTTGGAGTTGTTACACAACCTGATAAACCAGTGGGTAGAAAAAAAAGATTAACTCCTCCACTTGTCAAGATTACTGCTCTTGAAAATAATATTCCAGTATTTCAGCCAGAAAGAGTTAGAAAAAATAAAGAATTAAGGAATGAATTGATAAGTCTTGAGCCTGATTTTATGCTTGTTGTTGCTTATGGGCAAATTTTACCTCCTTCTGTTTTAAGAATACCCAAGTATATTCCTGTTAATATTCATACTTCTATCTTACCTAAGTACAGAGGTGCGAGTCCTATTCAGTCTGCATTGTTAAATCGTGATAAATTTGCAGGTATAACTATAATGGAAATGAATAAAAAAATGGATGAGGGAGATATATTTATTATAAAAAAAGTTAAAATAGCTCAAGAAGATGATTATCTTTCTCTTGAAAAAAAGCTTATTGAACAAGGATGTAAAGCTCTTGAAACTTTTTTTGTTGATTATATTGATAATAATATAGTAAGAACTCCACAAAATCATGAAATGGCTACCTATTGTAAAAAAATAACTAAAGATGATGGAGAACTTGATTTTACTAAGCCTGTTGATTACTTAATTGGTAAAATTAGAGCTTATTCGGTTTGGCCTAAAACCTATTTTAAATATGATAATATTACTTATACTGTTATTGATGCTTTTGGAGTTGAGGAAGAGCATAATTATATTACAAGTATAATAAAAATAAATAAAAAATCAATGAAAATATACTGTGGGAATGGATATCTTGATATAAAAATAATACAGCCACAATCTAAAAAACCTATGCCCGTTTCTGCTTTTTTTAATGGAGCAGGGCAAAAATTAAATGAAGTTGTTATTAGTGGAATTTAAATGGAAGTAATTAAGGATTTAACACTTAGGCCAACTTTTGCAAAAATAGATTTAAAAAAATTAAATGAAAACTTTAATAAAATACAAAATAAAGTAAAAAAATCAATTGTAATGCCTATCTTAAAGGCAAATGCTTACGGCCATGGAATGGTTGAAATTGCAAAGTATCTGGAAAGTAAAAATGCTAAAATATTTGGTGTTGCATTTCTGGAAGAGGGGATTTTACTTAGAAAACGAGGAATAAATGCTGATATATTAGTTTTAGGTGGATTAAGTGGTTATCAGGTAGAATTTTTTATTGAATATAATTTAATTATTACAGCATCGTCAATTGATAAGTTAAAATTAATAGACTGGATTGCTCTTAAAACAGGTAAAAAAGCAAGGGTACATTTAAAAATTGATACAGGAATGGAAAGAATAGGTGTTCATTCTTATAATAGTAAGGCTTTTTTTGAAATGGCTCTGTCTTTAAAAAATATTATAGTGGAAGGAGTATATTCTCATTTTGCAAATTCTGATGCAGAAGAATTATTTGAAACTTATAAGCAATTTGATAAATTTATGGAAGCGATTTCATTTTTTGAAAAAAGGGATTATTATTTATTAAGGCATATTGCCAATAGTGGAGCAATTGTAAGGTTTGATGAGAGTCATCTTGATATGGTAAGGGCGGGTATTTCCTTATATGGCTATATGCCTGATAGTAATCTTAAAAATATTCTTAAATTATCTCCAATACTATCTTTACATTCAAAGATAGTATATTTTAAGGTTATTGAGAAGGGAGCAAAGGTTTCTTATGGTTCAACATGGCAGGCTGATATACAAACCAGAGTTGTTACTATACCAATAGGCTATGGAGATGGTTATCCAAGAGCTTTGAGCAATATAGGGGAAGTCTTAATAAATGAAAAAAGATATTCTATTGCAGGTAGAGTGTGTATGGACCAAATTGTTGTAGATATTAAAAAAGGTGAAGCATACAATCAGGATGAAGTTATAATAATTGGTAGAAGTGGAAATGAAGTTATTACAGCTGATGATATAGCTCAAAAAGTAAATTCAATTTCTTATGAAGTTCTTACACAAATAAACACAAGAGTTCCCCGAATCTATATAAATAAATAAAACATTAAATAAATATTAAAAAATTCCGATTGTTAAGTATGCTGTAAAGTATTTGGAGGTACTTAATGAAGATTTTAATTGTTGATGATTCAGGATTATCAAGAAAGATGCTATTGAGGAAGATACCGGAATCAATTAAGGAAAGTTCAGAAATTTATCAGGGAAAAAATGGACAGGAAGGATTGGATTTGTACAAGGAAAATAAGCCTGATATTGTTTTCTTGGATTTGACAATGCCTGTAATGGATGGATTTGAGGCCTTATATGAAATTATTTCTTATGATAAAAAGGCATTTGTTATTGTTGTTAGTGCTGATATTCAGGCTAAAGCAAAGGAAAGAGTTTTGTCTTTGGGTGCAAGATATATGGAGCATAAGCCAATAACATCTGAAAGATTAGGTTATATTTTTCAATCTTTAAACTGGAATAAGATATGATACTAACAGAGGATTTAAGAGATGCTCTTGTTGAGTTAATAAATATTTCATTTGGTTCAGCAACAGCAAGTATTGCAGAGCTTTTTGATAGTTTTGCGACATTACATATTCCTGATATTGAAATTATAGATGTACTTTCAATTAAAGATAAAATATTAAGATATCATGATTTTGATGAAATTCATCTTGTTGTACAAAATTTTAATGGTGAATTTAGTGGAGATATTTTATTTGCTGTAACAGGAGAAAATTCTAAAAAAATAAAGAATATTGTTTTTGATGAACCTGATTCTACTGATTTTGCTGAAGAAGATATTAATGAAAGTTTACTTGAAATATCAAATATACTTGGTGTTACATGTGTTGGTAAATTTGCTGAATTATTAAGTAGTGAATTGATTTTCAGGCCTCCTTATATTAAATTTGGTAAAGTTGATAATATTTTATTGAATATTAATAAACAATATGAAAAGGTTATATTTATTGATACTGTATTAGAGTTTAAAGAGTTAAATATACAAAGCAATTTATTTATTTTAATGACAGGTAAGTCTTTTATATGGCTTGAAAACTCACTTAATAAATTTTTAGAGGATTTTTAATTGTTTAATTTTACTTCACTAGATGTAGTTGAAAATGGTGTTATTATTTTAGATTCTGAATTGAAAGTTCATTTTTGGAATAAATGGCTGGTGATAAATAGTCTTATAGATAAAGAATTAATTGAAAATCATTTACTTACAGATATTTTTAAGGATATTTCATTTAAATCATTAAAAAGAAAAATAAAAATATCACTAAAATTAAAAAGAGCAACTTTTCTTGATGCAAAAAATAGTAAATATCTCATTCCTATAAAAAGAGAAAATATTACAAATTCAATATTTGATTTTATGCAGCAAAATATTATAATAAAGCCTTTTGATGATAATCTTGTAATTATTTTACTCCATGATGTAACACCTTTGCTTGACGCAGAATATCTAATAAATAAACAGCTTGAAATATTTGAGAAATTAGCAACAATTGATACTTTAACAAAAATTTATAACAGGCAAAAATTTAATGATATTTTAGGTGCTGAAATTAAAAGGGCAAATAGATATAAAAGGAATTTATCCTTAATTATTTTTGATATTGACCATTTTAAGTTGGTAAATGATACTTATGGGCATTTAACTGGTGATGAAGTTCTAAAATCTATTACTTCTATTGCTAAAGAATCAATAAGAGAAAGTGATTTTCTTGCAAGATGGGGTGGTGAAGAATTTACAATTTTATTAACTGAAACCAATATTGATGGAGCTGTAGTTCTTGCTGAAAAATTAAGAGTAATAATTGCTGAAAATATATATGGTGATGTTGGGCATAAAACATGTAGCTTCGGCGTTTCTGAATATCATGGTGGAGAGAGTAATGATTTTATAAAAGATGCAGATTCAGCTCTTTATTTTATAAAGGAAAATGGACGAAATGGAGTAGGGATTCATGATGGAGAAAATTATATTAGAATATAATTAACTTGCTTATCACTTATATTTTTTTCTAAATACAACATTATATTTATTGGTACTTTTAGGAATATTAAAAAATACTACTGTATTAGGGTTTGCTTTTTCAATATTTTGGCCACTATAATCAAAAAAACTATCTAATTTATATTCTTTATTATCAGAAGTTAGTAAGAATATGTTGTCATTGTTTGTAAAGCCATTTTTAACTTTTAGTAATGCAATATTATTATCTATTTCTTCAATTATGCCTAAATATTCTTCTTTTGACTGATACTTTGTAGAATCAAGTCTTACTGAGTTTTTTGCTTCTGTTTTTAAAAATAATTCATTAAATCCTCTATTGGAAACATTCTCTATTATTTCTAGTTTTTCTTTCGATAATCTTTTCCCATCTAATATTGTATTAATTGCATCTCTGTAAATAGAAACCGTTCTGGCAATATAAAAATTTGATTTCATTCTGCCTTCAATTTTTAAAGACTTTATACCTTTAATAATAAAATCCTCAAGTAAGTTTATACCAAGCAAGTCTCTGGAATTGAGAGGGTAGCCATCAAATAAAATTTCTCCATTAATTGAATCTGTAACTTTATAGTTCCATCTACATGACTGAACACATCCCCCTCTGTTTGCATCTCTATTCGCTGTAAAATTTGAAATCATACATTTTCCTGAAAATGACATACATACTGCTCCATGTAAAAACATTTCTATTTCTATATCTGCTTTTTTTGATATGTAGCTGGCTTCCTCAATAGATGTTTCACGGCCTAATACAATTCTTGATATTCCAAGTTTTTTCCAGAATTTTGCTGTTTCATAATTAACTGTTGAGGCCTGAGTTGAAAGATGTTTTTCAAAATTATATTTTTTTGCATTTATTACCGTAAAGATGCCAGGGTCTGAAAAGATTACTGCTGAAATTTTAAATTCATCAAGTAAGTCAAGATATTTTGAAAATTCATCTAAATCTTCATCATAAGCATAAATATTTGTTACAATATAAACTTTTTTATTGTTTTTTATGGCATAATCAGAAATTAATTTTATTTCCTTAATCGTAAAGTTTCCGGCTGCTTTTCTAAGGCCCCAGTTTGGGCCACCAATATAAATTGCATCTGCTCCGTAATTGAAAGCAACAAAAGCTTTTTCCAGGTTTCCTGCAGGTGCTAGTAGTTCAATATTATTTTCTTTATCCATAAGAATTCCTTCTTAATCATTATAATAAATCTTATAATGCAAATATCAAAAGAATGCAAGGGGAATTGTTATTAAATATAATCAGACTTATTCTTTTCTATCTATAAATATAGTTTATACAATAATACTTAGATAAGGTCTGATAATGATTTATTTTGTAAACTTATTAAATAATCTTAATGTAAATTTAAAATAACTAATTAAATAAATTCTCTAAAAACAATAAAAATTAATTTTTTAATAAAAATACTATTATTTCTTTACAAAATTAATTGATTTATTATAAACTATTTATCCTATTTATTATTAAGGAAGTGTTATGGATACATTTTTTAAAACTCAAAAAGATTATATCATTAAATTCTTATCTGATTTAGTATCTCAGGATACAACTAATCCTCCAGGGAATGAATATCTTGCTGCCAAATTTGTAGAAGATGAATTTAAAAAACTTGATATTCCTTATCAGATACATGAAAAGTCTAAAGGAAGAACAAATATTATTGGTCAAATTGGAAATAAAGGTCCTGTAATTATGCTGGCTGCTCATTTAGATGTTGTTCCTGCTGGTAAAGGCTGGGATACACCTGCATTTGAACCAATTGTAAAAGGTGACAGAATGTGGGGGCGTGGTTCTTTAGATGATAAAGGGCTAATGGCTTCAATTATGTTGCTTGCAAAGTATTTTAAATCAATTGAAGATAAATTAAATATAACAATTTTAATTGCAGGTGTTGCAGATGAAGAAACTGGTTCTGAATTTGGAATGACTTATTTATCTGATAATAATTTAATTTCTCCAAAGCCAGATTATGCAATAATTCCTGATAATGCAGGAAATATGACAGAAATTAATATTGCAGAAAAAGGGCATTTAAAAATTAAAATTTTTAGTAAAGGGTTGCAAGCTCATGCAATGGCTCCACATAAAGGTATTAATGCGATTAATCATTTAGCAAGATTTTTAATGGAGCTTGAAAAATATAAATTTAAATATGAAGAGCATGATTTATTAGATCCTCCTACATTAAATGTAGGTATTATAGAAGGTGGTACTGTTATAAATTCTGTTCCAAATGAAGCAACTGCATATATTGATATAAGGTATTTGCCTTCACAGAATGTAGATGATATTATTAATGATTTTAAAAGTATTGTAAAAAAATTACAAGAAAAATATAAAGATTTGGACATTGATATCATTCTAGAAAGCGTTAGTACCCCAATTGCATTAGACCCAAATAATTTAATTATTTCTACAATAAAAGAAGAGGCTAAGCGCTTTCATGGTAAAGATATTAAAATTACGGGAATGGGTGGTGGAACTGTTTGTAAGGATTTAATGAGAAATGGTACTGTCGCACTATGCTTTTCAGCAGGAGACCATGAATTTTATCATCAGGTAAATGAAAATATTTCAATATCAGAACTTATTGATTATGCCAATATTATGGCTATTGTTCTTGATAAATTAAATAACAATAAGGATTTTTGTGGGGGATCACTATAAGAGTGATTATAAGTTTTATATAGTTTTATGTGATTTATCACATATTTTAATTTTTTACTAGGGAGTTTATTATGACAAAAGCAGCTATTCGTAATCTTGGAGTTTTGGGTAAGGATGGTTCAGGTAAAACAACTTTATCTGAAGCCATCCTATTTAAAGGAAAAGTTATAAAAGAAATGGGGTCTGTTATAAAAGGTAACACTATAATGGATTTTGAGGAAGTTGAAAAGAAAAGAAAATTTTCTCTGAAAACAGCAATTGCTCATTTTAACTGGAAAAAAGAATCTTATAATTTAATTGATACTCCTGCATTTTCTGCATTTATACATGATACGCTAACTAATATGCAAGTTATTGATGCAGGATTAATGGTACTTCCTGGAAATGAAGAAATTTCAGCTCAAGTTAGATATCTTTGGTCAGAAGCAACTAAAAAAGGTGTTCCAACAATTGGTGTTGTAACTCATTTAGATAAAGAAGATGGTAATTTTGAACAAACAATTAAAAATATTACAAAGAAGTTTGGTAAAAAACCAATAGTTTTACAGATTCCTTATGGTGAAAAAGGTGAATTTAAAGGCTTTATTGATTTAGTAAATGGAAAATTATATGAGTATCCTATGGATGGCTCAGGTAATGTTGAAATAAAGGATGTTCCTGCTGATTATGCAGATAAAGTTGAAGAAGCAAGAATGGAGATGCTTGAAGAAGTCGCCATGATTAATGATGATTTGACTGAAAAATTTATGGAAGAAATGGATTTAACTCCAGAAGAAACAAAAGCAGCATTAATGGAGGGGCTTGCAAGTACAAAATTCTTTCCTATTATTATTGCTACTGGTGAATATGTTCTTGGAATTGAAAGAATGTTGGATCTAATTTCTGAATTTTTACCTGTGTCATCATTAAGAAACAACTATATGATTAATAAAGGAAATGCAGAAGATGTAGTAAAGTTTGATTCAACTCAGGCAGATGATTTTTCTGCTTTGGTATTTAAAACTATGGTTGACCCGTTTTTGGGTAGTTTATCTATTATGAGAGTTACTTCTGGTCATTTAGAAAATGGAATGGAAGTTTATAATCCTAAAACTGATACAGATGAGAAAATAAGTAAATTATATTTTTTAAAAGGTAAAGAATTAACTGATACTAATATTGCTGTTACTGGAGATATAGTTGCTGTTGCGAAATTAAAGAATACAAATACTAATGATACTTTGTGTGCAAGTAGTAAAAATCCATTTGTATTTGAAACAATTGAAAAACCAAGTCCTGTTATTCAGTATGCTATAACTGCTGAAACTAAAAAAGATGAAGATAAAATGGGTTCTGTTATGCAAAAATTAATGGCAGAAGATCCAACTGTAGAATTAATTCAGGATTCAGAAATGCACCAGTTATTACTTGCTGGACAAGGAAGAATGCAATTGAAAACACTTGTTGAAGAAGCCAAAACTAAATATCATGTTGGTCTTAAACTGGATGTTCCTAAGGTTCAGTATAGAGAAACAATTAAAGGTAATGCAGAAGCACAAGGTAAATATAAAAAACAATCTGGTGGTAAAGGGCAGTATGGTGATTGTCATATCAGAGTAAGACCTACTCCAATGGGAGAGGGATTTAAATTTATTGATAAAATTGTTGGTGGTGTAATTCCAAGAAACTTTATTCCTTCGGTTGAAAAGGGTTTACTTGAAGCTAAAAAAACTGGTGTTTTAAAAGGTTATCCTACAATTGATTTTGAAGCAGAATTATACTACGGTTCTTATCATGCTGTTGATTCATCTGATAGAGCATTTCAGGTTGCAGCATCAATGGCATATAAAAAAGCTATGCCTGAGGCAAAGCCAATTGTTTTAGAGCCTTATATGAATTTAGAAATTTTTGTAGAAGATGATTTAGTTGGAACTATATTTGGTGATTTATCCTCAAGAAGAGGTAGAGTTGCTGGTACTGAAGCTGCAGATGGTGGTCAAATTATTAAAGCTACTGTACCTCAAGTTGAAGTTATGGAATACGAGCCTATTTTAAATCAGCTTACAAGTGGTAATACTAGATTTAAAATGGAATTTTCACATTATGAAGAGTTTAGAGGTGAATTATCTGATATTCCTCGTAATGGTGAAGAAGAAGAAGAATAAAATTATCTAAAATATCCCTGAAAAATTAATACTATTGACAGTTATACTTATATTTATTATTATCTCCATGGTGTTTGATTTAAATATTAAATATATAAAAAAATATATCGGAGAAAAAATGAAAAAAAATAAAAAGTTCTATATGGTATCATTGGGATGTCCTAAAAATAGAATTGATAGTGAAATTATGCTTGGTGAATTAATCGAAAACGGGTATGAGCTGGCAGAATCACCTAAAGATGCAGATACAATAATTGTAAATACTTGTGGTTTTTTGGAAAGTGCTAAAGAAGAATCTCTTGAAACTATAATGGAAATGGCTCAACATAAAGAAGGTAATCCTAATAAGAAACTAGTTGTAAGTGGTTGTTTAACTCAAAGATACTCCAAAGAGCTAGAAGAAGGACTTGAAGAAGCTGATTATTTGATTGGGGTAGGTACATTTCAGAATATTGCTGATATTTTAGATAAAACTCAAAGGGTTAGTGTTAATGACAGTCATTATTTACAGAGTTTTGATACTCCCAGAATAAATTCTATGCCTTTTTATACTGCATATTTAAAAATAGCAGAGGGTTGTAGTAATAATTGTTCATTTTGTATAATTCCTAAAATAAGAGGAACACAAACATCAAGGACTATTGAAGATATAGTAAAAGAAGCAAAACAACTTGTTAAAACCGGTGTAAAGGAAATTAATCTTGTTTCTCAGGAATTAACTGCTTATGGAGAAGAGTTATATGGAAGTCCAAAACTTTTGGAATTATTAAAAGAATTAGTTAAAATAGAAGATTTGAAATGGCTTAGATTATTTTATAATTATCCTGCAGGATTTAGTGATGAATTGATTGATTTAATTGCTACAAATGATAAAATCGTTAATTATATTGATATGCCTTTACAGCATATTTCAAATAATATTCTAAAAAAGATGTTTAGAGCAGGAAGAGGCCCTTTGATTAGAGATTTAATTAAAAAGATAAGAAATAAAATCCCTGATGCACATTTAAGAGCAAGTTTTATTGTTGGTTTCCCTGGAGAAACAGAAGATGATTTTAATGAACTATATGACTTTATACAAGAAGTTAGATTTGAGCATCTTGGAGTTTTTGAATATTCTCCAGAAGAAGGAACAGAGGCTGCAGATATGCCTGAACAAATTGATGAAAATATTAAAAAATATAGAAAAGATAAAATTATGAAACTTCAAAATATTATCTCTGGTGATATTATGGAGGCTTATGTTGATACTGTTATTGAAGTATTAGTTGATGGTGTGAGTGATGAAAGTGAATTTTTATTACAGGGACGACATAGAGGGCAGGCAATTGGTATTGATGGAATTGTTTATCTAAATGATAATACTGAAAATATTAAATCGGGAGATATTGTAAAAGTCTATATTACACAAGCTGGAGATTATGATTTAGTTGGAAAAATAATTAAAAAATAAAGAATCATATAATGAGTTATTGACTTTTTTTACTTTTGGTTATATAAAGTAGAGCATACTATCCATGGAGGTATAATGAAATTATTTTTATTGTTTATAGTTGTTTTTATTTTTATTTCATGTTCTGAAACTGCTAAAGTTGGTTGTGAATCTGATTCTGATTGTTCAGATGAAAGAATTTGCAATTTATCAAATCATTCATGTGTAACTTGTAAGGCTACAATGTGCGAATATGAAAATGCATTGGGAATTTGTAAGGCAAATTCAGCTGGTAAAATTCATTGTGCCATTGGGGATTGTAATGAAAATTTTTGGAATGCTGATAATAATGAAGATAATGGTTGTGAATATTCTTGTACTATAAGTAATAATGCTGTTGAGATATGTGATAGTAAAGACAATAATTGTGATGGAAGTGTGGATGAAGGGCTTGATTGTTCTTGTTTAGAAAATGAAACAAATGATTGCATTATTCCTGATACTTCATGTAATGGTTTACAAAATTGTGTTTCTGGAAGCTGGGGAGCTTGTTCTTCTAGTGATGATACAATAGGTGTTGAAATTTGTGATGGTATTGACAATGATTGTAATGATGGTATTGATGAGGACTTTAAAACAGAAGGTGTTTATACTGATAATGATAATTGTGGTGCATGTAATCAGAAGTGTGAAGAAGCTCATGGAGTAAATTCATGTAATAATATAGGTGTTTGTGAACCTGTTTGTGAAAAGGGATGGAATGATTTTGATGAAAATCATTTAAATGGATGTGAAACAGGTTGTGATTTAACTTTGTTTAATGATGGAGAGAGTAATAAAATAATTTCTTCCTCTTCTGCAAATTTTTACTTAAAAGATAGTGATAGTTATTATAGTAATGATAGAATATTGGTTGTTTATAAAAAAGAAGATGAGTTTGTGGGAGCTATTGTTGCAAAAATTATAGATAAAGATGGCAATATAATAAAAGATGAGGTATATCTTGCTTCTGATAATGCAGGTGAGTTTTCTGTAAAACCAAAAGTTGTTATAAAAAATAATTATAATTATATTCTTTATAGAGATGATTTTTTAGATAATAGTTCGAAAAAGCTTAATTTATTGATTAAAGATGAAAACTTAAATTTAGGTAATTCAATAGAAGTAGATTCAAAAGCTACTTCAGCTGATATAGCAAAGAAAAATTATATTTCAGGTAATGTTTTTATTACTTGGAGTAAACCTATCCCTGATATAGGTGGTGGTTATACTGATAATGTTTTTTTTATTGCATATAATGAAAGTACCTCGGTTTTAGATGATGTTCACTCTATTCCAAATCCTGATAAGATTAATTTTAGAGCTCCTAAAATTACAACAACTCGTTCTGGAGGAATTCCTGCTTATACATATCTTACAATTGCATACTGTGAAAAAACAGATTTTAATATTTCAGCTTTGAGTCTTTATGCAATTAGATCAGATTTTACAAATGCTGTAAAAAAAAGAATTGTAAGCTTTAATAATAGTAATTGTAATGATTTTGAAAATACCGGTTCAATTACAGCAGATAACTCATCTGTTTATATTTCTTTTATAAAAGGGCTTAATTTGAATATTCAAAAATATGTTTATGCTGTTGTTGATAATTCAAGTAATCATTCACTATACGATATTGTGATGCTAAAAGAGTATTCAAATATAGGGAGTGATAATGCCCACATAGTAGATTCTTCAATTTATTATAAAAATGATAATTTACTGCTTGCATATACTAAGCTTTTGGCAGTAGGACAAATGGGGCTGGTTTCTTATAGTAAGGGCTATATGAGATTAACATCTGATTTAAGTATTAAAAATTCAAGAGATGTAATTAATTCTATTGGTACAGACTTAAAGGGGGATTCATCTGCGAATATACTGTATACTGATGATAATGAGCTGATTATTCAATATGAAAATGGCAAAAATGAAACGAATAAAATTGAAATAATAAAAACATCTGTATGTGAGAATTAATTTTTGATTTATTATAATAATTTATATATAATATGATTTTTGGAGAAAATAATGAATTTTAGAGAAAATGTTTTAAGACTACTTTCAAATAAGGCTTCTGAAGCTGATAAAAAAAATATTTTGGAAGAAATGGAGAAAAATGCTGATACAAATTTAGCTGTTGCTGGCTATTTAGTGTACTATTATCATGAAGTTGAGCATAATCATGAAAAGCATCATAAATATGAAAGCCTATTAGAAGGCAAGGATTTAAAGGAAATTGCAATTAATGATGCTGATTTAGCTTTTGTTATTGCTTTGTTAATGAGTTCTTCTATTCTTTTTGAACAAAATATTTCAGAAATGATAAAATGGTTTGATATTTCATCGAAAAATGGTAATCCATTGGCTGATTTTGAAATGGGATTTTATCATTATCAAATTGCTCTTGAAGGTGAAGAAAAAAATAGTAAAGAGCAATTTAAGAAATCGTTGTCATTTTTTGAAAAAGCTAAAAATTCAGGTTTAATAGAGGCAACTCTTGCCATGGCTGAAGTTTATATTGAAATGGATGATGCTGATAATGCTAAGAAATTATTTGAAGAGGCAGTTAAACTAAATGATAGTGATGGTTACCTTGGAATTGCTTTAATTGAATATGATAACCAGAATTTTAAAAAATCTAAAGAATTATTATTAAAAAGCTTTGATATAGATCATAACAGGGTTGCTTCTTTTTATTTAGGTGGTATGTTTTTTGAAGAAAAGAATAATAAAAAAGGTTTATACTATTTAGAAGAAAGCGCAAAACAAGGAAATATTGATGCAATGTTTGATTTGGGTGTATTATATCTTGATGGAGAAATTGTTAAGCAAGATGATAAAAAAGCTTTTAATTATTTTTCCTATGCTGCTGAAAGAGGAGATGCTGGTTCACAATTTTATGTTGGAGTCTTTTATAAGGAAGGACGAATTGTTAAACAAAGTGATGATGAGGCTAGATATTGGCTTGAAGCAGCTGCAGACCAGGGAGATGAAGATGCAATAGAGATTTTAGATAGTTTTTAATTATTCTTTTTAATTGAGACTTTTTTACCGTCTTTAATACTAATTCTTAAAAAACCACCTAGAGCATCTAAGTCACTACCATTAACATAAACTACTTTATCTTTTATAGAATCAATTTCTACATCATACCCAAGTAGTTTAGTAACAATTGTTGATATATCATAATGAGATTTTATATTTTTTAAATCATGTTTTAGTGATTCTGGTATTTCTCTATTTGATGCAAAAACAAAAGGAACTTTGTATACTTCTGGTTCAAACCAGCCATGTCCTTTATGTCCTTTTTCATTTAGTAATTCTCCATGATCGGAAGCATAGAATACATAGGTTTCTTTTTTGACATTATTAATTATATACTTCATTATTGAAGACAAAACATAGTCAGTGTAGAGGGCTGAGTTATCATAAGTGCTGTCAAACTTTTTAAAGCTTTTAGGATATCTTACTTCATAAGGAGAGTGAGAGCCAATCATTTGAAATGTTATTAAATTATTTTTATTTTCTAAATCAATTTGTTTTAATATTGCAAGTAAGTCCTCGTCTTGACCAGTTACTGTTTTCAGTCTTTTACTAAAATCATCTCTGGATAGGTTTTCTTTTAAGTGATCATTACAAACTAAAGTATGCACAATTGATAAGTACTGCTTCTCTTGTGATGATATAAAATATGTATCAAAGTTATTAGCTTCTGCTAAATTAAATATACAATTATCTTTTTCTACGATCTGTTGTGTTGCTCCTGGGTATTTTAATCTATTAATTAATACAGCAATTGATGTTTTAGACATTGTTCCACCTGAGTAAACCCAGTTGTGAAAAGTTTTGTCTGAATGAGCCTTAAATAACTCTTCAAGTAAAGGAGTTGTATTATTTTTTTTGTAACCTAAAAATGATACATTTTTTGCTCTTAATGTTTCTCCGATAATAAAAATTACATTTATATCAGGATTCTTTTTCACAAGTTTAGGCTTTTTAAGAATTTTAAAATGTGAATTATTACCAATAACTTTTTTAGGTAGAATACCAATCGCAAAATAATTTACACTTTTAAATAAATTAAATGAAGAGCTGTTTCCTGCAATTGGATAAATCATTTTACTTGATTTACTATATAGTTTATTAGATGTTCTGTATACAATTCTAATGTCATTAATTATGAATATTAAAAGTAATATAATTAGTACTTTTGAAGAGTATTTAAAAAGAATTACTTTTGATTTAAATGTTTTATTAATTATAAATAATAAAATAAAGGACAATACTATAAGTATTGATGGAATTATTAGGATTCCAAGAGAGCTTAAAAATGATTCTGTTACATCATTGACATTTGTAAAAAAAGAATAAAACTCAATTGCTCTTAAAAGGCTGCCGTAATACTCATAATGGACTAATTCAACAAAGGATAGGATAAGAATGAATGCATATATAATGAATCTATATTTTATTTTTGGGAGTGTTGATATAAATATAATTGATATTAATAAGTACCAACTCATTCCAAATTGATAGTTAGCATTGAGCATAGAATATATAAAGTCTATTATTGCAAAGGAAAACCATGTTAATAGTATATAAATAACAGATATTCCAAGTTGTTTTTTGCTTATATTTCTAAAATTTTCCATAAGAACACCTTTAAAATCAAATCTAATATAATTTTCTTAACACAATAAATAAAATTTGTCAATATGATTAAACCTTAAAACCTGACCAATGTCTAAATAACCATTTAAAACAAAGCCGAAATAGCTATGAACCTGTTGTTAAAGCATCTGAAACAAGGTCACTCTTTCCATAATAAAGAAAAAATATAAGGGTTTTCTCTTTAAAAAAGAGATAACCAACCCGTTATTTAAGAGAGATTTCTACTTACTTTATTATTTTATTTGTTATTTCAATTAGTTATAAGGTGTGTCAGGTTTTAAAGATTAAAGCTATTAACTTATACTATGGTTGAATAATTCAATTTTTATGGTAAATAAAATAATTGACATATATTTTTTAAAATAATATACTTGCTCTGTATTTTATTTGAGGGAAAGTGCCTGATAAAAAAACTATACATTTTTATAATATGAATGCAGATGGATTGCATAAGGTCTATAAGAATGTTGAAAGAGGTGTTTCTATATATTTCAAATCTTTTTTTGAGCCAGAAAGTAAAATTTTAGAAATTGGTTTTGGAACAGGTAGGGATTTATCAACTTTAAATAATGAGAGTCTTAGTGCCAATGGAGTTGAAGCTAGCATTAGCATGCTCAATATTGCTACTAAAAATTATCCTGAACTTGCAATTAGAGTATGGCTTGATACTTTACCATATTTAAAATCCATTGAGGATGAATCTTATGATGCAGTTCTTTGTTCTGCTGTTTTAATGCATATTGATGAATATGAAATGCCTCTTGCAATAAAGAATATTGCAAGGATTATTGTAACTGGTGGAAAATTGTTGATATCTATTCCAAGTATGAGAGATGATATTGATAAAGAAACCTTAAGAGATAGATATGGGCGTTTGTATAATAACTACTCTTCAAGACTCTATTTGGAGCTTTTTAAGCTAGCTGGCTTTAGGCTTTTATTCCAAGAAGAAAATAAAGATGCAATGAAAAGAAGCTTCACTTGGATAACAATGGGGTTCATAAAAGAATAAAAACTTAATTTTTAACTTAATTTATGCTATAATAACTTGTTATTTTGAGGTATTGTGGCCAAGAAAACAGATTTTAATATTACATATATCGTTAATCTTATAAAAAAACATCATATTATTGATGATGATACTATTTTGGATAATATAAAGTTTTCAAGTAGGAAAATAGAGAATAGAATTCTTGCAAATAAATATCCAACTTCTCTTGAAAGGAAGATTGCTAAATATACCGTTTCTCCTGTTGAGGTCTTTTTATGGTATAACAAAGTAACTTTATCCAATAAATATGATATCAAAGAAGATTCATTAATGAAGCTAATTGCCAAAAATGAAGGTTTGATGTATATTAAGATAAATCCGTTAAAAGTTGATACTGGGCTTGCTATTAAATATGTTAGTCGTAATTTTGCTAGGATAAATGTAATGGCTCCTCTTTTTGAAGAAGGTAATGAGCTTCATATTGCAACAGATAATCCATTTAACAGTCAGTTATTTGAACAATTAAAAATACAGAGTAAGAAAAAGATAGTTATCCATTTAGCCTCAAAAACTGATATTTTAAATATTGTTAATGAAATTTTTGGCTTTAATGTTTCTGTAAAAAAAGCAGAAAAAGATTTTTCTGATGTTAATGCTCAGAAGTTAGGTAATCTTGAACAATTATTTAAATTAAAAACAATATCTGAAATTGATGCAAATGATAAACACATGATTAATGCTGTTGATTATTTATTAAATCATGCAATTACAATGAAAGCCTCTGATATTCACATAGAGCCTAAAAGGGATTTTACTTTGGTAAGATTTAGAATTGATGGTATTTTACATACAATCCAGAAGATTCCTGCGTCTTTACATCCTGCATTTTCAAGTAGGTTAAAAAATATGTCAAGACTTGATATATCTGAAAGAAGAAAGCCACAAGATGGTAGAATAAAAATTGAAAGAAATGGAAAAGAAGTAGAACTCAGAATTTCCACTGTACCTGTTGCTTTTGGTGAAAAACTGGTTTTAAGAATATTTGACCCAGAAATGCTTTTCAAAGATTTAAAAGATTTGGGATTTAATGATTTAGAATATAATAAATATACAAAGTTTATAAATGCTCCAAATGGATTGATACTAATTACGGGGCCAACAGGAAGTGGTAAAACTACTACTTTATATTCATCTTTAAAAACAAGAGTTGATGACAGTATTAATATTGTAACCATAGAAGATCCTGTTGAAATGGTCTATGAAGCATTTAATCAAATTGCCGTTAATCCTACACCAAAAGTTAATTTAACATTTGCAAATGCTCTAAAAACAATTTTAAGACAAGACCCTGATATTATAATGGTTGGAGAAATAAGAGATAAAGAAACAGCAGATAATGCTGTTCAGGCTGCCTTAACTGGTCATTTAGTTTTTGCTTCCTTGCATACTAATGATAGTATTTCTGCTGTTGATAGATTGCTTGATTTAGGTATAGATAAGTTTTTAATTGCAACAACTCTCATTGGAGTTATTGCTCAAAGACTTGTAAGAAAAATTTGTAATGAATGTAAAACTAAAACATATATAACAAAGGATGAAGCAAAAGTCATTGGTATAAAATTACCTGCTGATAAAAAAACAGTTAAAACCTACATGGGTAAGGGATGTCCTGCTTGTAGGGGAACAGGATATTCAGGGCGTGTTGCTATTTATGAGCTATTTGAGGTTTCATCTAAAATAAAAAGATTAATTATTGATGAAGAACTTTCCGAAATAGAAAGGGTTGCCCTTATGGATGGAATGAAAACATTAAAGGATAATTCAATAAAAAAATTAGCAGAGGGGATAACTACCTATCAGGAAGTTTTAAGGGTTGTGTTTTAATGAGCTTATTAGATAATTTAAAATTTATAACAATGAATGATGGTATATATAATTTTGTGTCAGCAGATGTTATTTATGATTATAAAAATATAATAAATATTATTTTCAATAAAGATTTAGTTGAAAATAATCGTATTGTTATTGATAATTATCTGGGATATGTAAGAACTGTTAAGGCTAGTAAAATAGGAGAGTTAGAACAGAAAGCTATATCTCATGTCAAGTATTTAGGTCAAATTCAGAAATTAAATACAAAGTTTTTAGAATCACTTGAAACTAATTCATTTATAATAGATTTTAATTCTGATTTAATTAGTAATTATAATGAGTTATATGAAATAGTTAAA
>Ga0256827_10000070_pt1 | contig 52387 bp, 47 predicted proteins | sample CV84metaG_FD_185977 | JGI IMG/M metagenome (GOLD analysis project Ga0256827, IMG submission 185977) | Hydrothermal vent microbial communities from East Pacific Rise, Pacific Ocean - CV84 | ecosystem: Environmental > Aquatic > Marine > Hydrothermal vents | place: Pacific Ocean: East Pacific Rise... | reverse complement strand
GGACTTGAACCGGCACGGTCACAATGACCGGGGGATTTTAAGTCCCCTGTGTCTACCATTCCACCACCCGGGCATAAATTGGTACCAAAACTAAAAAATATTAAATTTATATATCACAATTTTAATGGAGCGGGCGAACGGGATCGAACCGTCGACCCTAACCTTGGCAAGGTTATGCTCTACCGCTGAGCTACGCCCGCATTGTTACCATTTAAATTGGAGTGCGATTATAGCAACTTTTTTTTTCTTTGTAAAGCTTTTTGGGTATAATTTTTTGAATTTTATACAAAATAGACAAATAAGGATAAAAATGCGTAGTGATATAGTAAAAAAAGGGCATAATCGAGCCCCACACCGTTCGTTACTTCGAGCAACAGGACTTAAAGATGAGGATTTTGATAAACCATTTATTGGAGTAGCTAACTCTTATATTGAAATTATTCCTGGACACTTCTTTTTAGATAAAGTATCTGCCATTATCAAAGATGAGATAAAAAAAGCGGGTTGTGTACCATTTGAGTTTAATACTATTGGTGTTGATGATGGTATTGCGATGGGTCATGATGGAATGCTCTTCTCTCTGCCAAGCCGAGAGATTATTGCCAACTCAATAGAGACAGTTATGAATGCTCATAAACTTGATGCAATGATAGCTATACCAAACTGTGACAAAATTGTACCAGGGATGATTATGGGTGCTTTACGTGTCAATGTTCCTACTGTTTTTGTTAGTGGTGGACCAATGGCAAAGGGTTATACCAAAGATGGAGAGCCAATTGACCTTGCTACTGTTTTTGAAGGTGTTGGAAAATTTGAAGCAGGAGAGATAAGTGCCGAAGAGCTGACGGATATAGAGTGTAATGCTTGTCCAAGTGGAGGGAGCTGTTCAGGTATGTTTACGGCAAACTCTATGAATACACTTATGGAGGCTATGGGAATTGCCCTACCAGGAAATGGAACAATCTTGGCATTGACAAAAGAGAGAGAAGAGCTTTATAGAAAAGCTGCTAGACGAATTTGTGAAATTGCACTGATGGATAGTGAAAAATCTTCTGCATATAATGTAAGGGAAATTTTAAATGAGAATGCAATCCGTAATGCTTTTGCTGTGGATATGGCAATGGGCGGTAGTTCAAATACAGTTCTACACATGTTAGCCATTGCAAAAGAGGCAGAAGTTGACTTTAACTTAAGTGATATCAATGCTATCTCTAAAAAAGTTTCTCATATTGCAAAAATATCTCCAAGTCTTACATCGGTTCATATGCAAGATATAGATAAAGCAGGTGGAGTAAGTGCTGTAATGCACGAGATGGATAAACGTGGAGAGATTCTACTTGATAACCTAACCGTTACAGGAGAGACTTTAAAAGAGCGTATTGTCGATGCAAAAATTATTGATACTTCTATTATTCATACTATTGATAATCCTTACTCCGCAGTTGGTGGACTAGCAATTCTTTATGGAAACCTAGCAGAACAAGGTGCAGTAATTAAAACAGCAGGAATTACAGGAGAGAGAGTATTTACAGGAACAGCAGTATGTTTTAATTCACAAGATGAGTCCATCAAAGGAATTATTAATGGAAAAGTAAAAGCAGGAAATGTTGTGGTTATTCGATATGAAGGACCTCGTGGTGGACCTGGAATGCAAGAGATGTTAAGCCCAACAAGCCTTATTATGGGTATGGGTCTTGGGGACTCTGTAGCACTTATTACCGATGGTAGATTCTCGGGTGCAACACGAGGAGCAAGTATTGGTCATGTAAGTCCAGAAGCTGCTGAAGGTGGAATGATTGGATTATTAGAAGATGGAGATGAGATTCATATTGATGTAGACAAATATATCTTACAAGTTAATATTTCAGATGAAGAGATAGCAAAAAGAAAAGCAAACTTTAAACCTATTGTTAAGCCTTTAGAGAGCAAATGGTTAAGACAATATAGAGCATTGGTTACCAATGCCAGTTCAGGGGCGGTATTAGAAGCAGAATAATGTAGGGTGCAATTTATTGCACCCCCTCCTCGTAAAGTACCTTAAAAGATACCCTACTCTCTTGCTAAATCCCCTAAACGTTTACAACTTTGACTCTGTCCTCTGTCACACGCCTCTTCATAGTATTGTAAAGCAATATCTTTATCATCATGCTTTTCAAAATATAATCCCAATTTATAACACATAGTTCCACCAACTTTAGAGTTTTGGCACGCTTTTTTCGCTGCTTTAAAATCCTCTTCAGTTTTAATTTCACGTATTTTTTTACCCAATACTGTCTCTAGCCTATCACAACTAGGAAAATCATCTAAACTACAAGCTTTTTCATAGAAACGCTCTGCTTTTTGGATATTTTTTCTGACACCATCTCCTGTCTCATACATATACCCAAGGTTATTACAACCTGAAGCTTCTCCCATTTCACATGCGTCATAGTAAAAACCTATAGCTTTTTGAATATTTCTCTTGAAATACTTTCCATTTGCATACATGAAAGCTAAATCGTTACATCCACTTGCAATATCAGAGTTACAACTCTTTTTAAAGAAGTGTGCTGCTTTATAGTAGTTTTTACGAGCACCTTCTCCTTTAAAATACATTGCACCAACATTGTAACATGAACGCATATTTCCTGCTTTACATGCTTTTTCATAGAGCTTTAATGCTTGCCAATTGTGTCTCTCTATTCCTAATCCTTCATCAAGCATATAGGCTAGATTATTACAACCTTCAGCATTTTCCAAAGTACAAGACTGTTTATAAAATTCAACAGCATCGGAGTAATCTTTATCCTTAAAATAGATATCTCCTAAATCATTACAAGCTTCACTATCTTCCAAATCACATGCTTTTTTATAATAGGTAATATAGGTAGCATCCGTCAATGTTGCAAACTTTTTTACAGGTACAACAGAAGGAAGAAAATTAATAGCCAACAGAATCAAAGCCAACACAATAACCGTAATAACAATGGGTTTTTTAGACATAAAACGACCTTTTTTAATATACATCAAGTATAAAAAAATATATTTGAGTACAAAAGAATATCTCATTTTTAATAGCGTGTCAAGATAATATTTATTTATAACAAAATTATTAAATATTTTAACTATAAATATTATTTAATTAAAGTTGGAATATGATTAAAAAAAATAGAATTTATTAGAAATAATTTTATTTCAAATGCATTATATTAGAGGATATTAACTCTATATATCTTTATTATATCCTCTTAAGGTTTAGCAGAATTTTTTAGTATATTTCTTGATATACTATGAGAATGAAAAAAATAAAATTAATAAATATAACTATACTCCCTACACTTATTTTCTTTACTGCTTGCTCAAACAGTGAGCCAAAAGTAGCTAAGGCTACTTCAATTTATGAATTAATGGGTATAACTAAAGTAACCGAAGAACCTATCCCTCTTCAGCTAGAGGATTCTCCTAAAATAGTAATATCTCAACCTCAGATTTCTCCTGATATAGAGTATATATCTTATAGAAAACCTATTCAATATCCAAAGAGTAATACCTTGGTCAATGAGATAGAGAAAAACGCTAAATATTTTTTAGGCACTCCTTATGTATGGGGAGCAACGGGACCTGATACCTTTGACTGTTCAGGGTTTACTCAATGGGTATATAGAGATGTAGGAATTAAAATTCCAAGAGTCTCACGAGAACAAGCACGCGTAGGAGAATTTATATCATTTGAAAATCTTCAACGAGGAGATATGATTTTTTTTGATACAAAAAAACATCGTTCAGGAAAAGTAACTCATGTAGGAATCTATTTAGGATCAGGTAATTTTATTCACGCCAGTTCAGCAGGTAAAAAAGTTGTTATCTATAATTTTAACCAAAAAGAGTTCTATAAAAAAAGATTTTTATGGGGAAGAAGGGTAACCAGTATGAATCATCATTATGCATCAAATTAATCATAGCAAAAGAGATAAAATAAATTAAATATAACATTTTTTCCTACTATTTAATTATTTTTTTCTTTTTTTGCCTCTTTTTTGCTATACTCATGTTTTTAGAGTTTGATACAAAAAGGGTTCGATTGCGTTTTATTAAGATTATTTTTCTGTTTACCATCACTATTAGCTTAGCTGTTGCTATTGAGACAATGACTGTCCATGCAGTAAAAAAGGTTAACTCCATAGATAGATCCTTTCAAAAAGCCAGTAGAAACTATCAAAAATTTAATCAAGATGTAACTCTTTCAGAGATTATATATAGTGAGAAAAGCACACAGATGCTTCTGGATATGATTGTTTCGAATGAAGCAAAAACTTTTTCACATCTCTCTCATAAAAAATTTATTCAAGATATCTATCAGCGAAACAACTATATGCCTCTTTGGTTTGATAGTCGAGGAATCAAACGAAAAAAAGTTAATGAACTATTTAAAGCTATAGATTCTGATGTTACACTCAATAAAAATGGAAAAATTCGTAAACAATTTAAATATTTAGACCAAAAAATTTCCAAAATAAAAAAACGAACCCTCTCTCGTGAAATAGAGCTTGATTTAGAACTCTCTGCTCTCTATCGAACCTATATAGGATATCATATTTCAGGAGGAATTGATTGGTGGAGTTTTCAAAAGAAACTTGCTTCTCTCCGTCGACATAAAATATCTGCAAACTGGGTTACAAATAATCCTAAATATAATATTGCAGATTTAATGCTCAACTATCCACTCTCTCATGTTCTTTCAATTACAACACCAACAAGTTTTGGTTATCCCAAAATGATTAAAGAGCTAAGAAGACTTAAACGAGTTCAACAAAAAGGTGGATGGAAAAAAATACCTAATAGTTCACAACTTCGATATGGGAGATCGGGAAATATTGTAAAACAGTTAAAACTCCGTCTTAAAAGTGAAGGAGACTATACATGTAATCAACTGAATAGTACCTACGACCAATGCCTTAAAAAAGCCGTTAAACGTTTTCAAAAACGTCATGGTTTATCAAGAACAGGAACCATTAATAAGATTACTAGAAGTAGACTAAACCTCTCTGTAAACTGGAAAATAAAAAAAGTTTTACTCAATATTAATCGAATCAAGAGACTCCCTGACCAAGCCAATGATAGATACATCATGGTCAATATTCCAAGTTTTAGACTCTACTATATTGAAAATGGTAAAGAGCGACTCAGTATGAGAGTCATTGTAGGAGATAAAACACATCACACTCCAATATTCTCGAACAAGGTATCATTTATCGTGCTTAATCCTTATTGGTTAATACCTGATAGTATAGTACAAAAAGAGATGATTCCTAAAATGCTTAAAAATCCTAAATATTTAGAAGAGAGAGGATATGAAGTCCGTAAAGATTATAAATTTTCTCGACCACCGATGGATACATCTAAAATAGATTGGGCAAAGGTTATGCGTAATGGTCAAACAAAAAAATATAAATTCATGCAACCACCTGGTCCCAAGAATGCTTTAGGAAAAATTAAATTTAAATTTCCAAATAGATTTGCAGTCTATCTTCATGATACCCCAACTAAAAAACTATTTAAAAGATCAAGACGTGCTTTCTCTCATGGATGTATTCGTATTTCACGACCAAATGCCTTACTTTCTACATTTGCAGAGAATGAACGTGGTATAAATTTTAATCGAACACAACGTATTTTAAGAGGAAAAGATAAAACACAATTGAATCTTTCAGAGAAAGTTCCCGTGCATATTGTCTATCTTACAGCATGGATTAATACAGATGGGCTACTTCACTATAGAAGTGATGTCTATAATTATGATTCAAAACAGCACAGAATCAATTATTAATTGAGATTATTCTATCCTTAGAATAGAAAAGTAACCCTTTCTAGAGTATTTTCTACTATAATTATATTTCTATCTAAGGAAATACTCTATGAAGACTATAAAACAACTTTTACTTATTCTACTACTAACAATTACAGCACTCTACTCAATAGAGATAGATAACAATCCTGTTAACAGTGATGACATCAATATAAGTCAAATTCTAAAGCATAATTTTTATAAAAAGAGACGTACTGCTTTCCTTAAACATATTAGTAATAAAAAATTTTTACAACGCTTTTATCGTAAAAACCTATACAATCCATTATGGATAGATACAAATCGTTTAAATAAAGAGAAATATAGCACTTTAATGAAACTCATTGAAAATGATTTAACATTAAGTAGAAGTGGTATTTTAATAAAAAAAGCCGAAGAGATTCAAAAAGAGCTTGACTCTAATCTAACTCAAAAAGAACTTTTACGTGCTGAAATAAAACTCACTTCTCTCTATTATGATTTTTTAAATCATACTATTTATGGAGAGATTCAATGGAGAGGTTTCTCCCGTAAACTATCAAGCTTAAAAAGAAAAAGAATTAATGCCAGTTGGGTTCGAGTCAAACCAAAATTTAATATTTCTGAGCTTATGGTTCAACAAGATATTAACTCAACAATTGCAACCGTAACACCTAAACGTTTCGGGTATCCAAACTTAATTAAGGCATTAGAAAAACTCTACCAGATAAAGGAGAGAGGGGGCTGGAAAAAGTTACCCTACTTTAAGCGACTTAAAATGGAGAGTACAGGAGAGCTTGTTGTAGAGTTACGCCAAAGACTTCGAGATTCAGGAGACTATAAAAAGTGTGAAAGTAATCAAACTATTCAGCAAGAAGAGAATTTAACAACTCTTGCAAATAGTGAGTTCAATAGCTCAATAGAAAAAAAGAATATTGACCCTGAAGCCCTTTTTGGAGAGTGTCTAGATCTTGCTGTAAAAAGATTCCAAAAACGACATGGACTAACAATAGATGGGATAGTAGGGTCAGGAACACAACGTGCTTTAAACCTTTCAGTTGATGATAAAATTAAAAAAGTTTTACTTAATATCGATAGGATTAAATGGCTTCCTAGAAATGAAGATGAACGTTATTTGGTTGCAAATCTTCCCGAGTTTGAGCTTTACTATATTCAAGATGAAGAGGTTAAGAAAAAAATTCGTATTATTATTGGAGATAAAAAACATCCAACCCCAATTTTTAGTGAAAAAATCTCTTATGTTGTTCTAAATCCATACTGGAAAGTTCCAGAAGGTATTGTTCGACGTGAGATTATTCCTAAAATGATTAAAAATCGTAATTACTTGAGAAAGCAAGGTTTAGTGGCACATAGAACGTGGAGTGAGAAGTCTAAACGAATCAATCTCTCCAATATCTATTGGGAGCAATATTTATGGGAAGGGGTTAAATTCCCTTATCGTCTTATGCAACCACCTGGTCCCAAAAATGCTTTAGGAAAAATTAAATTTAAATTCCCTAATCGCTTTGCTGTTTATCTTCATGACACCCCTACCCGACATCTATTCAAAAAAGATGTTAGAGCCTTCTCTCATGGATGTGTTCGTGTATCTGAACCTAAATCTCTACTTGAGACTATCGCTTCTTTTAATAGTAATATAGATATGACTAAAGCCAATAAAATCCTCAAAGGGAAACGTAAAGTACAATATAATATAAAAAACAAACTTCCGATATACTTGATTTACATCACAGCAGGTCTAGGAAGCGAAAATCAACTTCTGTTTAGAAATGATATTTATAACTATGATAAGTACCAAAAACGTACAATACGCTAATCAATATAGGATAATTTTACTCTAATCTAAACCTAATCTCGAACCCGATAAAATAAGCCATTAAAAAAGAACAGGCTTATTATATTGGAAACATCTGCAAAAATACTCTCTAGCAAAAATCAACTACTTAGTGAAATATATTTTGAACTACAACAATACTTTGAAAAAAAATATGGTAAAAACACCCTTGTACTCATAGAGATTGGTACTTTTTTTGAAGTCTATGAGGTAAATAATGACACATTAAAAGTAGGAAAAGCAAAAGAGATAGCAGAGCTACTTAATATACAATTAACACGAAAAAATAAAAATATTTTAGAAAATTCAGTGAGTAATCCTCTGCTTGCAGGTGTACCCACTGTCTCTTTAGAGCGTTATTTAGCACGACTTATTGCTACAAAAAAATATACTATTGTCTTGATAAAACAGAAGGGAGAAGTCCCCAATATCAAACGCTATGTCTCCAACATTATCTCTCCTGGAACAAACTTTGAGTACCAAACTGAGGCAGTTGAAAGTAATATTGTCTCACTTACTATTGATAAAAATCAAGATATTTACTCTGTAGGCTATGCCGCTATTGATGTAACCACAGGAAAAACAATTGTTAATGAGATACACTCTAATAGAGAGGATAAGAGCTATGCTCTTGATGAAGTTTTCAATCTTTTACAAACCTATAATACTGCTGAAATAATTGTAACATTCAACAATAAAGAGATTGATAGAGAGTGGCTCAAGAGCTACTTGGAACTGGCTCAATTCCACACATCATTTAATGAAAAGCACTGTAAAGTCAACTATCAAAATGAACTTTTTTCTAAGGTTTATGAGATTAACTCTTTTCTCTCTGCTATTGAATTTTTAGATTTAGAACGACACCCCTATACTACAGAAGCATTGGCAATACTTATTGAATTTATTATTGAGCATGATGAGGCAATTATAAAAAAAATGAATCGCCCTATTTTTTTAGGTGAGAGTCGATATCTCTACTTAGGAAATAATGCTCTAGAACAGTTAGGAGTTATCTCAAGAGATAGTTCAGAAGTGACTCTATTAAAACTTATAGATAAGACATCAACCGCATTTGGGAAAAGACTACTCAAAGAGAGATTGCTGGCTCCTATTTTAGATGTAGATATTTTAGAAGAGCGTTATGATTTAACAGAGAAGCTTCTTCCCTTAAGTGATAAATATGAGACAAATCTAAAAAATATCTATGATTTAGAGCGAATTACACGACGTATAAAACTCAAAAAACTCCACCCTGTTGAGTTAACCTACATAGAGATGTCACTAGATGCTATCTCAAAACTATTATCTAAAGCAGAGAAAAATGGTGTAGATTTTGAAGAGCGACTCCAAAGTGAAGTTCAAGAGTTTCAATCCTATTTAACACAAACATTCAATTTAAATATTTGTGCAAAATTTCGGATTGAGCAAATTTCTGACAACATCTTTAAACAAGGAATCTATCCTACAATTGATACCCTTTTAGAGAGACAAGAGAAGGAGCTTGATAAACTGAACCTCGTCTCGAAACATATTGATGCTATTTTTGAAAAAGAGAAGCTCATTAAGAATAGTAGTAGCTCCTATACAGATTTACGCTACCTAGAGAGCGAAGGATACTCTATAAACTTAACTAAAAATCGTTTTACTCTTATAGAAAAAGAGCTAAAGAGTTCATTTGTTACAATTGATGGGAAACACTATTTTTTTAAAGATTTTCGCTATAAACAGCTCAAAAATAGTGTCAAAATTAATTCTGCACTCTTCGATGAAATTACACAATCATTTGAAGCCAATCAAGTAAAACTAATCTCTTTAGTAAAAGAGCGTTATATAGAGAGTCTCTCTGCACTAGAGAAACGTTTCTCTCATATTATTGATGAGATTATTAACTTGGTTGCCAATATTGATGTAGCAATCTCAAATGCGAAATGTAGTAAATCTATGAATTTAACCCGTCCCCAAATTATAAAAGGAGTCAATTCAGTTGAGGCAATTGCTCTTAGACACCCCATTATAGAAGCCAATGAACAGAGTGGAATCTACGTACCCAATGATATATACTTAGGTTCAGGAATAGAGACTAACCACAACCATATTACTCTAAATGCAAGCGAAAACAATCCTATAAATGGCATACTTCTCTACGGAATTAACTCCTCTGGAAAATCTTCTCTTATGAAAAGTATCGGTCTATCTGTAATCTTAGCTCAAGCTGGTTTTTTTGTCCCTGCTGTGGAGCTAAAACTAGGACTTTATGACAAACTTTTTACCCGTATTGTCTCTCAAGATAATCTATATAAAGGATTATCAACTTTTGCCGTAGAGATGATGGAGCTAAAAAATATTTTTAATCGTGCAACCCAAAGAAGCCTTATCTTAGGGGATGAAATATCTCAAGGAACAGAGACAGAATCAGGGTTAGCTATTGTTGCAGGAGCCATTCTAAAGCTTTTAGAGTTAAAATCAACTTTTATATTTGCCACACATCTTCATCAATTAAAAAATATTGAGCCTCTCCAAAAAATAGACTCTTTAATCCTATTACACCTTGGTGTAAAATACAATGAAGAGAGTGATGCACTTATCTATAATCGTCAACTTCAACTGGGGATGGGAAGCTCACTTTATGGTTTAGAATTTGCAAAATCATTGCATATGGACAGTAGCTTTTTAAAAAATGCCTACGCTATACGAGAAGAGCTTATAGGGAAGCAGTCGGAAGTCAAAAAGTTAACCCAGAAAAAGCGAAGTCGATACAATAAAAATCTCTATATCTCTAAGTGTGCTTTATGTGAAGAGCCTGTTGAAGAGGTTCATCATATCCAAGAGCAACAGTATGCAAACGACGCAGGAATGATTGGATATATCAATAAAAATCACAAATATAACCTTATTCCTCTTTGTAAAAAGCATCATACCCTAGTACATGAGGGTAAAATTCATATTTCAGGATTTGTAATGACCTCTCAAGGATTGAAACTGCACTATGAAGAGGGGTAAAAAGTCTTAAATAATGTTATTTTTTAATAAAAAAAAGTTTTTTTCTTCAATTTTTCCACAATGGGGCGTTATTATAAGAAAAAATAAAAAGGAACGTATTATGAAAAATAATTCAATTGTTATCTTATTTACCACCACTATTTTTGGACTTATCTCTTACAGTATATTAAATAATGCTACCGTATCACTACTTGTTCTCTTAACTGGTGCTATATTCTTATATATCTCAAAAAAGAATAATAAACATAGAAAAGAGAATCTAAACATTATTAGAGATGAAGATAAACTCTATTTCTACCTAAGTGATGACCTACTTTTCTCTGTTGATTTACCTCATAATCAATCTATTACAGAGATACTTAGAGAATCAATCAATAATGAGATTACAACGATTAAAAATATAACTAGAAAAATCTGTTTCATTAACTTTAGAGAAGATGCTCTACTAGAAGAGCTTAATAGAACCATTATTTCAAATAGAAGCTATTAATATTCGAGTAACAATAACTCCTCTTTATTATAATCCTTTTATATTCGTTATAAAAGGTTTTATAATTACTACTTATTCAAAAAAATATGATAAATAATCTGATTAATAAATAAAGTATCTACTGCTACTTTACGTATGTTATGATAAAGAATAGAGAGAGAGTTCTCTTAAAGTTCTATGTTTTAGCATATTTTAACTATAATTAAAAGATGAAATCTGTACATTTTTTAAGCAATTCAGCACAAATCGATAACATTATAAATAGTTTTACCCTCACTCGGTCTCTTTTTGTCTCATCTCTACTTATAGGTCAAAAATATACAGGTAAAAAAACACTTATAGAGACACTTTTCCCAAATACTATTTCAGTACATGCCTCTAATCAAGAAGAGCTTCATATTGCACTAAAAAATCATGATGAGATAATTATTTATGATTTTGAAGAGCTTAGAAACTTTGAAGCGTTAAACTTTGAGCATAAACGTATTATCGCTATTGCAAATCATATAGAGAATCAAAGTAAAATAGAGAAAAAATTTGCATTTATTCACTACATGCCATCTTTGAAAGAACGAGAGGATTTACCCCTTCTTATTGAATATTTTCAAGCAGAGATACAAGATGAGCTAATGTTAGACTATCCAATTTTATTGGATGAGAAAAAGCTTGATTTATCTTTAAACATTAAGTCACTTAAAGCCTCTATATACAAAGAACTCATGAGTAAAACACTCTCTACTGAAGAGATTGAAGAGATTCTCTATGAGTATCTTCTTGAGAGTATAGAGGGGAATAATGCCTATCGAGAACATCTCTATCTTTTTGAACGTCCGCTTATTAAGGCTGGTTTGAAAAAATATAAGTCACAACTGAAACTCTCTGCTATTTTAGGCTTAAATCGAAATACCTTACGAAAGAAGATACAAGAACATGAACTCGATTGACTTTAAATTTTTTATTGAAAATGACTCCAACCCTTTTGTTCTCTTCTCTCACTCTGGAAAACTACACTACCTTAATAACTCGGCTGAGATTCTTATGGGATCATGTAAACCCAAAGAGCTTTTTCATATTGCATTAACCTATGCACCTAAAACTTTTGGCTACAACAAGACTGTTATTGATTTGTCCTTTGGTTCATTTGAATTTTATGGAATAAATGTACTCTATAACGATGAAGAGTATATTGGAATGCACCTCTATAACAAACCTATGGCAAAAGTTGCTGATGATACACTCTTAGAGGGCTACACATTAACCAACTTAAATCTATTACTTCAAGCAAACATAGAGTTATTTGCGATACATTATAAAGGAAAAATAAAACTCTTAACAGATTATGATATTCCAGAGCTTCAAATTCATCAAAATGATTTTTCACTACTCCTACGACATATTTTTGGACAGTTTGAAGATACAGATAAAATATCAATAACCATGAAAATTAAACTAGGAGAACGTATTGTAATTAAAGAAAAACGTTATTCTATTATTATTATTCAAGTTCAAAGTAGCTATCGAAATAGTGAAGAAGACAAAGAGATTGAGCTGTTGGCTCTCAAAAATCATATTAATATTCACTTTAAAGAGAACAATACGACACTAGAAGTTCCTGCTATTTTTTAAATGAAGTAAACTTTTGAGAATATACTTTATCATACTATTTTTATACTCAAATCTTTATGGATTGAAAACGCTAGAGATATCTCAGGGGAATCAACTACTCTCTATTCTAGAGTCAAGTGATCTCTATTTAGACAATAAAAATCTTACAAAAGAGGAGATAGTTAACAGTCAGTTATTAAAACCTTATAATAAACCTATTATCAATGTGGCACAATCTAAACGTACTGTTTGGATTCATTTTAAACTAAAAAATAGCTCTTCCCAAAGCATCCAAAGAGCCTTAATTCTAAACTCTCCTTCATTAGAGTATATCTCCCTCTATACAGAACCCTCTAAAAAAGCTCGTTTTAATGGAATTTTTTATAATCATAACCACTCAACTGTCTACTACTCCTATCTCTTAAAAATTCCTCCTCAGAGTGAAAAAGAGTACTATCTACGTGTCGCATCAACACATAAATCTTTTTTCTTTAAACTCACACTCCAAGAGTATGAGCAATTCAGAAGAGATGATATTCTCAATCAGGCTCCTAGAATTCTTATGCTTGGTATACTTTTAGGATTAATGATTTATGCTTTTCTATTGGCTTTTTATAGTCGAGATAAGAGTTACTTTTTTTATGGAATGTATCTCTTCTTTACACTCTGCCATCAAGTGACATTTTTAGGTTTAACCCAAATTTATTTTCCTCATTGGTTTGTCCTTTTTGATATGAAGTTGGTTATAGTTAAGCTAGGGTTAGCACTCTTTAGTGCTATACTATTTGCCCTCTCTTTCCTGAAAATAAAATCAAATACATGGCTCTATAAGATATATATGGTTTTTCTTTTTATATCTCTACTAATTATTTTTATAATTAAAACACTCTCTATTGTTTTAATTATTGGAGTTTTATTCGTACTCTTCAATCTCATTTCAGGAATTATTATTTATCAAGAAGGGCAGAAGCAAGCACGACTCTTTATATTTGGATTTGGGGTTGTCTCAATCTCTTATATTATGGTGGTTTTAGACTCATTTGGATTTACCTCTTTTTTGGACTACATGCCCAATATACTGATGTGGGCATTTACCATTGAAATACTTGCCTTGACATTAGCCTTTGCTGACCGTTATAAAATCTTACAAGAGTTAAAAGATAGAGAGGATAAAGGGCGAGAAGAGATTATAAAAAATGAAGTTATCAATAAAACCCAAGAGCTTAATAAAGCTCTAAAAATCAAAAGTTTACTACTAAAAGAGGTACACCATAGAGTTAAAAACAATCTGCAAATTATCCTCTCAATGATACGACTTCAAAGTGATAAAGTGAAAGAACCTTTATTAAAAAATAATTTTCTTAATCTTGAAAATAGAATTAATGCAATTGCAAAAACCTATAATTTATTGATTGTTGATGAGAATTTAGAAGAGATTGATATGGAAGAGTATATTGAATCCTTAGTTTTAGATATTAAAACAAGTATTTCCACAGAAATCTCTAAAATAGATGTTGAACTTGATATTTCAGTCACTCTTCCTTTGCAAAAGTCTGTTTATATTGGTATTATTATTAATGAATTAATTACAAATACATATAAATATGCATTTGAAAATAAGGAAGGGACTATCTTTATAGGATTACATAAAGAAGAGTCAACCTATACATTAATGATTAAAGATAATGGTAAAGGATTTGTTTACAATAAAGAGAATTCAACATCACTGGGTTTAAAACTTATTCAATCTTTGGTTCAAGATCAATTAAAAGGAGTTATAGTTATGCAAACAGAAGGTCACACACACTATACAATAAGGTTTTCATAATGGGGAAAAATATTTTAATCGTAGAAGATGAACAGATTATTGCTATGGAGATTGAGAGTTATTTATCCTCTCTAAACTATAATGTAATAGGCATCTGTTCTACAGCAGATGAAGTCTATTCTGTGGTCAAAGTGAGTGATGTAGATTTAATTTTGATGGATATCTTTCTTATTGATAGTAGCGGTATTGACGCAGCCAAAAGAGCCAAAGAGTTAAAACCCAAGCTCCCTATTATTTTTCTATCTGCCCATATGGATGAAGAGACTATATCCCAAGCTATTGCAATTAACCCTGTAGCTTATTTGGTTAAACCTTTTAATAGAAATGACCTATCTGTAGCTATAAAAATAGGATTAAAACAGAACCAAATATCAGAAGAGCATCAGATGAGAGGCGATATAGTTTTAGACCATGAATTTAGCTTTGATACCAAATCTGCACAGCTTATCTGTTGTGGTGAGAGTATAAACTTAACAAAGAAAGAGAGAATTCTTCTTAAACTATTCATAAAACATATAAATAGCTTACTCTCGATAACAACCATAGAGTATGAGCTTTGGCCAGATAAACCAACTAGTGATACCCGTAGACGCTCTCTTGTTAGTCGACTGAGGTCTAAACTCAAACATAAATTTATAGAAACATATGCCTCAGAAGGATATATTCTTAAAATAAAATATTAATTTTACTTAAAAAGTATATTTTAATAATACTTTTCCATATTTTGCAACGTTTTTGTAATGTTCCTTAGATATACTTACAATTAAGGCAATAAAAGCCTAATAATTTTAAGGAGCTAAATATGAAAAATATTATTAACATTTCATCTTTAAGAGTAGTTTTGGCTACTACAGCACTATCTCTAATGATTATAGGATGTGGAACAGAAGATCCTGAAAATGAGGGAAATCATCTTCCTACTGTACATATTCTTCAAAGTAATAAAACGGTCGATGTAGGTACAACCATAAACCTAACTGCTACTGCAATTGATGTGGATGGAGATACTCTAAAAAATAAGTGGAGTTTTATATCTAAACCAACAGGAAGTTCTGCAACATTAACAACAGATACAAAAAATTCAACCTCTTTTACTGCTGATAAAGCAGGGGAATATGTCATTAAATTCTCTTCTAAAGATATTGTTGATGGAGAGGGGAAAGACACCATTACCATTACAGCTAAAGAGCTAGGTGCTATCTCTAATACATGTACAGGGTATACTGAAATTGCAGGAAAAACATATACTACAGATACTACTTTGGATGGATGTTTTAAAATAACAAGTTCTATTTCAGTTTCTAATCATGCTCTCTTAACAATTAAACCCGGCTCTGTACTTCTCTTTGAGAACTCTACAGGAATAACTATCCCATCAACAGGTGCATTAAAAGCGGTAGGAACAGCCTCTAACCCAATCCTCTTTACCTCTGTTCAAAAAACAGCTGGATATTGGAATGGTGTTCGATTCTCATACTCTAATGATATTCGAAATGAAGTAGCTTATGCAAATATTGAGTATGCAGGAGACAATGGATACGCAAACCTTACAGTAGACAGTAACTCAGGTAGCACCTCTCGTCTTAAAATAAATAACGTAACATTACAACATAGTTCAACACATGGTTTTTGGTTTGATGACTACTCAATTATATCTGACTTTAAAAATGTAACCTCTACTAAAAATAAATTAACAGCAGGTGTTCTTTATGCCAATGCATTAAAAAGTTTAGATGGTACAAGTAAATTTACAGGAAACTTAGGAGATGACTATGTAACACTAAAAGGTTCATCTGTTACAGAAGATGCTACATGGAATAAACTAACTGCTCCTGTTTATGTTGAAGATTCTATTTATGTCAACAAAGAGTTAACTATCAAAGCAGGTTCTCAGTTTGTCTTTGAGTCAGAAGAGGGATTAACTGTAAATTCAAAAGGTTCATTAACTGCTATTGGAACAAAAAGTAGTCCTATTTTATTCACAGGTGTGCAACCAACAGCAGGTTACTGGGATGGATTAAGATTCTCTTATTCAAATAATTCAAAAAATAAACTCGATTATGTAACAATTAAATATGGTGGAGGGAATGGATATGGAAACCTTACTTTGGATAGTAATTCAGGTAGTTATTCTAGAATATCAATCAGCAACCTCACATTAGAAGATAGTTTAAAGCATGGTTTTTGGTTTGATGACTACTCAATCATATCTAACTTTAAAAATGTAGTTTCTACTAAAAACACATTAACAGCAGGTGTTCTTTATGCCAATGCATTAAAAAGTCTAGATGGAACAAGTACATTTACAGGAAACTTAGGAGATGACTATGTAACACTAAAAGGTTCATCTGTGACTGAAGACGCTACATGGAATAAACTAACTGCTCCTGTTTATGTTGAAGATTCTATTTATGTCAACAAAGAGTTAACCATCAAAGCAGGTTCTCACTTTATCTTTGAGTCTGAAGAGGGATTAACTATTAACTCAAAAGGTTCATTAACTGCAATAGGAACAAAAAGTGATTTAATCCTATTCACAGGAGTACAACCAACTGCTGGTTATTGGAGTGGTTTAAGATTCTCTTATTCAAATAATGAAAAAAATAAACTAGACTATATTAGTGTTGAGTATGGTGGAGGAAATGGATATGGAAACCTTACAGCAGATAGTAATTCAGGTAGTCAAAGTCGATTAACAGTTACCAATTCTACCTTTAAAAATGGTTCAGAATATGGTATCTGGCTTGATAGATATACTATTAATAATAGTGATATCGGATCAGTTAATACATTTACAAATAATGCAAAAGGAAATATTGGTTCTAACTAATATTCTCTCTTTAAAACCGATACCCTATATGAAAGCCATAATAGGGTTCGGCTATCGCATCAATCCCTTTACTATAATCCAACATTACACTTAAACTATCTGCTCTATTAACTGAGCCTGAGACTCCCAAAGAAAAACTTGTTCCAACATCTCGTTTATCATTAATGGCAAAACCAACTGTTCCAAAAGGTTTCCAACTATGAGCTACTCTTCCTTTTATCGCACCACCTATCGTTAACTGTGTCCCAAACTCTACAAAATCATTAGGTAAAGTAGAATTCACTAAACTATCATAAAAGTTACTATTAATATAGCTATGAAATCGTATATCAGGATATCCTGCACGCAGAAGATAATCCCCACTAATTTGAAGCTGTTTGGATGAGCCTAACTTTTTATTATTCTCTCTTTTGTAACTGCTCTGTTTATAAAATCCTGCTAGCTGAATACGACTGCTTAATGTGGCTCTTAAATTTAGAGCCAAAGAGTTCTCTAGCCCATTGACTTGAAGCTGAGGTGTTAGAGTAGTCTTATTTTGATAATGAGCCTCTACTCCTACATCTATAGGCATAAACCGATAGTGTAAATTGAATGAAGCAGAGCTAAAATTCTCTTGGGAGTGGTGGTGTGCAACTTGAATATCCCATAAAAATCGCTTGTTACTATTTTTTAAGGCTAAACTCAAAGAGCTATCTTCGCTACCCTTAGCCTTAGCTCGATGATAATCCTTCTCTTCAAAAGAGAGGGTAGAACGTAACCCTTTATAGAGCCATCGATAAGAGAAAGCTTTCTCTACTACTGACATATTTGGTGTTAAATGTTTGTACTTCATACCAAATTTAGCTCTTGGATAATCACTATTTATCATCTCACTATAGACTCTAAAAAGCTGACTATCACGACTGTTGTCCTCTAAACCCATAAAAGCCAACGAGTATGCCCCTGCTCTATCGCCAATATCAAGTGAAGCGGTTACTCTATCTCGAAAAGGGAGAATGCTCTTATCCCCTTTTAATATTTGAGATTTTAAGAGATTATTATTTTGACTCATTGCCAAATAGAGTGTTAACCAAGGAGCATTGAGTTTATACTTTTGAGATAAATAGTAAACTTTATCATTACTCTGCGTATAGCTATACCACCCTAACCTCATCTCATTATACTCTCGTTCCGTAAAAAGTGATTTCAACCTCTCAAAGTAGTAGGCTTTTTTGCGAAAAGGGGTACTATATCGCATCACTAATCCCAAGTAGACCCGAGCAAAATCCTTATCCTTTAAAAGGTTTGGATTACTCTTAATCGATTGATTCATCTTATAAAAGAGCTTTAATCGAATTTTTTTTGCCCCCTCTACTCTATCTTGAAGCTCCAGTATATCAGCATAAATAACTTGATACTCTATATTATGAGACTTCTCCAACAAAGGAGTTAACCAAAGTAAAGCCAAATCACTCTTTTGTAACTTAAGAGCCATAATTACCGAAGGAAAACCTATGGAGCGTTGCAATTTTTTATCGGTTCGCAAGAGATAAAACTCTTCTTTTAAAGAAGAGGTTAATCCATTATCAAGTAAAAACCACAAATAAGCTTGATGAGTAGAGGCATTACGAGAGTCAAGAGCTAAAGCCTTTTTAAACTCTCTTAAAGCAGAAGATACATTGTGGCTCTTAATAAAATAGTTTGCCAAAACAATATGATATGGAATATTTTTATCAAACACTTCTCTATCTTTAGAACTCAATCCAGAGAGTAACTCTTTTATCTTTGATATATCTTTATGCTCCAAATATTGATAGAGAAGGGATGTTAAATAGACTCTATTTCCTGTCTTTTTCCAAAGTTTATCATAGAGATAGGGTAAACGCTCCCCTTTGTTAAGTGCATGCTCCAATTTTATAAGCTTATCATAATTACCAAAAGCAAGTTTTCCACTATTTTCTGCATCCCATAATCGTTTAAACATAAAATCATAATCTTTCTCTCTCCAACCCAATGTCAGCAATCTTTTATCTACTTTTAATGCTTGAGCATAACGATATGCCTCTGTAAACTCTCTAAGAGATATTAACTTTTGAACGGTTAACTCTTGTAGCTCTTTATCTAAACCATAACGTTTCTGAAACTTTTTATAAAGTGCAATACCCTTTTTATAGTGACTGTTACGATAACTAAAGAGTATAGCCTCTTTATGAATCTCTTTTTGATTGACCTTTTGTAAGAGTTGCGTAAAATACGCCTCGGCTTTAGGGATTTCTCCTGTATAAGAGTAATATTCATCTAGTTTAGGAACAAAGCTATAATCTCCCTGCTCCACTTTACGTCTGTAGATATAACCTAAAATTTTATACGCACTGTGCATATTACTAGAGTCTAAAATATATTTTTCATACTTTTTATTTTTATACTCCTTATACCCTTCAATGTTCAGAGCCATAACCTCTCTCATTTTTCCTGACCATAACGAGAGCTGAATCGCTTTATCTAACCATACTGTTGTATGAAATTTATCTTTGGCAAAAAGAGCCATATCCAAAGCAGGAAGAATATCTTGAGCATAAATAAGACTCTTAATTGCTAAATCGGTAACATTCTCATCAAAAACATCTTGATTCTCTACAAATACCTTTTGAGCAAAAAGAGAAGCTCCTTTCACATCCCCTACCTGAAGTAGAGTATTCATAAGAAAAATAATATCTGAACGACTCACTTTAATATGCTCTTGATAAAGTGTTAAAAGTTCAGAGATTCCCTCTTTATCTCCTTTTATAGTTGAATTTAACGCCACATTAAAAAACCTCATTTTAGATTTATCATCGGAACTATTTAAAAAGAGTTCAATAGCTAATTCTCGAACCAACTCATACTCTTTATGTTCCAAAAGAGTAGAGATAGCATATATTTTTAACTCTTTATCCATCTCTGGATAATTCAAAAGTCTTAGCAGTGATTTATAGCTATCATCTTTATATCCCAATGCCATTGCCTGAAGAAAAAGATCTTTTTCAAAATCATAATTAACCAAATCAGGTCGGTCGTTCATAAATCCTTGAAGTGAAATATATTTCAATTTTCTGAAATCTATTTGTGTGGATTCAGCAAAGAAAAAAGTATAATCTGGATTATCTTTAGTATATTCAAAATAGCTATAAAGCTTATCCTTAATCTCTTGAAGCAATTCAGGATTAGTTCTTTTGAAGTATATCTCTTTCATAAAAAGATATTGAGACTTATAGAGCTTTGTTAGTTTTTCTCTATCTTTAGTCTGACTAATAAGCTGATTTGTCAAAGCCAAAGCTTTCTCTACATCTCCTATCGAAGCATAATTCCTAATCAAAATTCGTTTCAATCTAAAACTCTCAGGATAATAGAGCAACATACTCTCTAAATAGTTAATAGAGAGATTTGCATTTTTTCCTTTTCCTTCAATAATCTGGTCAATATTCTTTTTAGGAAAGAGAAGATAAAGAACAAAAGAGAAGATAAGAACAATACCAACAATCTCTTTAACAGAGAGGATAGAGGTACTATTGTCTCGATTATTGACACTTGAATACAACCGTGACTCCTCTTTTTGTTTTAGAATGCAAAAGAAGGGTATGATTTTTTTCTCGTTTTACCTTAAATCCTTTAAGAGATTCTAAACGACAACCTGAAGGAGCATAGAACTGTGCCTTTAATGCAATATTTGCTTTTAACGTAAATCTATATACTCTCTTTGATATATCTACTTCTTCAACCCAACCATTCGCATCTATCAAGTAGGGTTCTTTGCTCTTGTTACCGAAAATAATACGATGTATCTCCTTGGCATCAAGAGTAACATAGGTAACACCATTATGATAAGTAAAACCTGCCACCCCTTGACTCTTCTCTAAATTGATATCGACTCTCTTATCAAAACGTACTGTTCGTAAATATCCACTATTTCGAACCTCATACCCCCCTTCTATTTTAGCAATTGCTGTTCTATAAAAGCCTCGTGCTTTTTTAATATATTGAGAGGCATAAAGTTTAGATGTTTTCTGTTTAACTGCCCAATCATAGACATCTTTTAACGCTTGAAATGATGCCAGCTTTGAGCCAGAATAGAAGTGATAATAGATATTAATAGGCTTTAATCTATAGGGCTTCTCTGTCATCTCAAATGTCTCAACAGCATCTCTATATCCCCAAAATGGCCCCAACCAATCATGGGTATAGACATTCTCATTCTGTTGTGCCGTATAAATTTGCCAGTACTCATCTCTCTGTAATCCAAAAGGGGCAACATGACTCATCCAAGGGTCACTCTTTTTAATCGTGGTATCCCCTCCATTCATTCCCAAAATATGGTGTCGTTCGGTATATGCCAAAACCATTTTAGTAGGAAGACAATCGCCACTCCAAAAGAGTACTCGTGTACTCTGTTTTGATTTGGGAGCCAATGAGAGTGCAAATTCAACACTATCAAGTGTCTCTTTCTTTAGAGAGAAATGATAGTTAGGAAGGGGGAGATGGTAGTGTGCTTCAGCATGTTTACTAATCTTTTTTTTCTCTAAAAGTCGTTGCTCCTTGGTAAGATGTTTTTTACGAAACTCCTCATCAGCTTGCCCCCAAAAGAAAGGGTGTGAAAGAGTATGGCTTGCAGGCTCTATCCATGGAATACGATAGAGTTCTTTTGCTACTTTTTTCATACGTGAACTCAGTTTAGGATAGAGACCTATAGTATCTACCTCTCCTTGAATCAAAGATATCGTTTGTGGAATTTTATACTTTTTATAGATATTCTCAATCAGATACTCAGTTGAGAGGCTCTTCGGTTCAACTCGAACAACCTCCATAAACCCATCGCCATCAACATGAACAAATAGTATTCGTCTACCTGCTTCCGTTGTAGGGTCAGGTACAGGAATAGCATCCAATCTAAGAGCATCTTTAAAAAACTTAAAAGGATTGATTGTCCAAAAATTTTCATCGCCAATAGCATCCAAGAAGCTACCCTCTATTGCATAACCTCCCCATGACGTAATAGCTATCTGAGTACTCTTCGCTCCATCTTTATAGAGAGTACTAACTATGCTTTTTGCATTTTTTGGAACCAATAACTCCTCTTCATAACTTATAGATGCAGAGACCTCATAGGCATCATAAGAGGAGCCATAAAGAGTTTTACTTTTATCTAAAAAACTATTTTTATTAGGAATATAAGAGAGTCCAAATGCTTTTAAATTTAATAAAGTTGGTGCAAAGACAAAATTATTTAAAAAAAGAATTTTTATATTTTTTGCCTCTAACTCTTTTGCCCAAGCATGAAGCTTCTTACTATTTTTTGTCTTCCCTTCACTCCATACAATAACAGAGTGGTATCTATCTTCTACTCTTTTGGGTAAATCTTGTGTTGAGATATCATAGAGTATAGGGACATACCCCCAATACTCTAAAGGCATCGATGCCAAAAGATGCACATCTGAATAGACAGCATTTTTATCTTTAAAAAGTGATTTATTGAAAAGAATCAAAATATCTCTTCGCTCTCTTTTGCTCTCACACTCTCCCTGCTCTTGAAGTAATCCATCCGTTACATAAGAGGTAAACCCTAACTTTTTAACTCTTTTTGCTATCTCTACTCGCTCTTTTGTACTCTTGTCACTATACTCAATGGAGACAACATCCAATCCATACTTTTTAGCCTTTTTAAAATTAGTAAGCAACCACTCTCTATCGGCTTTAGGGACTTTTTCATAGCTCTTTTTAGCATGATTATAGCGATTAAGTAGACTCTCTGCCACTACTGCATCTATATCGTTATGAATCTCTTCTAATAGCTCAAAACCACGATTAACAATAATTTTTGAATTGGGATATTTTTTATGTAATTTATGAATAAAAGAGATTAACGCCTTCTGCTGTTTTTTAAAAAGTCTCTTATCTTTAGCTGTTACATGATAGGCATCCATTGTATCTAAAAAGAAATTTCTATACCCATTTTTATATAGCAGAGCAATACGTTTAAATATAAACTCTTGATATGCATCCTTTCGTAAATCAGCTATCAACGAATTCCATGTTCTATTTTTAGAGATAATCCAAGATTTATTATACTTATTCTCTGTTTTTCTCCACGGTTCAATCTCACCTACACTCACATAGGCAACCATCTTTTTAGGATAACGTAGTGCATAGATATTATCAATAGCATCAGCCTCAACCACCACCTTATCATAAAAGTTAATAAACCTATCGTCTATATTTTTACTATAGATAAAAGCATAACGTTCATCTCCCCATAAGAGAGAGAAGAGAAAAAATAAAAGGGGAAAAACCCTACTGCAACATAAAAGTCTCATAATCTAACTCCTGTAAAATTTTATTGAGTGTTGAGATACTTGCAACAAACAATATAAGTAGGGTTACACTGTAACCATAACCATAAAAGTAGGGGCCAAGCCCAATACTAATCCATGTTAATAGTGCATTGATAACCACGAATGCCAAGGTATAAAAGAGTGCCTCCTTCTGTCGGTCAAGATAATATAAATAGGCCAAAATAGACATAAAGCCTAATTGCAACTGTACCCCAATAACATCTACATAGAAGAGGGGTAAATAGAGTTTAGGAAGTAAAAAGAGTTCAAAGAGTCGTTCGGCACTTAAAAAGAGAAAAATATTAAAAATACCCTGAACAAAAAGTGTCTCTTGAATACTCCGTTTTACCGCATCTATCATCCCCTGCTTATGTAGCTTTATCTGTGCCAAAGTCCCATGTTTATTAATAGCTCGATAAAATTTTTCATACGATTTAGCAAAATCAACTTCTAATCGAAAAAAGAATATAGCCATTCCAGGAATAATCGAAAGATAGGCTAAAAATATAGGAAAATCATACACCATCGAAGCGTGCAGTTTATCAATTACCATATATCCCACTACGGGAGTAAACCAAAAGATAACTTTATCCACCCAAATTGCTATATTATAAAGCATACCAGACCAAGCCAACTTCCAGTAAAATTTTCCATAGTTTTGTTTAAACATATCAAAACGTATAAAGTTTTTATTATTCTTATTGGATGAAGGGTAAAAATAGATGATACCCAAAAAAAGTAGAATAAAAAGAAGACTGTTACCAATAATAAAAGAGATTAAAAGACCAATGATTTCATACTCTCTCAAAAAAATTGAACAGACATAAATGGCCAAGTACCCTAAAAAATAAAAAAGAATTACATGCTTATAGAGTTTAAGACTCGCAGCCAAGATATTGGCAATCCAAACACACGAGAGTACAACAAAAAGTGTAATATAAAGGAGGACAAAAAGGTTACTTTGAGAATCAAAAATAAACAATCCTAATCCCACAGCTAAGATAAATCCTATAATAATCGTAACCATAATAATCCCAATAAAATTGGGTAAAACCAAATAAAAACGTTTTTCATACATTCTATCGGCAATAAAACGGGTAAAAGGAAGCTGAAAGAAGCCTGTAAAGACAGAACTTAATGCCAAAGCAGAAACATAAGTAACCGAAGCTTTTAGCATTGTATCATGGGGGTCAGAAGTGTGAAAAAGATAGATATTGCTCAAACCAATACCCAAAATAATAATCATCGAAATTACCCAAGGACCACTACTTAAAATAGCCGAATATCCAAATGTCTTAAAAACAGAAAGAAGTGATTTCTCTTGTAAAATCTGTTTAAGTTCAAATCCTATTCCTGCCATTATGACTCCAATCTGTTAAAAATATCATCATAGACTGCTTTATAGTTCTTTAGAAATAGCTCTTGAGTATAAAAACGGTTGACTCTCTCTAGTGCTACACGTTGTGCCTCATACCACTTCTCTTCATTGGTCAAAAGTTCAATATATGCATTTGCTAACTCTCCAACATTGGCAATTTGACAGATGGCTCCTGCTTTACCCATTGCTCTATCCCCCTCTTGTTCTCCTCCATAAATAAGCTCTTTACACGACCCAACATCGGTACTAACACAAGGAACACCCGCAGCAAATCCCTCTAAAATAACCAAAGGCATCCCTTCACTAATCGATGTCAATGTCTGAAGTCCACTCTTTGGAAGAATTTCGGCAATATTTTGAAATCCCAAAAATTTAATATTCTCTCCCACATCTAAAATATCAATTAAATCTCGACACTCTTCCGCATACTCAATCTCTTCATCATCTGGACCAACAATCCACGCCTCAACATCAGGAATAGTGTTAGCAGTTACTCTGATTGCACGAATAAATGTCTTGATATCTTTGATAGAAACAACACGACCAATAAGTGTAATAATTTGGGGAATCCCCTCTGGACGATGTTTTAATGTCGCTCCAAGTTTATGAATATCTACCCCATTAGGGATAACCCGACAGAGTTCGGCTTTAGCACCATAGGCAATCTGAGTCTCTTTTGCTACAGAGAAGAGTGATAAAATTGGATTAGCTCGACTATAACTCATCTTTCCTATCCCCTCAAAAAATTTAACCCACATCGCTTGAATATAGTTATCTTCTGCTGATTCACGAAACAGATCCAATTTTTTATAGAGATTAAATGAGCTAGAAATCAAATCAATCTTACGCTCTTTAGTATAAATTCCATGCTCCGTCAAGATAAAAGGTTTGCCTGTCTCATGGGAAATAAGTGTTGCAAGAAAGCCTGCATATCCTGTAGAAGGAGAGTGAATAACCGCTCCTCTATCAATAATTAGTTTTGCGAGATTAGCAATTTTCCAAATAGGAATATGAATACTACGAACAGACCAAAAATAATCTAAAAACGAGATTTCAGGACAGTTATCTTGATTTTTATTAGAGATAAAATACCACGCCTCACGACTATAAAGAAACTGAGACTCATTAATATAATTTAAGTAAAAATCTAACCCCATAACCTCTTTTGGAAAGGGGTTTTCTTTATCATCATTTTTAAACCACTGATAGAGACTTTCTACTTTTTTAAAATTTTCAGGCTTTCCGTTAATTGATCGAATAGGAACTTTCTCTTCATCATCAAACATAAAAATTTCTACTAGAAAAACCAAATTATCAGAAAATTCAAAAAGAGGTTTTGCTGAGTAATCACTACGTCGACTTCCAATAAAAACAATCCCAAAGTTATACTCAGGCAAACCTGCAATAAGCTGAGCTATCCAAGATGAAACTCCTCCTCTAACATAAGGAAAAGTTCCTTCACAAGGAATAATGATATCAGGTTCTCCTCTATCTAACAGAACTTTCATGACCCTCTCCATACAGAAATCAATGGTTTCAATCTCAAATCAATATCAAACTCTTCAGGCAAAATATATTGAGAAATTTCATTATACTTCTTCTGTCCATACTTAATCTCAGCAAGAAATGTAGAGATAGACTCCTGAGCCACGCCCAACTCCATTGCTTGATTAAAATAGCTCTCAGCTCTATCATATTCATGATTAAAAATTTGAATTTTTCCCAAAAGTATAAAAGCACTTGCATTCTCTTTGATATCTTTTAGGATGTTCTCTATCTTTTGAGTATAAAATCCTGTCAACTGCTCTCCTGCTACACCATGAAAAATAAACTGCCAATAGACGACTGCCAACTCAAAATTATATCGCTCTTTATTCTCATCACTATGAGAATAGCTTATTTTCTCTTGTAACTCTTTAATTTGACTATTTAATTTTTTTTCAAAAGTAGAGATAAGTGCAAAAGCATAAAGTCTTGTCTCATCAGAGCTATCTGCTAAGAAATGTTGAATCTTTCCAATGTTCCCCTGAGCATAACTATCATAAAGAATTTTGAGTGATTTTATCTTCTCATCACTAGAGATATCATCCCTATGGTCACTCTCCATTGTTAATACTCCTTCATGAAATTTGCTATGAACCATGGGAAATTTAGCAACCTGCTCTTCAAAATAGATAGTTTCATAACTTGGTCTACTGACACGACTGGTCGCCCATGAAAACCCAAAAAGAATCATAATGAGTGTCAAAAAAATACCTATAAAGAGTAATCCGATATTAATAACTACAAAAAATATAAAAATTTCCCACTTATACTTTTTATACTTAGAGGGAAGAAATTGAATTAAAAAAATAGAGAGAAGAAGCCACAAAAGTAGCTCTACTAAAAGGAAAAAACCTATCTCTTGCCATGAGTTCTGCTGTTCCAAAAGAAAAACTATATATCCTATATCTAAATCATCAAACACAATCATACTCCTCTAATAATCGAGAAAAGTCTTGAACACTAAAGTGTTTTTTCTGTAACTTAGAGTACCCCTCCTCACTTAAATACTCTTCTAGTTCACTCTCAAGCAGTTCCAACCTAGAGCTTATCTCTTTTGCTTTACTATGCATACTAGGAAGAGATAAAAAAGGGAAAAGAATAAAGTGAAGATATCGCCCTCCACACTCTAGGGAAATATACTGATCTAAAATAGCTATCTCCTCATTTTGGTAAAGGAAATCTTTAATTTCACGATTGAGGTATTCACTCTCTGTAGAGATAGTATAGACTCGACTCTCTATCTTAAAACCTTTTAGAATATTGGTCAAACGAGCTACTTCTAGTTTAAAATCAACAATCTCTTGGTGTTCATGATTCTCATAAGTTGAACCCAATTCACTCTTTTGGCTTATCTCAATTCTATCAAGAGATGCTCTCTTTTTATACTCAGTCCAAATGTAATTAAAAACTACATTAATTTTTAAAAGGGTATCCTCATTATAAAAGAGAAAAGGGATATTTTTTACAATTAAAAGTGCAACAATATTTTCCCTTTTATCTAAAAAAGGAACAACATAAATATAAGCTGTCTGCTCTTTTTCCTCTAAATCCTGAAGATAAACTGCCTTTTTTCGAGAGAGAGCCTCTTCAATAAGTTTATCGTTTTGATCTACATTACTATCAATTGTACCAATTGATGAGAAGCAACGTTTTAGGCGATTACGTTCTACTCTAAAAATCATGGCATCATTAACAGAGAAAAATTTTTTAAGAACTTTTAGTGTATTCTTTGCACTTAGCTCAGGTGTATTATGCTCACAATTTTCCAAAATCTCAGAGATAACAAATCGAAAAGAGGCAGGTTGTGTAATGTAGATAGACTCCAATTTATCATGAGAAATTTTCAGAGTAAAAAAAGCAGAAGTCAACTCCTTGAGGCGTAGTTGTAGATATTTATTCTTTATCTCATACTTATCCATCTCACTATGTAAATTAGAAAAAAATAGACCAAAAAGAAAAACAAAGGCTAAATTTTCAAGTAATACAGTTGTAAAAATAGGGTCGTTACTATAGAGAAAAATAGAAGCACCTGCAAAAGTTAACCACATAACTAATCCCATGGCAAGTCCATAAAATAGTGTTACTACAGCTAACCATAAAATCAAAAATGAAAAATCATAATGGATAAGAAGTGGATCTTTTTTATCAAAAAAATAGCCAACAGCTAAAATACCAATAGCAAATAGTGAAACCTCTAATGTCTTAAGTAGAGGGGAACGTTTTTTAAGTGTCATCTTAATTTACAAATTGAGGGATAAGCTCCTCGGCAATCTCTTGAGCCACAACACCTATTGATTTGTGTCCCCAACCACTCTTTGCACCCACACCATTAAAAAGAATAGCTCCACTATGCAACTCAACAATTTTCATGCTATAACTTACCACAGGTTCGCCATCAATTCCTGTTTTATATCGCCACTCCTGAACATTTCCCAAAATAAGATAATCTACATCCAATGCTTTGGCTTCCGCAATTTTAATTTTTAAAAACTCCTGCTTGCTTTTAGAAGAGACCATCTCTTCACTTCCACCAATTAACGAAGCAATAGCTACATTCTTTTGAGCCAAAATAGACTCAACAATCGTAGCTGTTCGTAATCCTGCCATAGGTGTTTCGGTATAGTTCCAAAATGATGCAATCGCATATTTTTTATCCAAAGGAAGTTGAATACTTTTTTTACTTAAGTGTGAAGAGCATCCTCCCAATAGTAAAATAGAAAAAATAAATATAAGTTTTTGAAACATTGTTCTCTCCTGAATAAACTCATTAATCGTTTATTATAAGATATTAATCTTATTGTTTAAACAACTGGATATAGATTCAAAATCTATTTGGATATAGTGTGAAGGAAATAGAAGAAAAAAAAGAGTTAAAAAAAGATAACCATGAGAAAACTCATGGTTATAGTTCACTGATTATAGTGAGAATGGTACAGTCAAGTAAGCTTGAATTGTATTTCCATCAATTGCTTCATCATCACTTGTTGTGTTGATTAGAGCAACTGTTGCATCAACTGGACCAACTTTTTTAGTTGCAGTTAATGTAAGTTCATTCATCTCTAACTTGTTGTCATTATCATTTGCAACAGATGTATATTGTGCAGTAAATGCATCATATGCTGCTGAAACCATCATTGTTTTTGCACCAGCTTGACCAACATAACCAAGGTTCCACCATGCATCAGTATAGAGTTTAGATTGACCATTATGTGCCCCACCAGTTGCGGTGTTCCCCATATATACTAAACCTTTATCATCTACTTTAGAGTATGCAGCAGCCAAATCAATACCGCTAACATTGTAACCTAGTTTTGCAGCAATTGCTGTAGTATCATCTGCACCATCAACTACACCTTTTGGAGAGATTTTAGAGTACTGAAGACCTACAGAAAGCTCTTTTGTTGGAGTAACATCAGCTTGTGCCCAGATTGCATCTGCTTCATTTCTTACATTGTAAAGCCAAAATTGAGCAGTTGTCATTGGAATAGCTTTGGTAATTACCGCAGCAGCAAAAGCACCTTCATTTGCAGCAAGAGCATCTTCTTGTCCACCATTCAATGCACCATATTTACCCATACCACCATGAAGATTTTCAAATCCATTATGACCATTTCCACGACCAACCCATGCACCAACTAAAGTTGTATCTTCAATATGATTATCAACAACAACAGCTGCATCAAATGTATTTGGAGCAATATTCCATGTCTCTGTAAATGCTAGTGGTGTATCAAGTGTCTGACGACCAACAACCAACATTGTTTTATCAACAGGTTTCAATACAATATTCGCTGTATCAATCCATGCTGTATCTTGAACATCTCCCCCTATTTTTAGACTACCATCAGCTGCTCGAATATCATGTCTATTATGTTGAACCCATGTACCACTTACTAAAGTTCCCTCTAAACCTAAAGTACTAACACCTGTTACACCAACATTAAGAGTTACACCATCAATAACTTCTCTTGTGTAATCAAGACTTACTGCTGTATCTCCTGTTGCACCATTTTTGTTAAAAAGGTCTGTATTTCCAGCATCAGTTGTTCCATAAAAGAGTTTAGCATCTCCACTAATTTTAGCATCTCCTGCTACCGCTGTTGTTACCGCTAGTACTGCAATTAAACTTAACTTTGTGAATTTCATTTTTGTTCCTTTTGTAATAATTTCAGTTCAATTATATCCTAGTTTGAGCTTAAAATCAAATTAAAAAGAGTGAATATTTAAAGAAAAAATAAAAATGTCACATCTAAGATAAAAATTAGTTACCACTTTTAATTATACTAATAAATAAGATTTTTTAATGTTTTACTGAAAAAATGCCTATTTTTTATACAGTTATTTCATTTTATTTAGTTTAAAATCTAGTTATAATCAAATATAAAATTAATTTCGAAGGAGAAAGTTTATGAAAAATAAATTTCTAGCACTGCTAATGATGTTAGCTTTACCAATTCTTGCTTTTGCAGAAGACAAACTCGACTCAGGAGATACTGCATGGATGATGGTATCTACTGCATTCGTACTATTAATGACACCTGCAGGTCTTGCACTATTCTATGCAGGTATGACACGAAGTAAAAATGCACTAAATACATTCAGTATGGTTATGGGTGCATTTGTTCTTGCATTTGTTGTCTGGATTGTAGCTGGGTACTCAATTGCATTTGGAACATCAGAAAGTGCAGGAATGCAACAGTTTATTGGTGGATTCAGTAATGTAATGTTAAATGGAATCTCTTGGACTGACCTAAGTGGAACTTACCCTACTTATGTATTTATTGCATTCCAAGGAACATTTGCAGCTATTACTATTGCTATTGCTTCAGGTTCAGTTATTGGAAGAATGAAGTTTTCTACATGGATGGTAATTGTTGTTCTTTGGGGACTTGTAGTTTATGCTCCAATTACACACATGGTATGGGGTGGAGATGGTGCTCTTCTTTTTGATGCAGGTGCATTAGACTTTGCTGGTGGTACTGTTGTACATATGAATGGTGGTTTAGCTGGTCTTGTTTTAGCTATCTTAGTTGGTAAAAGAGCTGGATATAATAAAACTGCGATGAAACCTTTCTCTATTATTTTAACAGCTGTAGGTGCAGCGTTATTATGGTTCGGTTGGTATGGATTCAATGGTGGTTCTGCATTTGGTGCAAATGCTATTGCTGGTCTTGCGGTTCTTACAACAACGGTTGCAACAGCTGTTGGTGGTGTAACATGGATGCTTATCGAGTGGGTAATCTATAAAAAACCAACACTTCTTGGAATTGCATCTGGTATTATTGCAGGTCTTGTAGCAATTACTCCTGCTGCTGGTTTTGTTGATGTAAATGGTGCCTTAATTATTGGTGTTGTTGGTTCATTTGTTGCTTTCTTTGGTGTTGTTAAACTAAAAGCAATCTTTGGATATGACGACTCTCTTGATGCCTTTGGTATTCACTTCTTAGCAGGTCTTTGGGGGGCATTAGCAACAGCATTCTTAGCACTTCACGACACAGATTTACTTTGGGATGGACCACTAAAAGAGTCTTTAACCAAAGGTTTAGCTCCTGATGTAATGGGACAGTTTATGGTTCAAGTTGAGTCAGTACTTATTGTTGGAGCATGGACACTTGTTGGTACCGTTGTTGTTTACTTTATTGCTTCTGCACTTACAGGTGGTGGAAGAGTTGATGAGGAGACTGAGTACAATGGTCTTGATGAGTCAGTACATGGCGAAAAAGGAATGAACCTTTAAGGTTCATTTTGAATAATATTCAAAGGATATAAATATGAAAAAAATTGAAGCAATCATCAAGCCATTTAAACTTGAAGATGTTAAAGAGGCACTGGTAGAAGCAGGTATAGAGGGGATGACAATCTCCGAAGTAAAAGGTTATGGTCGTCAACAAGGTCACTCTGAGCTATACAGAGGAGCAGAGTACGTTGTTGAGTTTATTCCTAAAGTTAAAATTGAGATTATTGTAAGCTCTCAAGAGTTTGCAGATACAGCAGTTAATGCCATAAAAGAAGCAGCGCACACAGGTAAAATTGGCGATGGTAAAATTTTTGTTTCAGATATCTCTAGTGTGGTTAGAATCCGTACAGGCGAAACAGATACAGATGCTCTCTAGAGCATCTCTTTAAATTTTATAAAGATAAGGGTAAAACCTTATCTTCTTCATCTCCCCCCCTAAAAATAGTCATTTCAAACGCCTACTGCCTATTTTTTATACAATAAAAATAATTTTCATACACAGAAATAAATATTTTTGTCTTTTTTTTCATCATAATTTATCCCTTTTAGATTTTACTACATCTCTACTATTTCGATAGAATAAAACCAATTTAAATTTAAAGGAGACAACTATGTTAGACAACCCGTCCTACATTATTGATACGTTTTTTGCCATCTTCTCGATGACATTAATTATATTTATGGTTCCAGGTTTCGCTATGCTTGAAGCAGGACTTGTACGAACCAAAAATGTTACTTCTGTATTAACTGTAAATGTTATGGTTTATGCAGTCGCTTCACTCTCATTTATGCTTATTGGTTACACCTATGCATTTGGTTCATGGGACCATCAAGAGGGTATAAGTAAATATGCTTTTTTTCTTTTTCAAATGGCATTTGTTGGAAAAGTAGTTAATATCATGTCTGGTGGGGTAAGTGAACGTTCTCGTATCTTGCCACTGGCACTCTTTACTATTGCCGTAGGTGCATTTATCTATCCTACTATTGTCAATATTACTTGGGGTGCAAATTTTTTAAGTGGAACCATGTTTGATATTTCAGGGATGGCAGACCTTGCAGGGTCAACCGTTATTCACTCAACAGGTGGTTGGGCACTGTTGGCGGCTATTTTAATTATGGGTCCAAGACGAGGAAGATATAAGAAAAATGGTGCAATCCAAGTTATTCCAGCCTCAAATATTCCTCTTGTAACCCTAGGTGCATTTTTACTATGGATTGGTTGGTTTGGATTTAATGGTGGTTCAGTGGGTGCAATCTCTTCAAAAGATAATGCAGATGCCGTGGCACTAACTATTATGAATACAAATACAGCAGGACTTGCAGGTGCTATTGTGGGATGGTTATTGACCTATTTCCGTTATAGAAAATTTGATATTACAATGATTCTTAATGGTGCATTGGGTGGACTAGTTGCTGTTACAGCGGGTCCTGACCAATATGACATCTATACTCCTATATTGATTGGAGCAATAGGTGGTGCATTAGTTGTTGTTTTTGTACCTATTTTTGACAAACTTAAAATGGATGACCCTGTAGGTGCCTTATCGGTTCACTTAATTAATGGTATTTGGGGAACCTTGGCAGTGGGTATCTTTATTGACAGTGTTGATATTATGACCCAAATAAAAGGTATTGCGGTTGTGGGAGCTATTGTATTTCCAATCTCATTTATTATTATTTTTATTATCAATAAAATCTTTACATTACGTGCAGGAGATGAAGAGCAACAAGAGGGAATCGACTATACAGAGTGTGGTATGGAAGCCTATCCAGAATTCAAACGAAGTATATAAACCTATAAAGGCAACCCATTAAAAATTGCCCTTTTATAAATTAAATTAAGGAACATAAAATGAAAAAAATAGAAGCTGTAATTAAACCATTTAAATTGGAAGATGTAAAAGATGCATTAGTAGAAGCAGGAATTGAGGGGATGACTATCTCTGAAGTAAAAGGGTATGGTCGCCAACAAGGACATACCGAACTCTATAGAGGTGCAGAGTATGTAGTTGAGTTTATTCCTAAGGTCAAAATTGAAATTATTGTAAGCTCACAAGAGTTTGCAGATCTCACAGTTAAAACAATTAAAGAGACTGCCTTAACAGGAAAAATTGGTGATGGCAAAATTTTTGTTTCAGATATCTCAAGTGTCATCAGAATTAGAACAGGAGAAGAAGACAAGGATGCTCTATAGAAATTCTTAACTTAAACCATTGTCTTTTTTAATCTTTTGTGATAATATTCTCTATTATCGTATAAAGGAAAGAGAATGAAAAAGATTGAAGCTATCATTAAACCTTTTAAACTAGAAGAGGTTAAAGAAGCACTTGTAGAAGCAGGAATTGAGGGGATGACCATCTCTGAAGTAAAAGGGTATGGTCGTCAACAGGGACACACTGAGCTCTATAGGGGAACTGAATACAGTGTTGACCTTATCCCTAAAATCAAAATAGAAATTTTTGTAAGCAATGAAGAGTATGCAAATATTGCCCTTGATGCAATCAAAGATTCTGCACTTACTGGTAAAATTGGTGATGGTAAAATTTTTGTTTCAGATATTGAACATGTTGTTCGTATCAGAACAGGCGAAAAGAACGAAGATGCTCTATAGCCTTCCATTCTAGGGTTATAAACCCTAGCTTAATGCCATTTTTTTATCTTCCCACTCTTTAAACTCTGGTGTAAAATATTTTATTCTTACTTTTTTAAACTCTCGTGTTGAGTAGAGAGGTCGTCGTGCAAAGTGTTCTATCTCAGAAGCTATCTCTTTTATAATGCTACTGGTTTCATCCATTGTTCTTCCGTGTACCATGGTAAAAAGATTATAGGGCCAATTTGGATATTTTGGACGCAAATAACAGTGACTTACAGCAGAAAATTCAGCAGCACGCGTCCCCATCTCTTCACTTTTCTCTTCGGCAATATCCCAAACAACCATTGCATTTGCATTGAAACCTGCTTTTCTATGGTTTAAGATTCCTGCAAAACGTCGCATAACACCTGCCTCTTTCAACTCATTTAAAATTGAAAAAAATTCATCATAAGATATTCCTAGCTCCTTAACAACTTCTTTGAAAGGTTCAGAAACAATAGGAATATCATATTGAGCCAAAGCAATTACTCGACGATGAAGAGGAGTTAGCTCTATATTCTTTCGATTTGGTTTAACCAGCTTCTCTTTTTTTGCATCACTCCCCGTTGTATTTAGTTTAACGGCTATTTTAAAAAGTTTCAGTGTAGGAAGTATAATAAAATCTATAGCATGAGCCTCTTCCGCTAAGAGTTCTACGGTTTTTTTCAAGCCCAATCTAGAGTCAGGTGCAACAGCCAATGTAAACCAAATATTAAAAGTATGCTCTCGTTCATAATTATGTGAAACCCCAGGATGAGCATTAATAACCTCTACAGCTTGGTCAATATCATCTCGTCTAACCTTAAAAGAGATTAAGGATGAGCTATATCCAAGGCGTTTTGTATCAAAAATAGGAGAGATTTGTCGAATAATTTTATTCTCTTTCTCCTCTAATATCATTTTTATAACTGTCTCTTCATCTATTCCTAGTTTCTCTGCAATAATAGCAAAAGGCTTAGAAGATAGAGGAAAATTTTTTTGAATCATAGAGAGTAGTTCAGCATGCATAAGTAGACCCCTAGTATAATTTTTGGTTATTCTAGAAGATTATACTACTTAAAAAAAATTATTTATTTGATGCATATCAAGTATTTTTAATTGTTTTTTTTTATTTAAAGTATTTCTTCATAAATTCATCACTTCTATCTTCAAAAAACTGCATTCTCTGTTTTCCTTTTGGCATACTTTTTCTAAGTTTTTTCATCTCTTGTAAAAAAGGTTCAATAGCTAAAGGAATAAGCTTTTCAAGATAGATACGAAGCCGTTTTGCCATAGCAGGAGAAGCTCCACCTGTTGAGACAGAGATTGTTAAATCTCCTTTTTTAACATAAGAGGGAAAAATAAAATCACAATAAGCAGTATCATCTACAGAGTTAACCAAGACCCTTGTTGTCCTACTCTCTTCATAAATAGCTTTATGGAATTCAACAGTATCTGTAGCCACAATCACTATATCATAGCCTAAAATATCCCCTCTTCTATAGAGCCTCTCTTCAATAATTATATTGTATTTTTGGGCAAAACTGAGAAAATCCAAAGAAATTTCTTTTGCAATAACTGTTATATTTTCTGTAAAATCAATAAGCTTTTCTAGTTTCTCTAAAGCGATAACTCCACCACCTACAAGCAGTACTTTTTTATTTTTCAAACTTAAATATGCAGGAAAAAATGACACTATTTATGACCTTCCATCAATGCTAATTTAGCTTTAAAAACATCAATACAATTGGTACACTCCTTAACCGTATTGGTCTCAATAATCATATAAAGAGCATCGATATTCAATATTTTTAATTCATGATTTTTAATAGCAATTATACTCTCTTTTTTAAACTTAGTCATAATCCTAGAGAATGTTTCAGGAGTTAAATTTAAAATACCTGCAATCTCATTATTCTTTAGGCGACCAAAAATAGAACTTTTTTCAATCATTAAATCAGCAACCTTTGCTTCAGATGAGAGAATGGTCTCCTTGTGAACCAAAGAAGATAGAATCATCACTTTAGAGGTAAGTGATTTTATCAACCCCAAAGAGAACTCTTTGTTATCCAAATACTGATACACTTTATCAAAGTGTAATAGTCCCATAACTCCTTTAGTTATAAACTCACAAGTTACAGGAAATGCCTCTTTTTCAAAACAAGCATACTCGCCTATCGTATTGGGTGCATCCATTCTTCTTATTTGAACCTGAGAACCTTTTGGCGAAGTTTTATAAAGACGAACCGTACCTTCAAGCAGAATATAGAGATAATCACTCTCATCTCCTTCATAAAAAACAATACTGTTTTTAACAAACTTTTTTATATGTATATTCGCATAAAGCTCTTTGTGAAATCTCTTATCTAAATTTGAGAACATTGGAATATCTTCTATATTAATCATCTCTCCCCCCTCTCCATACTATTATCAATTATACTGAACTTATGTTAAATTTATTATAAAAATAATAGATAGTGAAAAAAAAATTCACTATCTATTATTTTTTAAAATAGCTATAATAGCTATAAAATTAGAACTTTATATAATATTTTTTATTTAAAAATAACAGAAAAAGGATATACTTATCAGTTAATATTTTTTAAAAAAGGAATAATATGTCATTAACTAAAAAAATAACAGCAGAATTCATTGGAACATTTTGGTTGGTCTTTGGGGGGTGTGGTTCAGCTGTTTTAGCTGCGGGATTCCCTGATTTAGGTATTGGGTTTGTAGGAGTAGCATTCGCATTTGGACTCACTGTTTTGACCATGGCGTATAGCATAGGTCATATCTCAGGATGCCATCTTAATCCAGCGGTCTCAATGGGACTTTGGAGTGCAGGAAAATTTGAAACAAAAGAGCTTATTCCCTATATTATTGCCCAAATTTTAGGTGGAGTAGTAGGTGCATTGGTTCTCTATGTAATTGCAACAGGTAAAGCAGGATTTGAAGTAGGTGGCTTTGCAAGTAATGGTTATGGAGAACTCTCTCCTGGGGGCTATGGTTTGATACCTGCACTTATTATTGAAGCACTTTTAACCTTTATGTTTCTATTCATCATTCTAGGTTCAACCAGTGCTAAAGCACCTGCAGGTTTTGCACCCATTGCAATTGGATTAGGCTTAACACTTATTCATCTTATCTCAATTCCTGTAACAAATACCTCGGTTAATCCAGCCCGAAGTACAGCCACTGCAATCTTTGCAGAGACAGCGGCCATAGACCAACTTTGGTTATTTTGGGTAGCTCCTATTGGTGGTGCTATTATTGCGGGTCTTCTATGGAGATGGCTCTCATCTGAAGACTAAAGTAAAAAGGAGAGAGGCAACTCTCTCCTTATACCTTTATCATTTTTCAAACCAATTTAATTCATTTCTCAGATTAACCACTTTTCCCACCACAATAAGTGCAGGTGTTGGTAAATCTTTTGCCTTCTCCCATATATTCTCTAACGTTCCAATAACTGTTTTTTCATCAACGGTTGTCCCTTTGCTAATGACAGCCACAGGGTAATCTTTGGGTTTTCCAATCTCTATAAGCTTATTGGCAATAGTTTTTAAACGATGTAACCCCATTAAAAATATAATAGTATCATCCGTTTTATAATTTTCCCAAGGGATTTGAGAATGCTCTTTATTTTTACTCTCGTGTCCTGTCACTACTCTAAAAGAGACCGTAATACCACGATGGGTCACAGGAATACCTGCATACTCAGGAACAGCAATAGCCGAAGTAATTCCCGGAATAAATTCAAAAGATATATCTCTTTCTCGTAAATAGATTCCCTCTTCTCCTCCTCGTCCAAATACCAAAGGGTCTCCACCTTTTAAACGCACCACACTCTCATACTTTAAAGCATTTTGATAGATAGTCTCATTAATCTGCTCTTGGGGCATACTATGATAGGAATCTTTTTTCCCTACATAAACAAACTCACACCCTTCCTTTGCCTCTTTTAGAATATCAGGATTGGCTAATCTGTCATAGATAATCACATCTGCCTCACGTACCACACGTAATGCTTTAATTGTTAAAAGCTCAATATCTCCGGGGCCTGCTCCAGTTAAATATACCACTACTTCTCCTTCTGTTGATAGATAAAAATACCCGATGGATGTTTTAATTGAAAAATCTCTCGCTCTAAAAACCACTCTTTTGTATTAATTACATTCACTTGATTGGTATCATTTACAGATACATAGAGAGAGTCATCAATATTTGACCATCGAACATGTAACACTTTACCTTTAAATGTAAAAGTTTTAATAATTTTTAATGTTTTGGTATCAACAATCTGAATAGTCGGGAAATCTTTACCCGAAAAAGTGACAGCAAGATAATTTTTATCTGGACTTAAGGCTGTAAATACGGGCAACCCTTGCATCTCTATATTTTTAAGAAATTTAAATTTTTTATCATAAACCATTACCTTATTATCGCCTACAGCAGGAATAAATGTTCTATTTTCACTTAATGACCAGAAACCAAAATGGGGAACTTTTAACACAGGTTTATTGTCTTTGGCAGTTACTTTTATCTCTGAGAACTTCATTGTATCAAGGTCAATAACACCAAATGCTTTGGTTAAGAAAAAACCTACAATATAAGTATTATCTTTTATCATTGCATCAAAAGGCATTTTCCCCACTTTAAATTCTTTAAATATTTTAAACTTTGGCAATCCTTTTCCAACATTTTCATCTTTTAAAATGGTCACTTTATCGCTGTCCATCTGTGCAAAGATAACCATATCTTTATAGATTTTAATTCCTACATTTTTAGAACCTGTTTTAATCTTATCAATCGGTTTTAAATCACGGGTTAAAATATCCACCGATTTATCATCATAATTGGCAACAGCCACATAATTTTTACCTATTACAAACCCAATGGCACTCTTGGAGGTTTTATACTCATGCAGTACTTTTTCTGTTTTTGGGTCAAAATGAACCACATAACCATCACGACTAATTAGGTAACCATCATCCCCATCAAACTTAATAATTCCATGGTTCATATTGTGCATATTTTTCATATGAGATTTGGTTAAACCCTTGTGAATAATCGCAATAGATTCACTCTCTCGCTCTACCACAAATATCTTTTCACTTGCACTGGGTGTTCCTGCAAATAGAGTTGCTGTTGTTATTAGACTTAATAATATTTTTTTCACTTTTTCTCCTTATATTTCCTCTTGTTCCCACGTTTAACGTGGGAACAAGAAGCATTTTATAATTTATAGATAACACGATGGGTCTTCTGCCCATAAATCGCCATGTATGGCATAAGCTCTGCTTCGTGAACCAACATTACATATATCTAAATATTCACACTTTTCACATTTTCCACCTAAATTTCGTGGATGAACTCTTAGTTTTTGTAACAGTTCAACGGGTTTATCTGTCCAAATATCAGCAAAATCTTCACGGAATATATTTCCAATAATAGCAGGAAAAAATGGATCAGGTTTTACATTTCCTTCGGCATCAATATTTAGTAGCTTCCGCCCTGCACTGTTTCCACCCCAAGTGATTAATCTCTGTTTCATCTCACCTGCATGTTCAGGGTACACTTTTACAAATTTATTATAAAACAGAATTGCATCCATCTCCATATTACCTGTTACAATCTCTATATCTCTCTTACTATTATGGTATTCAAATGCTTTATCCAAAATATACTCTACAGCAGTAACCCTCTGCTTTTTGGTTAAATCCATCTCTAAGTTATCTAACCCTCGTCCACTATAAACAAGATGTGAAATATAGATTTTTGGGATATTGTGTTGCTCTGCCAACTCAAAAATAAAAGCCAAATCATCGTAAGTATCTTTGGTAATGGTAAATCGAATCCCTACTTTGGTTTGGTTGTAACTATTAAGCAAATCTACTGCTTTCATCGAAGCCTCAAACGACCCTTTTAAGCCACGAAACGCATCATGAACCTCTTGGCTTCCATCAATACTAATACCAATATAGTTAAAAGTATCTAAAATTTTTTGGGCATTACTCTTTTTGACATAGAGTCCATTTGTTGATAGATAGGTAACAATACCAAGCTCTTTACAACGCTGGGCAATATCATAAATATCATGACGGGTTAATGGTTCTCCTCCTGAAAATATAAGAAATTTTACACCATTGGCTTTCAACTTTGGGAGAGTATCCATTATCTTCTGGGTAGATAGAGTATCGAGCGAATCAAGTTCAGCCTTAGAGTAACAGTGCAGACAGCTAAGATTACAACGGTTGGTAAAGTTCCAAATAGCAATACTTCCATTAAGTACCCGTGCTGGTTTACCATTTATTACAGAGTTAAGAAGATTAGAGAGTCTAAACATTATTTATGCCCCTTAGTTGTACTATTGCTCTCTGAAGTTTGGTTCATATCTTCTGGTTTAAAACTAAGAATATAAGAGGTAATAGCAGTTAAATCATCATCAGAAAGAGGAAAAGCAGGCATTGCATTTCTCTTATAACCCAATACCTTTGAGACTGTTTTTGGAGAAAATATCATCGCACGAATCTCTTCATCTGTGCGTTTAGATGCAATCTCTTCAAAAGAAGGTCCAAAAGCTACTGCTGTTTGATGATGACACCCCCAACAATATGTCTCAAAAACTGTTTTTCCACTATTCGCAGAGGTTGATAGAGTAGAGAATCCCATAACCAATAACAAGAGAATTTTTTTTCTTCCCATCGTATATCCTTATTATTTTTTCTTATGAAAATAATAACACTCTTTATTTTTTTATTTCTTGATATGAAACAAGTTATAATTTATGAATTATCGTTTCTTAATCTACATCAAATATTACGTTACAACTATCTGCTAAACTTCGCACATAAAAAAATAAGGAGTTGAAATTATGCTAAAAAAAATATTTTTAACTATTGTGATTATTGCTCTTCAATCAGGATGTGAAGAGCGTTCAAAAACAGATGTAGCAGAGGTACATTGGGATAGAGATATGTGTGCTAGATGTGTTATGGTTGTAAGTGACAGACACAACAGTGTTCAAGTTAGAGAGCCTAAAACAGGAAAAACTTATATCTTTGATGACATAGGCTGTATGGTTTTATGGTTTAAAAAAAATAACTTTCCATGGCAAAAACAGGCAACTATTTGGGTTAATGATGTAGAGACAGGTCAGTGGATAGATGCAAAAACCGCTATCTACACCAGTGGAAATACCACTCCAATGGCATTTGGCTTCTCAGCACATAAGAGCAAAGAGTCGCTAAAAAAAGAAGAAAAAGCTTTAACCTTTGAAGAGATTTCTAAACGTATTCTAGAGAGAAAGAGGTAGAGAAATTCTCTACCTCCTTAAATTCTACCATTCAAAAGCCGAATCAAAGCATCAGAAATCTTATCAAATTTCATTACCCGTTTACCACTGTACTGTTTAGCAAATGCTTCTGCACTATCTTTGGTTTCAAATGCAGGTAGATCATCTCCTGCTGGAGAGATAGCACGGCTTCCATAAACATAAAAAGCACTCTCTCCATTAATTGGTTTTAATGTTTTATAGTCGGTTACAACTATTTTACTAAAGTCTCTTTCACTCTTTACCCCAACATCAAACCAATTTGCAGGTCTGTGGTAAAACTCAAACATAGATTTAGGCGAACTAAAAAAAACTGTTTTCCCATTCCGTACCTCTATCTTTGCTATCCATTTGGGTTCTTTATATATCGCTATTTTTCTGACCAAACAAGTTGTATTTTTGTCATAAGTCAGGGTATATGTTTTTGCTATAGGTTTTGGGTTCCATGTTTGGTTGTTGTCTGCTAAAATTAATGTCGATAGAATTAAAAATGCTACTACTATTCTTTTCATAATTTATGCTCCTTTCTTAAATATTATTTTTTTGGTGCGATTGCAATCGCCCCCTACGTTTTTTATGGTCACACACCTACTCCCAATCCAATAGCCGTTTTTCTCCCTCTAATCCACGTACATGGGTCACATCTTGGCTCATCTCAATAACCCCACGGTAGGTTCTGTCGGGGTCACGAACTGCAAAGTATTGAATATGTATAAACTGCCCTTTAAAGTTAATCCAAAACTCGGCTAAATCTTGTCGCCCTGCTTTAAACTCTTCTAAAATCTTAATCACTTGGTCAACACTTTTTGGTGGATGACAAAATCGTACCTCTCGCCCAATAATTCCTGCACTTCGTGGAAATACTCTATCCTCTCCTCGGTTATAAAAGACCACTTGGTCATGCTCATTTACATAGGTAATATCCACAGGTAAAATTCTAAAGATAGAGTTAACCTGTTCAGGAGTTAAGTAACCCTCATCATAGTGGGTTTTATCCTCTATTCCAAATGGTAGTTTTCGTTTTTTGGTATCTTGACTAGGATGGATATAGGTATCTGCAGGGTAAGGAGTTGGATTTTTATCAAACATCCAACCTATCTCTTTGTCCCCCTCTTTAAACTCTTTCCACTCATCTTCAGAGAGCATCTGCATCGCTCTAGGAAGCAACCGTTGCTCTTCCACACTCATTATCTGCTCTAAAAATTTAAAAAGCTGTTGAGTCTCCATCAAAATAACGGTTACATTCCCACCTGATATCTCTTGTCGTACCAACTTAACTTGGTCACGAATTTGGTCATGAAATGTCCACATACCCTGTGAAGGACTCGTCCAACCGTACTTTTCAAGATAGGGAAAAAGCTGATTCTCTTTTCTAGTAAAGTGTAAATCAACCTTTGCTAATCTCTCAAAAATTTCAGAAAAACGTTCTATTCCTTCCGAAATATTTATAGCTTCTAACTCTGCCATCAATGCTCTAATCAAAAGGTTCTCTTCCAAATAGACTCTTACAGGATGCCCATCAGGAAACTGCCCCTCAAATGGAGATGGCTCGTTGTTAAAATATTCACTCATATATTACCCTTGTTTTTTGATAGAGTATAGTTAAATTGAAGAAGTTTTTAATTGAGATTGGTCAACTAGACCAAATCCTTCTTCAAAAATATCCTAAACCCAAAAAATGCAAAAAGTAACCCAACCAAAACAGGGTAAAGAATCGAAATCAACACAAAGATTGTCTGTGAAAAAGTATCTAAGATATAGAATGCTACTGGTCCCATAACGGTTAATTCTGGGTCAAATAGTGAGATAGCTGATACTCTGAAAATCTCCATTGGGTTCATTAGAGCAATGGTTATAATTAGCTCTTCGTTAAATCGCTGTTGCATCATCAAAGAGATAAGAGCAATATCTATAAAAGCTAAGAGGAATATCCATATAAAAAAGGCTATTCCTAAAGCAACTTCGGATGATTTTACAAAAGATGAGATAAAAAAGGCTATTCCTAAAAAGGCAGAGCTTAGGGCAAAGAGTAGACCTGTGTATAAGAAGAAAATAGCCCACGGAATATCAGCACCTTTAAATGTTCCATATACAATTGCTATTATCATGGCAAAGATAACTGGTAGATATACGGTTATAAATCTGCCTATAACTTTACCCCAATAGTACTCTTTTAGTGAGATTGGAAAAGATAACATATACTCTAAAACGTGGCTATCTCGGTCGCCTGAAATGGAGCGAACGGTGGTTATCAAGATAAATATAGGCAAGATAATAATGGTTATCTGGATATACATCAAAAGAAGTCTGCTAAGTCCACTAAAGCCCATCACTTGCGATTCGGTAACTCCTGCAATAAAAAATAAGGCAATCAGACCACCAAAAACTAATGAATAGACCAAAAACCATTTGGCTCGAATAGACTCTTTTAAATCCAATAGTGCAATAAGTTTTAAATTTGTAAAATTAAATTTTTTCATCAGATACCACCTTTCCTAAATCCATATAGACCTCTCTATTTACCAAATCTTTTACCTCTTCTAATCGGTGTGTTACAAAAAGCAGAACTCTATCTTGCTGTTTTCCATCTAGCAATCTATAAAAATCATCTCTTGCTTTTGGGTCAAGATTGGCTGTGGGTTCATCAAAAATCAAAATATCACTCTCTTGGGCTAAAGCCGTAGCAATAAGAAGTTTCTGCTTCATTCCTCCACTAAGTTTAAAGAATGATTTTTTCATATTTCCATCAATATCAAGCTTCATCTCATTGGCATAGTGCAAAATGGTATCTCGTTTAACATTGGCACTAACTTCAATATATTTAATAAGCTCATCAATGCTCAATTTAATAGGAGGGGGAAGCTGTGGCACAAAAGCGATATGTTTTAGAACCTCTTGACGCTCTTTTATTGGGTCAAGTCCATTGACCAAAACAGAACCACTATTTGGATGGTAGTAACCCAAAATAGAGCGAATAAGTGTGGTTTTTCCTGCTCCATTTGCCCCCATAAGGGCTATGGAGTCATTTTTGTTAAAATCAATAGTTACCTCATCAAGTGAAGTAGTTGAACCAAATTTTTTTGTTAAATTGTTTATCTCTATCATTTATTGTCCTTGATAGTTTTTAGTGGTGGATTATACTCATCTTAAAAAATAGATTCCATGATTTATATCAATAGAAAAATTACAAAATATAATAAAACAGAAAATATTTCTATTTATTTAAAAATATTATTTACTATTTAATTTAATACTGTTATAATATATTAATATACCAAGAAAGGATTACACATGAAGCTCCCCTACACTCTACTTAAACCTCTGCTACTTCTAATGTTATTATCTAATATCTCTTTGGCTCAAGAGTCCTGTAAAGGTGGCTTTTGTAAAATCTCCTTCGAATCTTTAGAGAAAGGAGCCAACCATAAAAAAATAAACTCTTCAACAAAAAGTAAGAAAGTTAATAAGAAAAACAAGGTTAAATTTTCTAGTAAATAAAATGGTGCGATAGAAAATCGCACCCTATACCAAATCTTTTAATCTAAAATCAAATTTTAATGCATCTACATGACAGACATCCACACAACGCCCACAAAGTGTACAGTCTGCCCCTGTAATATATTGAGTTTTTATCTCTTTTCCATCAATTTGTTTTTTATATTTTGATTTGGTTATCTCTAATACTTGTGGTTCAAAACAGACATCATGACAGACCATACAGCTATCACAGTTGTCATTCCACTGAATTCTAAGAGCCGAAACCTTACCTATCATTCCATAGGTTGTTCCAATTGGGCAGATATAACTACACCACGCTCTTCTTGAAAAGAAAACCTCTATCGCAAATACCACAGCCACCCAAATAAGTGCCAAAGACCAACCATAAGTGATAGTTCTACTTAGAATTCCAACTACAGAAAATGACTCAAAAATGATATATCCACTTACAAATGCCATAGATAAAAAGGCTATCCAAAATAGATATTTAACTCTATGGTCAAACTTTCTATTTTTAATAATCTTCTTTTTAACCAAACTGTTATGGAGTTTTTCGCCATATTCACTCAAAATTCCATAAGGACAGACCCAAGCACAGTAGGCTCTTCCCCCTACCAGCATATAGACAATGACAATTGTAGAGACACCGATAATCATATTAATAGGAATATGATAGGTTGCCAACCATACCTCTAGGGTAGCAAAGGGGTCAATCAGATGAAAACCTAAAAATCTTGAACCCGTTAATGTTCCTTCCAATACTTGTAAATCAATAAAAAATGACAAGAAAAAGAGAAGATGAATTCCAATAACCAAAATCCATCGCTTCATTCGATAGCTAAACTTTTTTTTCCCCTCTGGTGTGGTACTCCAAAAGGTTGACCAGAAGGTGCTGTTTTTGATTGTCTCTCGGTTGTTGTATTTATCCATTGTTTTCTCCCTATTTGTCGTTGGTGCGATGGCTTTAATTGGTGCGATGGCAATCGCCCCCTACGTGATTATTTGGTTTGTGCCTCTGCTCTTGCTGGGAATTCGCCAATCTCATCAGCTAAGGTTCTTAAATCCTCTTCACTTAATTTAATCAAAAGCCCTTTCATAATCATATTCTCTTTTCTTCCTGCCTTAAAATCAACAAGTTTTGTAAAAATCTCATCAGCACTCTGACCAAAGAGTTTTGGTCCCATAAGTTTTCGACCATTTTGTACTCCTGACCCATTAACTCCATGACATGATGAACATTTGCTTTTATAAGCTTGACTAACATCAAATGCCCCTGCATTTCCTGCTTTATCTTGCAGAGATTTAATCTGCTCCATCTCTTTTATTCGGTCATCTTTGTCAGCAATTTGGGCAGATGCCAAATTGGCAGTTTGTTTACCCATATTTGGAATAACATGTCCCGCTTCTCCACCATGATAGGCATGACCACCCATAAAAGTTAATGCCATTAATCCAAATATAACAAAAGTTAAGACTCCTACTACAATATGCTTCATTTTTTGCTCCTCATCTCTTTTAGTTTTTGATTAAAGGTATAAATTTCATCTGCTAACTCTCTAATCTCTTTATCTTCCATGTGGTCAATAAGCCCATCCATTAGAGGATTGCTCTTTTTTCCACTCTTAAAATCTGCAATAGCGTTAAATATCTCATCTGAGGTCTTAGATAATAACGAAGGGCCAACAACCCCATTTGCATAATCGCTATGACACGCTGAACATTTAACTCTAAAGTGTTTGCTAAGTTCGCCCACAAGCAATCCTATCTGTACATCTTCATAAGGGCTTCTTATATTCATATTTGCCTCAATTGCTGTTCTAGGTTTTACTCGAACCGAAGCATCTCTGTTGGCTGGTTGAGCATTCTGGTCATACTCACTCTTTACATTGTAGTCATAGTAGTAGGTATCATTTTTATCTTGCTTATGTTTTTTATGCTCTTCTACTTTTATCTCTTTTGCATTGCTGTTGGCTACAATCTCTATCTTTGGGGCTGGAGCTTCTTGGGCTTCTTTAAGAGCCTCTTTTGGTTCATCTCCACAGCCAACAAAAAGAAGAATAATAGAACTTAAAACTACTCTTTTTATCATTATACTTTTCCTTTTTCATACTGCTCTCTATAGGTCACTCTTGGTTTGATTACAATAGAAGGTCTATCTGTTGGGCAGACCTCTTGACACGCTCCACAACCGATGCACCCATCATAAATCTCTGGTCTTTTTCCTCCACCTTTATCACTAACCATTGATATAGCACTAAGTGGGTTTGGAATAGGACACATATCTGCACACAAGGTACAAGGTTTATCCTCGTAACTATCAAGCTTTTCAAGCAAATCTAGTTCAACTTGCGTCACATTGTTTACGCCATCTGTAAAACGGTGCATTTTGGTACTAAACCCTTTTGGAATGGGGGTATTGCTCATAGCCAGACAACTATCGGGAAACTCCAAGACAGCAACGCCTAAATGAGCATCTTGAATGGTAGAGCAATTATGGTCTAATGCACCCGATGGACATGCCAAAACACAAGGAACAGCTTCACAAGCCCAACAAGCACGAATATTTGCATCAATATAGGGTGTTCCCTCTCCTGCACCTTTTACCCAATCAGCCAACTCTATTGAGTGAAAAGGGCAGACTTGTAAACACTGTCCACACTTGATACATAATCCTAAAAAAGTATGCTCATCCACAGCTCCTGGGGGACGAAGACGTGTTTCAGAAGCGTTTAAAAAGGGGCTTAAGCCCACACCACCTGCCAACACTAAACCTAAAATTCCAAGTGTTGAATATTTAATAAATTCTCGTCTCTCTGTCTCTATTTTTGCCATTATCAACCCTTTATTTTTAGTTTTGGTTTCTCATCTTCTAGCAGAAAAATTGGCTCGGAAAAAGGAGCCAATTTTGCCAAAAAGTTTAATAACGAGATAACAGGACTTCCATAAAAAAACTTCACATCAGGGTTATAGACCCAAAGCTGGTCAGCATACTGATAGACCTTGTGTGAGGTATCTCCAATATTATCCCCATCTCTATCAAACCCTGCATAGTTGTCCCAGTAGTTACCTACTATCTCATTCTCATTGGTTTTGCTTCCTCGGCTATCGTTGACTATATCTTCTATATTCCCTTTTATCACGTTGTTTTTAAGAATATTATTTTCACTAAGTGAGTGAAAATGCAACGCTTCAGAGTTGTAGAGTATCTTATTATCCTCTATCCAATTATGGGTATTAGGCTCAAATGGCGACCTGTCAATATATAGCCCCTGAGCACAGTATATAATGGTGTTATCTTTAATAGTAAAGTTGGTTACATCTTTTAACCCTATACCCATACCTGTTGCACCAATAGAGCTTTGAACCACATTACCTGTGGCGATGGTATCTTTGGAGTACATAAAAAATATTCCTACCGAATTATGCTTATAGACATTATCTTTTACAATATTTTTACCTGCATACATAAAGTGAAGTGAATAACGGTTATGCTCTCCATAGTTGGCTTCAATCAAGTTTCCGTGTGAATACCAAACCACCATATCACGAGATTTAATTAATCTATTTTTACGCACAATATTATCATTACTGTACCAAAGCCGTAATCCATCGCCACGCAGTCCAAGCTCAAAATCTTTTGAAGTAATATTATTTTCACTAATAATAGAGTTGCTCACCATCTGCATATCAATACCAAAAAGGGCATTATCTATTTTACAACGGCTAATCTCACACTGCTTCGCATCTTTAATTAAAATGGCAGAATCAAGTGTATGTGTCATCTCTCCTGAATTGGTAACTCTTAGATTTTTAAGTGTTACAAAAGAGCTTTGGATAGTAATAACCGTTCCATTACCCTCGCCATCAATAACCACACCAGACTCTTTTCCAAGAATAGTTAGTGGTTTTTTTATGACAATACTACCTTTATAGACACCTTTTGGAAGCTTTAGAATAGAACCTGATGGTGCTTTGTCTATAGCTTCTTGTAAAACATTTGCATTTAAAAAACTCCATAATAATAGGAGAATAATAGATACTCTAATCAAATTTATACCTTTGTAGGGAGCGATTGCCATCGCACCACCTATTTCAATTTTTAAAATTTTTTATTTGTGTAGATAATGGTGCGATAGCAATCGCCCCCTACACGTTATTTGCTTTATTTCTTGCCAATACAGCCAACAAGCTCAACAACGAAATAGCCACCAAGAGATAAAAACCAATAGTAGGATAAGAGTGTGTTGTAAACTGTGCAATCTTTCCATCTCCAAATACAGTTGGCATAAAGGGTTTAATTTTAAATGCACCCCAATCGTGTAGATTGTGACCGAACCAGTAGAGCCAATAGGCATAATCAGCAATAAAAAGTAGTGGAAGAGAGACAGGAATCAGCATTAACCAAGTAAAGATTTTTTTATTATAAGCGATAAATAGAATTATAAAAAGAGAGAGAAGTAACAGTGCATAGATACCAATCTCACGTTCAAGCTTTCCTCCAACCCACATTGGGTCCATGCCCACATAATGATTAATCGTATTCATCTCATGTACCTCTCCACTAAACCCATCAAAGTGAAAAAATACAGGAATCCCCTGAGGAAATGCCTCTTTGGGATAGTTGGGTGCTTCAAGGGAAACAGCCCAGATGGGAAGTGATGCCACCCCAATTTCCGAAGCACTCTTAATCATCTCATCCAGATTATTATGTGCCTCTTTTGGTGTTGCAATACTTTTATATCGACCTTGATTATAGGTATTCCAAACAGATTTACTTAGATTTGAAATCTCTTCGGTTTTTCCTTCGTTAATTTGATTTAACGTTCCATGAAAGGCTATCATAGGAAAGGTAAAACCTAATGTCAGAATGATTAGTGCCAATGATGCAAAAATCTTTGATTTTTTAAAACTTGGGTGCATTGTTTCTCCTAAACTTAATAGAAAATTATCATTATTATAACTTTGAGTTTAGTATAGTAAAAAAGAGTCATAGGAAAAGTGATGTATATCAAGATTTAGAGCATTTTTTTATAAATAAGAGTTTTTTTATCCTATTTATATTCTAATTAAGAGTATTTTTATCCTATTTAATATATAGTCCATAATAATAACTATTATCAAGGAGTCTTATATGAAAAAGCTTATTATACTAACCCTATTAAGTATATCAACCCTTATGGGCGATGTTCAAGCAGGCGAAAAGGTATATAAAGAGAACTGTGCTATGTGTCATAGTATCAATGGTGGAGGAGGCATGGGACCTGATTTTAATATGGTTGCCTACTCTAGACACAAAGAGGAGATAGAGTACTATGCAAAAGACCCATATAGTATGTTTGAAGCCTTTGGATATAGTGCTAATGCTATGCCTACTTTACCTTTAGAAGACCAACAATTCAAAGATGTAGCGGAGTATATCTCCTCTTTACAACCATTTAAGAAATGGATGATAAAAAAGAAAGCAAATAAAGAAACTATTGTAAAAAATGAAGAGAGTAATACAACAATAGAAAAAGATGAATAGTTGATAAAAAATAAAAAACTCTATTACGAGTTTTTTACTTTTCTTAAAATTCATCAAATTCTCGTTGCTCTTTCTCCTCTGTATAGGCTTTGAACTCTGCATCACTCATCATCATAATTTTAATTTTTTTAGCTAGAAATGTTTTGCTCTCAACTTTGGTAAAGTAGCTATAAAGTCCAAAAGATAAAGCTAAAATTACTGTAAATGTAATAATTTTTTGTGCTAAATCAAATGTTTGAATAGGATCTTTTGTACGAATTTCACAAACGCCTCCAGGGCAATGCGTTACAGGGTCTTTTTTAAATATTCCAAAAATTTTACACCCCAAACAAATAGAGAAAGCTGACTCTAAAAAAAGTAAAACTAAACAAAAAATACAAACCAAAACTTTAATAGGATTGGGTTGAAAATCAATAACCAAAAGATAAAACATAGGTATTGCCAAGAGTAAGCCTATCCCCCATGCAAAGCGTTTTTGTGTTGCACCTACATACTCTGGTCTTTGATTTTGAACAAAAAATCGACCAAGTAAAAGGCTTGGAGAGTAGCGAGGTTGAAGCACCCGCATAAAAAAATCTAAGGTAAAAAAGCTAATAAAAACTTTGGTAACAATTACATGTCCCAAGGCTACAGCATTGACCAAACTAAGTAACCCAATGACAAAAAGAATTCCTGCTCCTGCACGAGCTTCTCTCTCATTTAAAACCAAAACCTCATAGCCATCAACCCGTTCTCCATATTGAAAAAAACTACCCATATCTATCCTTCTTTTATATTTAAGTATTGTAGAGTGAAAATTCTTAAGTAGCTCTTATTAAACCAAGCCTTAAAAATAGGGGACGTATCGCGAATAGCCAATTTCAATCAAATTTTAGGGCGTTAAGAAATTACTAATTTCATCTTTCATCAAAAAGAGTCACTTTTCCTTTATGCCAATTAATGTTGTAGTAAGGCAAAAGAAAATTTCTTGTTGGATAGCGTCAGAAGAAAAAATATCCGAACCTACGAA
>Ga0256827_10000069_pt1 | contig 52533 bp, 49 predicted proteins | sample CV84metaG_FD_185977 | JGI IMG/M metagenome (GOLD analysis project Ga0256827, IMG submission 185977) | Hydrothermal vent microbial communities from East Pacific Rise, Pacific Ocean - CV84 | ecosystem: Environmental > Aquatic > Marine > Hydrothermal vents | place: Pacific Ocean: East Pacific Rise... | reverse complement strand
CTTTAATGTTAAAGAGTTTATTTATAACTCCTCTGTTTTAAATTGTATATTTTAGAGATTTTTTAGTAAACTCTGTACTACAAAAAAACATTGCTATAAAGATAGGATTTAGCGTTACCTTTTCATTTTCTACAGTTTCAAAGATTTTAAATGTAAATCCAGCACCATCATTTTGATTTTGAGGCGTTACAGTGAACTCTATTGGCGTTAGAGTTTTTACCATATTTAAAATTAATTTCTTTTTCTTATGGTTTTCTACATTTAAGATATTAAAGTCAGGATTTTCTGAACTTTTATGTTCTATAAGTATATTTTGAATCACATCAACTTTATCTTTAAACACAACCTTATTCCATTTGATAATAGTATTGTTTGATGCTATTTGACACTCTTTATACATTAAGGGATTTGGTCTTTTTGTTTTCATCGCTTCTATAAGAGAAAGTAAGAAATTTTCTCCACCTATACTTTTAGCAGCTTTCTCCATAAATAAATGGATAAAAGCTTTTGTATCTTCGTTTTGTTTATTAAAATTACACATATTTTGTTTCTATATCGTAAATAGTTACGATATTTTTTCCTTTTTCTTTAGATATATACATTCTTTCATCTGCTTTTTTTATCAATTCTTCTGTATTTAAGGCATCATCTGGAAAAACAGCAACACCTATGCTAGCACCAACATGAATAATTTCTTTATTTATGATTATATCCTTATTGACAGATTCTATAATCTTGTTGGCTACAGATTCTAGTTCATTGAGTTCTTTTGCATCACTTATTATTATTGTAAACTCATCACCACCTATACGAGATACTAAGTCTGTATTTCTTAATGTTTTTGTTATTACTTTTGAGACATTTATAAGTAATTGATCCCCAACTTGATGACCATAGGTGTCATTTACACTTTTAAATCCGTCTAAATCAACGAAAAATAATGCAACTTTTGAGTTATATCTTTTTGCTCTGTTTAGTTCATTTTGTAACTCTATAGTAAAAAGTGTTCTGTTTGGTAATTTTGTTAGTCCATCGTACAAAGCAAGTTCTCTAAGTGCAGCCTGGTTTATTATAACATATAAGATAAAAAAGTATAGTAGTATAAGTATGGCAAAAAATAGTATTTTTAAATAAGTTCTCTCTATCTCTATATTGCTAAGATAATCAGATTCTGTATATGTGACAATATAAGCTATATTTTTGATACCAGTTGCACTATGCATAGGTAGAAAAGAGATAATTATATTTCTGTAATTGTATTTTGCAGATAAACTAAAAGCTTCTTTGGTAGATATGTGTTTTGCTATATTATCTCTTAGCCTTGGTGTATTCAGCTTATTAAAAAAGTTTATATTTCCAACTTTTTTATGTGTATATTCTTCTATATAATAATCTGGTGTTTCCCATGTCTTTTTATAGTTATAGCCTAACTCTTTTTCTATCACAGTATTTTTTGCTAAAGATTTTAAAACAAGTATATGGGAATCATATATAAAGTCATCAGTTATGCTTCTTAATAGTTGTTTTGTGGAGTATGCTATCTCAACACTAGCTATGTGTTTTTTGTTATTGTTGTAAATGGGATAAACAAATCTTAACCCAAGCATATCTTCACATGCTTCAAACCCTTCATGGAATTTTTTTTGTTTATTTGTAAGGACAATACTTTGTTTGAACTGACTTGTATCATCTCCATATTTATCTGGTTGATACATTCTTAAAAAACTTATATTATTTGGTAGATAAAAATGTACTTGGGAAATACCCATGTTATTTAGTCGTTTATAGTTCTTTGCTAAAAGTTTATATACCTTTTTTCTAATAATATTTAATTTTTCTTTATCTGCTTTATCCGTTTTTTCTAAAAGTTTTATAAGTTTAGTATTTTGTGAATACATGTCTTTTATATCATTTGTCATAATTTTAAAGTATCTGTAAGATGTTTCATATTTTGTTTTTAGCAGTGTGCTTTGAACGTTGAGGTAATACTGTTTTTTATTTTCAGTAAAAGCATTTAACATGTAATACCCGATAATGCTTAAAAGTATAAAAGATATAGTAAGAAGTTGTATTTTTGTCTTTTTAGACATTTTTATCCTATGTTGTAGACTTTTATATAGCTCCAAAGAAAAGAGTGATAAACCTTACACAACTATATAGTATTCTTCTTTAAAGTTTGTTTTAATAGAGTTTCTATAAAACTCTTATCCTTAAAGTTGTTCTCTTGTCAGTTTTCCTTAAGCAAATCATAATAACAAAGCTATTATTATGTCAAAACTAAAAGAGGACAAAAATTGTCTTATTTAAAAAACCTAGAAAATAAGAGGTAAATATGCAAGTTTATTTAGATAATAATGCTACTACAATGTGTGATCCACAAGTAGTAAAAGCGATGCAACCATTTTTCAGTGAGCTTTATGGTAATCCAAACTCACTTCATAAGTTTGGAACGGCAACACATCCTGCACTTAGTCGTGCTATAGACCAAGTATATAAAGGTCTAAATGCAAGCGATAATGATGATATCGTTTTTACATCATGTGCTACTGAGTCAAACAACTGGGTTTTACAATCAATTTTTAACGATCATATAGTCAATGGTAATAAAAATCATATCGTAACAACAGAGGTTGAACATCCATCCATCCTTTCTACTTGTAAATGGTTAGAAGAGCAGGGAGTAAAGGTTACCTACCTACCTGTAAATGAGCAAGGTGTAGTTGAAGCACATACTGTAAAATCTTTTATCACAGAAAAAACAGCTTTAGTTAGTGTTATGTGGGCAAGTAATGAAACAGGTATGATAAATCCTATAAAAGAGATAGGTGAGATTTGTAAAGAAAAAGGTGTTCGTTTTCACTCAGATGCTGTTCAGGCAGTTGGTAAGATACCTGTTGATCTTCAAGATGTACATGTTGATTTTATCTCTTTTTCTGCACATAAGTTTCATGGCCCAAAAGGGATTGGTGCTTTGTATATTAAAGATTCTCAAGATTTAACTCCTCTACTTCATGGTGGAGAGCAGATGGGTGGACGTCGTTCAGGTACTCTAAATGTTCCTTATATAGTTGGTATGGGTGAGGCAGTTGAACTTGCTACTACAAACATAGAAGAAAAAATGGCAGCTATCCGTGCTAAAAGAGATAGACTTGAAGATGAACTTGTAAAATTAAGTGATACTTTTGTAGTTGGAGATAGAGATAATCGTACTCCAAATACAATCTTAATATCTATAAAAGGTGTTGAGGGCGAAGGTATGCTTTGGGATCTTAACAATGGTCAAATAGGAGCATCAACAGGTTCTGCTTGTGCGTCTGCTGATCTTGAAGCAAATACTGTAATGCTAGCTATTGGTGCAGATAATGAACTTGCACACACTGGGATTCGTTTAAGTCTTTCAAGATTTACAACTGATGCTGAGATAGATTATACTATTTCGCATTTTAAAAGTGCGGTTGAGCGTTTGAGAAACATATCTAGTTCTTTTGCAAAACAAAAACCAACTATCGGTGGAGAAGTTCAAGAGTGCGAACTTCATCATTAAATTAAATAATTATAAAAAATAAAAGGAGAAAATATGGCTAAAGCTGATATGTTAGGAGAGTCTCTTTGGGACGCCTACTCAAATAAAGTAACAACATTAATGAATAATCCAAAATATCAAGGGGAGATTTTTGAAGCAGAGGCTGAAAAACGTGGGCATAAGCTTATCGTTGCAGACTTTGGAGCTGAGAGTTGTGGTGATGCAGTACGTCTTTATTGGGAGATAGATCCTAAGACTGATATCATTGTAGATTCTAAGTTTAAATCATTTGGTTGTGGTACAGCTATTGCATCAAGTGATGTTATGACTGAGCTTTGTATCGGTAAAACTGTTCAAGAAGCTGTAAAGATAACAAACATAGATGTTGAGTTTGCTCTTCGTGATGATCCTGAAACTCCAGCAGTTCCACCTCAAAAGATGCACTGTTCTGTTATGGCTTATGATGTTATAAAAAAAGCAGCAGGACTTTATCTTGGTGTTGATTCTGAGAGTTTTGAAGATGAGATTATAGTTTGTGAGTGTGCAAGGGTTTCTCTTAAAACACTTAAAGAGGTTATAAGACTAAATGATCTTAAAACTATAGAGGAGATAACAGATTACACTAAAGCTGGTGGATTTTGTAAATCTTGTATCAAACCAGGTGGACATGAAGCTCGTGAATGGTATCTTGTAGATATCTTAGCTGATACTCGTAAAGAGATGGATGAGGAGAAGATGAAAGCTGCTGCTGATGCTCAAGCAAGTGGTGCAGGTAACTTTGAAGAGATGACTCTTGTTCAACAGATAAAAGCTGTAGATGCTGTTATAGATGAAAATGTTAGACAATTTCTTATCATGGATGGTGGAGATATGGAGATTATCGATATCAAGAAAAATGATGGATATGTAGATATCTATATCAGATACTTGGGTGCTTGTAACGGTTGTGCTTCAAGTGCTACTGGTACACTTTACGCGATAGAATCAACTTTAAAAGAGAAACTATCTAAAAATATACGCGTATTACCAATCTAATAAAATGGAAGCTTTATAGAGATCTTGTATCTCTTGCTTCTATAGATTTTTTAGCTTCTAGAAATTTATCCAAATTTTGTAAAAATAATTTCATAAGATTTGGATCAAATTGTTTTCCTTGTTCCTCTTTAAAAAGATTTAGTATCTTTTCCAGTGGCCATGCTTTTTTATAAACTCTATCAGATGCAAGTGCATCAAATACATCAACTATAGCAGTTATACGACCATATATATGGATATCTTCTTTAGATAAGCCTCTTGGATAACCTTTACCATCCCATCTTTCGTGATGTTCATATGCTACTATTGCAGCAGTTTTTAGAAGTTTTCTTTGTGAGTGTTTTAGCATATCATAACCTATTTGGGCATGTTGTTGCATTATTTTAAACTCTTCATCATTAAATCTACCTGGTTTGTTAAGTATCTCATCTGGTATACCAAGTTTCCCTATATCATGCATAGGTGAAACATCTCTTAATAAGATAGCTTCTTTTAGACCAAGACCAGCTAATTTTGCAAGTATAAAAGAGTAGTTTGCAACTCTTTGAATATGAAGACCTGTTTCTCTGGAATGTTCTTCAGCTATAGTACCCATAACATGGATGATCTCTTTTTGTGTAGAGTGCATCTCTTTATTTAATTTTTTAATCTCTTTTGTAGCAATATCTACTTGTATCTCTATCTCTTTGGCTCTGTTTCTTTCATTGGTGATGATATTTTCTGCAACAGCTATATTTTTATCTATAATTTGTGCCATTTGACCTATTTCATCATTTGATTCTATCTCTATATGTGTTGCTTTATCTCTTTTTTTGTTAAGTACATCAAAAAATGAATCTATAAGTTGGTGTAGTCTTTGAAGTTCATTAACAATTTTTGAAGCAACAAGTTTATTTAAAATAAGTAACATTATCAAAACAATTATAGTTATGCTTATTTTTATTTTAATATTATTTTGAATATTTTGTTTAATCTCTTTGACTTTTTTTTGATTTTCAGCTTTTACTTTATCTGAAAGTATGTTAAGCTCATATGATATTTTTGAGCTTGTTTGCGCTAACGCCAATATAGCATAAAGACCATCTTCAACATCTTCTTGCATATTGCTTTTGACAGATATAGAGATTGTTTTAAAACCGAGTAGTCTAGTTTCTATGTTGTGGATTACACGTTGAATATCTTCGTTTTTATTAAATAGTATATGTTTCTTTAAAAGTTTTAAATCTTTTAAAATATTTTCATAATAAGTTTGAATTTTATCTTCACACTTTTTATTTGTTTCTAGGGCATCTTCTATCCCTTGATTATTTATAAGTTTAAGATTATTATTTATATTGTAGATATATTGTTGTGTCCTTGCAAAATCTAAAGTTTGTTCTTCATATTTTTCAGCTGTTGAGTGTATGATAGTAAAAGGGAGAGCTATTAACACAGCCATCACTATAAATGATATATAAAAAGATATATTTATCTTATGTGAAATGTTTAAATTATTGATAAATTCCATCAATATGCCAGATTCATTTTTAAGTATATTGAGTGTAGTCTAGATATAGGACTTTGCTCATTTGGTATATCTGATGGTACTTCTACTATAGGTGTTGGTTTTGAGAGTAGCCATCCGCTTCTATCATAATCATAGTTTATATTAAGATATCCTAACCGAAAGTTTAGGTATTTGTTTACAACATACATTCCGTATACTTCAAACGCATCACCTCTTGAAGCTAATTTGTTATATACATCATAACTACCTTGTGTTAAACTTACCCAGTTTTTACTTCCATGATTGTATTCTGCACCAATTTTATACTTAGCATTATCTCCAAAACCATATCTTCCACCAAGCCAGTAAGCATAACCACTCAATGAGTTTTTAGAATCTCCAAGTAATCCAGAATCAACACCATTTGGAAGAGTATAACTCTTCGTATTTGGATGAGTTATATTGTATCCATAGTGAGCGAACATATCTATATGCTTATTTTGAAAATTAGTTATCTCTACCATAGCCCCTAAAAGATCCATATCTCCTAAGTTTGTATTGTTATCATAGTTACTATCCAATGGGTTTGCTATAACATTACTCATACGTGAAGCACTTAGTTGTATTAGTGAATTTTCTATATTTGGTAGTTTACTATCAAGAAATATTCCATAAACATCAGTGTTTTGTATATCTGTATTTGGTGCACCTATATAAGGGTTTTGTGAGTATTGATTTGTATTTACATATCCAAAACCTCTAGAGTAGCCAAATCTAAAATATGTTCCATCATAGTTAAATAATTTAGAAAGATTTAATGTCAGAACAACACCATCTGCTACACCATCGTATAGTAGAGCTGAGTATGTAGCCTTTCTAGAAACATTATCTTTAAATTGGTGACTTGGTCCATCTGAACTTGGCTGTCTACCTATAGTTAGTGCCATAGGTAGAGATGTTTGTTTTAAAAAAAACCAGTCAACATAAGCTCTTTCAACATATAAACCACTATCACTTGGAACTCTTCCTTGCATATTGTCATAATAGCTGTATTGGTGAGGAATACTGTTTCCCCAATATTTGTACATAGATAATCTTCCATAAAATTTTAATGTTTTTGTTATATCAGCTTTAAGTTTTAACATAAATTTTGTTGAAAGAATATTATTGTTTTTTACGGTATTTGTATTTTGATATGTTTTTTCTATAAAGTCGCTACCAAATTTTAATGCTAATCCAAATTGTAATTTATCTGCTAAAACTCTTGTTTCTACATTTTCTGTATAGTCATATAGTTCATCAAAATTATCTTGTGCTTTATCTGCTTGAATTTTATTAACTTTTTTTAGAGTCTTGACCTCTTTTTGGAGTTCAAGGATATTTTGTTGTAACTCTTTTATCTCTATCTGTGTGTCTGTGATGGCAAAAAGTGAGAGAGGAAGAAGAGTGATAAGTAAGGTTTTTTTGTGTAACATTTATTCTCCTGCTACTGTTGGATAGTCAGAATCTATAGCATGGTTTATAAGATAATCTTTTAAAGCTCTTTGTTCATTTGCAGATAGAATATCTATTTTATATCTTTTTATTTTTCTTTCATTTTTAAATACTCTTTCCCATTGAATCATAGCCTTTGATGATGCATTTAAACCAAGCTTATCAGCCAATGCCTTCCCACTAAGCGTATAAGAAAAAAGAGTTATAGGTATGACGAATACAATCAAATATTTGTAAAATTTCATGCAAGAATTGTACTATGTTTTGAATTAAAGCAAAATTATATAACTTGGACAAATATCACTTTGCTAAAGCACAATCTAATAACACATGAGTATGTTGTTTTAAAAATTTGTAAAAAATGTTATAAAAAAGATAGAACTATGCAAATTTTACATAATGATCTCAAAAAATGTGTAATGCTAAGTTGGAATAAACGTTAGTTTAGCCTCTTTTTGTTAAACTTTTAAGATGGATAATGAAAAAATATACGCAAAAATAGCTGATAGCTTAGTAAAAGATGGATATCTAGTAATGAATGATGTTTTTACAAAAGAGTTTTGTAATACACTTTTAGATCTTGCAAAAGATGAGAGAGGTTTTAAAAAAGCTGGTATCTCAAAGGATGAAAAACTTCATATAGATAGTACAAAAAGGGGTGATAAGACTAAGTGGCTCGATGGATCTGTAGATGTTGAAAAAAGCTATCTTGAGTTTATGAATTCTCTTAGTGAGTATCTAAATAGAACACTTTATCTTGGTTTAAATTATTATGAAGCACATTTTGCTATATATGATATAGATGAGTTTTATGAGAAACACTTAGATGCATTTAAGGGATCTAAAAACCGTGTAGTTACAACAGTTTTTTATCTAAATGAAAATTGGAATAAAGATGATGGTGGTGAGATTGTTTTGTATAATGAAGATAACAATGTTATCAAAACCCTAACGCCAATATCTAATACTTTAGTTGTCTTTTTAAGTGAAAAGTTTCCTCATGAAGTATTAAAATCTAAAAAAAAGAGATACTCTATAGCTGGTTGGTTTAGAGTAGATAAGAAGATATAAAATAATGAAAAAGTTTGATAAAAAACATATATTGCATCCATATGCTTCATCAACTCCAGAAGCTGATATGCAGTTGGTCAAATCGGCGCGTGGCGTTTACTTAGAACTTGAAGATGGTTCTCGTCTTGTTGATGGTATGAGTTCTTGGTGGTCTGTTATTCATGGTTACAATGTAGAAGAATTGAATTTTGCAGCAGAGGAACAACTCTCGAAAATGAGTCATGTAATGTTTGGTGGACTGACCCATGAACCAGCTATAAAACTTGCAAAAACACTTTTAAAGATAAGTAAAAACTCTTTTGAGCATATATTTTTTAGTGATAGTGGCAGTGTCAGTGTTGAGGTTGCACTTAAGATGGCATTTCAATACTGGAATTCACAAGAAAATTATGAAAAAAATAAGATATTGGCGTTAGGGAAAGCTTATCATGGGGATACTTTTGGTGCTATGAGTGTTTGTGACCCTGTAACTGGTATGCATTCCTCTTTTGATGGTGTTTTACATAAAAATATTTTTGTAAAAGAGCCAGAATGTAGTTTTTATGATAAATGGAATGAAAAATATATAGAAGAGTTTAAAATAACTTTAGAAGAAAACCATAAAAATATAGCAGCCGTTATCTTAGAACCTATCGTTCAAGGTGCTGGAGGAATGAGAATATATTCTGCAGTTTTTCTAAGGAGGGTAAGAGAGCTTTGTGATGAGTTTGATATACTTTTAATAGCAGATGAGATAGCTACTGGATTTGGTAGAACAGGAAAGTTGTTTGCCTGCGAATATGCAGATATAGAGCCAGATATCATGTGTGTTGGTAAGGCATTAACTGGTGGTTATTTATCTCTTGCTGCGACTATGACAACTAAAAAAGTTATGAATGGAATTGAAAATGGTGGAAATGTTTTGATGCATGGACCAACCTTTATGGCAAATCCATTGGCTTGTGCGATAGCAAATGCTTCTTTGGAGCTTCTTTTGAGCTCACCATGGCAAGATAGAGTAAGTAGTATAGAAAAACAACTTAAAGATGAACTTGGAGAGTGTAAAGAGTTAGATATTGTAAAAGAGGTAAGAGTTCTTGGTGCTATAGGGGTTGTTGAGTTATACCAAGATGTAGATTTGGCATTTATGACATCTGAATTTGTAAAAAGAGGTGTTTGGGTTAGACCTTTCTTAAATCTTGTTTATATCATGCCACCATTTGTTATATCAAAAGAAGAGTTAAAAAAATTGACTGATGCTATATATGAAGTTGTAAAACTTTATGAAAAACAAAGAGACTAGATGGATAAGTTAAGATATCAATTTCTGGAGAATTCTTTGTTGAGCTTAAGTGATATAGTTATACTTCCTATACCTTTTGGTGAGAGTGTATCTGGAAGAAAGGGTACTCAACATGCACCAAAAGCTATACTTGAAGCTAGTGGTGAGTTAGAGTACTATGATGAAGATATGGAATACTCGCCTATGAAGTATATGGATATATGTATAACAGATGAGATATCTTCTTATAAAGATATAGATATTGGCGTTAGCAGTTTAAATGTTAGTAAAAAACAGCTTCTTATCTCTTTAGGCGGGGATCATTCTATAACACCTATGATAACATCATCACTTATTGGCGTTAGTAAAACTATACTTTTTTTAGATGCTCATGCTGATTTAAGAAGTTCATATTTAGGGGATAGATATTCTCATGCCACACCTGCTTATCATCTTTTAAATCAGGGACATAAACTTATCATGGTTGGGATTCGTTCTTTGTTTGAATCTGAAGCAACAAGAGTTAAGGAAGATGAAAATATAACATACTTTTCTGCAAGAAGTTTAAGAGATAAAGAGGTTAGAAAGAGTTTATTGGCGTTAGTAGCTTCTTTGAGTGGAGAAGTTTATCTTAGTATAGATATGGATGTTTTTGATCCAGCTTTTGTTCCAAGTGTGGGAACTCCTCAAGCTGGTGGTATAGATTATTATCTTGCTACAGATATATTTGAAGCTTTATTTTTAAAAAGTGATGCTGAGGTAAGGGGTGTTGATATGGTAGAACTTATACCTGAAGTGTCAAATGTATCTCAACTTTTTACTGCAAAGCTGTTGCAAAAAGTTATTTCATACTGGGGAGTATCCCAAGGTTTTAATAAAAAAGATGAAGATGGTGCTCAAACGAGAATGGAGTATGAGTAGATGAAATATTTTTATCCAAAATTTCAAAATTTACATAAACCAAAACTTGATCTCTCAGATGGATTACCAGGGTGTGAGCATCTTGAGATTTCAAAAAGAGTTGATGGTGTTTTAAAAGGCTTGTTATCAGCTTATGAAGCAGATGTCGTTTATGTTGAAGATTTAGATATTAGTTGTGTAAAGTTGATACATGATGATAATTATGTTGATTTTTTAGTTAAGATAGAAAGTGAAATAGAAGATGGTGTAGAGTATATACCATCTATTTTTCGAGATGATTTAAGTGATGCTCCTTTGCTCTTTCGTGGTGGAATGTATTCAAAGGAGATAGGAACTCCGATCATGAATAAAACTATCACAGCAGCATTAAACACGGCAAATACGACTTTAAAAGCTGCTGAGTATGTTTTAGAAAGAGATAGTAGTGCTTTTGTTTTAGCCCGGCCACCTGGGCATCATGCTGGTGTTAAAACCTATGGTGGGTATTGTTTTTTTAATAATGCATATATAGGGGTTGAGAAGCTTTTAAACGTATATAATAAAGTTTCTGTTGTTGATATAGATTACCATATAGGTGATGGAAGTATAGAATTTTCTAGTAAAAAAGCTCCATATTATTCAATAAATGCATGCGAAAAAACAAACTACCCATATCTTGATGCAAATTTTAATCCTAACGCCAATAATGTAAAAATAGTTAATTTCAAGGATAAAACTACAGGTTTTAAATATGTAAAGATGGTTGAAAAACTTTTAGAAGAGGTTGTTAATGATGGTTGTGATGCTATTGTTTTATCTTTAGGTTTTGATACATTAGCAAAAGATGGATATCAAGATGATAAAATTTATGTTGAAGTTGCTGATTTTAAAGTTATTGGTGAAATATTTGGAAGATTAAAACAAAATATTTTGATAGTGTTTGAGGGTGGATATGATGCAAAACAGTTAGAGCTTTGTGGATATAACTTTATGGATGGTTTTGGTCGTAAAAAAGGGTTTATAACGTGTTAGATATAAGGTGTATAAAAAGTATAGAAAAATCAGAATTGGAAGAATTAGGGTGTTTTTGGCATACAGATCCCAGTTCTAAGGACTATATTATACGTGATAAGTTAGTTTGTATTACTCAAGTGGAAGCAGATGCTTACTATACTGCGGGAGTAGAGATATATAAGATGTATGAGATTGCTGCTCAATATGTTATAAATAACTCTCTTTTTGAGGAACTTGATATAGATGAAAGTCTTGTTGAACTAATTAAGTATAGTTGGAGATATGAGAGAGAAAATCACCTTTATGGTAGGTTTGATATATCTGGTGGAATAGATGCAAAAGATATCAAACTTATAGAGTTTAATGCAGATACTCCAACTATGCTTCTTGAAAGTAGTATTGTTCAAGCTGTAATGTTGAAAAATACAAACTATAATCAACAATTTAATTTTATTACAGATTCTATAGTAAAAAAGATAAAAAAAATGATTAACAAAGATGAGTTTAGTCGATTTTTATTTTCAAGTGTTGAGGGTATCAATGAAGAGATATATACAACTAAAGTTCTACAAAAGATGGCAAATTTAGCAGGGATTACAACATCTTTTGCATATTTTGGTGATGTGTATTTTGAAGATAATGTAGTTGTTGATAAATGGGATAATAGATATGATTTATGGTTTAAACTATATCCTTGGGAGGAGATATGTGAATCAAATACAGAACTTCTAGAACATTTAAATAAAAATATATCTACGTTTAAAACTTCTATAGTAAACCCAGCATATACTCTGTTGTATCAGTCAAAAGGAATGATGAAAATACTTTATGATCTTTTTCCTAATTCACCTTATCTTTTAAAAACTTCAGATAAGCCATTGAATATAAAATATGTAAAAAAACATATGTTTGGCAGAGAGGGAGCAAATATAGAGATTTTGACTCCAAAAGGTGATATATTAAAGAGTACATTAGGTGATTATGGTGAGTATAAATGCATATATCAAGAGTATGTAGAGTTTGTAAAAGATGAGGATAATAACCATTTTCAAGCAGGACTTTTTTTTAGTGATGAACCCTGTGGACTTGCTTTTAGAGTAGGATCTGAAATACTTGATGATACAAGCCAATTTATGGGGCATTGTATCAAAAAGTAAATAACTTTACTTCATAGGTGCATTTTTTGGATTATCTGAGATTGCAAGGGCTATAAGTCCACCTTTTAGAGCTTAATTAAAAAAATAAGCTTGACATATCAAACGTAGGCTCGTTATAATTCGGTCATATGTTCATAATGATTTAAAAATTATGTAAAAAAAGGAATTATAAAATATATGTCAAGAAAAAAACAAACAAATCAAGTTACTACAATCTCTTTGGCACATTTAGCACATGATACTTATTCATCTTTTTTAGCACCTATATTACCACTTTTAATAGAAAAGCTTGGTATGAGTTTAGTTATGAGTGCATTTTTAGACATAGCAAGAAAACTACCATCTCTTTTAAATCCATTTTTTGGATTATTAGCTGAAAGAAGTGATGCTCGTTATTTTGTAATAGTTTCACCAGCTTTAACTGCTATATCTATGTCACTTTTAGGTATAGCAAACTCTTATGCTCTTTTAATATTTTTACTTATTATTTCTGGTATTAGTTCAACACTTTTTCATATTCCATCTCCTGGTATTATTAAGTCATCTTCTGGGGATAAACTTGGTCGTGGGATGAGTTTTTATATGGTTGGTGGAGAGTTGGCTAGAACAGTAGGCCCTCTTCTTATAACAGGAGGTATATCTCTTTGGGGGCTTGAAGGTACATGGAGGTTGATGCCATTTGGTATAGTCGCTTCTTTGATTTTATATATAAGATTAAAAGATTTTACATTTACACAAAAAAAGTTTACGAAAGATAGAGAAAAGAATGATGTAACGAAGGAAATTAAGCGTTTTTTACCACTTTTTGGAGTTATGGGTGGTTTTATGTTTTTTCAATCAGCTATGAAGATGGCTACAACTCTTTATCTTGCGGTATATTTAACTCAGCATGGATTTTCACTTTGGTATGCTAGTTTTGCACTTTCTGTATTGCAATTTTTTGGGGTTATAGGTACTTTTATAAGTGGTACTGTATCTGATAAGATAGGTCGTCAAAAAACTTTGGTTATTATGTCTAGTGGTGCAGCACTCACTATGACATTGTTTTTAATGAGTGATTCACTTTATACGACATTTCCACTTTTAGCAATACTTGGTATTTTTATGTTTGCGAATGGTCCTGTTATGTTATCTATCATACATGAGTTAAAAACAGATATGCCTATTTTTGTAAATAGTCTTTATATGACTATAAATTTTAGTATAAGTTCTATTGTAGTTTTATTGATGGGTTATTTTGGAGATAGTATGGGACTTGATACAACATATGAGATAGCTGCAGCGTTATCATTTATCGCTATAGGTTTTGCATTATCTTTAGAAAATGTATTAAAAAGAAGTTGATTTAGATCTTGAAAATTTTTATATTTTACAACCTTGCCCAGCGATTGTTTCAATTGTTGATTCTTGAAACATTCTTTGCATAAGGTATTTTGGTTCCATCCATTGATCATGAAGTGCACATTTACATTGCTCATTACAAAAGCCTATGCCCAAGACACATTGCTCTTTTCTGACAGAATCATGAAAAATATCAAGAATGTCATTTATAATAATTTTAGATGGTGGTCTTGAAAAAGAATATCCACCATCTCTACCTCTAGATGATATAATAAAATTGGATTTAACAAGTTCTGTCATAATTTTTGTTAAAAATTTATAAGGTATTTGCAGTTGTTTAGATAAAGCTGTTGCACTTAGTAGTTTAGAATCTTTATGTTCTGTCATATAGGCTAAGATTCTTATCGCATATTGCGAACTTTTACTTAATTGCATTTAGTTTCCTTTCGTGTTTGTTGATGTTATATCCCCTATTTAACACTTTAAAAAGCATATTGTAGCATATTTATAAGATAATATTACCACCTTTAGGTAGAATTAAATATTTTTATGTAAAATTTCAGTTACTACTTCTATTGTAGGTAGAAATTAAAAAGGATGATTTATGACGGAACGTATAACGAAAAGTATGGCAAAAAACATCTATTATGGTGGCGGTACATTCGCACTTATGATATTTATTGCATTATCGTTTGATACTGTACATCAAATTCCAAAAAGATCTAACCAGCAAAATATGACAGAAAGTGTTGTAGCTGGGAAAAAACTTTGGGAACAAAATGACTGTGTTGGATGCCATACAATCGTAGGTGAGGGAGCATATTATGCACCAGAGCTTATGAATGTATATCAAAGAAGAGGCGGTGGAGACGAAGGTGCATTTAAAGCATATATGCAAGGTTGGATGGCTGCGCAGCCTTTAGACACTCCAAACAGAAGAAAAATGCCTCAATTTCATTTAACTGAAAAACAGGTTAACAACTTATCTGATTTCCTAATCTGGACATCAAAAGTAAATGCCAACGACTGGCCACCAACAATCGAAGGATAGGGAGAAAATATGAAATACACTTCACAATCGGTCGCAAAACCGTACTTTATTTTTGCACTTGTTCTTCTCGCTGGGGAGATACTTTTTGGTATCTTAATGGGGGTTCAGTATATATGGGGAGATTTCTTATTTCCATTAATTCCATTTAACGTTTTAAGAATGGTTCATACAAACTTATTGATTGTTACATTACTTTTTGGTTTTATGGGAGCAACATATTATCTTATTCCTGAAGAGGCTGAGAGAGAACTTTGGAGTCCAAAACTTGCAATTCTTACATTTTGGGTATTTGCAGCAGCAGGTGTTGCTACAATCTTAGGTTATCTTTTTGTACCGTATGCAGAATTAACACAATTAACGTTTAATAATCTTCTTCCAACTATGGGTAGAGAGTTCTTAGAACAACCACTTCCAACAAAAGTTGGTATAGTTTTAGTTGTTGTATCATATATAGTAAATACAGGTATGACTGTACTTAAAGGTAGAAAGACAGTAATTACAACTGTTTTACTTACTGGTCTTGCAGGTCTTGCAGTATTTTTCTTATTTGCATTCTACGTTCCAGATAACTTAATAGCAGATAAATTTTTCTGGTGGTTTACAGTTCACCTTTGGGTTGAAGCTACTTGGGAACTTATCTTAGGTGCTATTTTAGCATTTGTTCTTATTAAAACTACTGGTGTAGATAGAGAACATATTGATAAATGGTTATATCTTATTATTGCAATGACTATGGTATCTGGTATCCTTGGAACTGGTCACCACTTTTTCTACATGGGTGCACCTGAGTACTGGTTATGGATTGGATCTATTTCATCTGCAGTTGAGCCTTTACCATTTTTACTTATGATTCTTTTCTCATTTAGTATGGCTAGAGAGAGAAAAATAGAACATAAAAATAAGATAGCATTAACTTGGGCAAAAGGTACAGCAGTAATGGGCTTTTTAGGCGCTGGTGTTTGGGGATTTTTCCATACTTTAGCACCTGTAAATATGTACACACACGGTACACAATTAACAGCAGCTCATGGTCACCTTTCTTTTTATGGTGCATATGTTATGATTATCTTTACTATGGTTTCTTATGCAATGCCAATTTTAAGAGGTCGTTTATATGGAAACTGTGAAAAAGCTCAAAAAATTGAACTTAGAGCATTCTGGATGATGAATATCGGAATGATCGGTCTTACACTTGCACTTAGTGCTGCTGGACTTGTTCAGATTTTTGATCAAAGAGTTGGGACAGATCTTATCTCATTTATGGATTCTCAAGAGTCTATCAATGGTATATATATGATTCGTCTTGGTTTTGGTTTCCTTGTTTTCACGGGACTTCTTACATATTTTTCTAGCTTTTTTGTAAAAGAACCAAAAGAAATATAGTAGGGATGAAAGCACTTCATTATTGGCTCGAATTTGAAGAGAGTATGGGTAAAACTTGGGATAAATATCTCAATAAAAAAGTTCATAAATTTCATGAAGAAGCACGTGTCAATTTTGAAGATGTATCAAAACATCTACATATTTTTCATCGCCTTATGGGCGGTGAAAAAGCCAAAGAACTTCAAATCACTGACAAACGATATATTGAAACTTCACGCACCCTTTTAGAAAAGATATCTTTTTTAGGTAAAGAGTTTTTTTTAACATGGCAAGATGAAGAATCTGTCTACCTCCCTGCATCATTTGCTTATTTTCCTACAAAAGAAGAAAATGAGATGCTTTATTATTGGCTTGTTGCATTGGCTACGCAGGTTGATAATATTACAAGTGATAATATACTTCAAAAAAATCAGCAAGCAGTTACTTATCTTACAAAACGTTATAGTGGTTTTTCTGTTTTTTATGAAAAAGCATCTGTTTATTTGATGGAAAAGTATGAGCAGTTATCTTTTTTAAAATCTTTAGATGAACAATCTAGCCAAGATTTGATAGATGATTATCCAAATCCATTATGGATATATCCATCTGCTATAGTGGTAAATATGGCAAATGATCTTGAAGATTCAGAAGAACCAATGAGAGAAGATGGTAAAGATAAATCTGAAGAACTACATATGAAAAAGCAGACAGAACAGATTGATGATAAACATGAAACGGATGGTTTTTTAGCCTTTTTACCAGAATCTTTAATGAGTATCTTTGAACAAGTAAATGTTGACAGATGTGAGGATGATAGTTTTGATGAAGATGCACTTTATCATGCTGAAGATTTAGATGAGATAACGATTGGACAAAAACAGGCAAACTTGTCAGCTCGTATCAAAATGGATTTAGAACTTTTACCAGATAATACTATAGTTTATCCTCTTGGAAAAGGTCATTATGTTGATGAATGGGATTATAAAAAAAATGATTATCTTATAAAGTATGCAAGGATATTACCTCAAGTTACATTAAATATTATTCCTGTTGATTTACCACATAGACTTAGAAAAACTGTTAAAAAGATTCAGGGTGAGCTAGATATGCTTAAACTTGATCGTATTAAAAATGATAGGTTACCATATGGAGATGAGTTAAATATGGATAGTTGGATAGAGTATATGTCGCATCAAGATAAATCTATGCACCATCAAAATTTTTATACAACTTATGAGAAAAAAACAAGGGATATGGCAACTTTGCTTTTAGCTGATATTTCACTTTCAACTGAGGGTGGTATAACCCAAGAGATGCGTATTATAGATGTTATAAAAGATTCGTTAATGGTCTTTAGTGAAGCATTGGAAAAACTAGAAGATAAGTTTGCCATATATACCTTTTCGTCTTTACAAAATAAAAAAGTATATTTTAATATTATTAAAAACTTTAAAGATAGATATGACAGTCTAATACGTGGTAGAATTGATAGTATAAAACCTCAATATTATACACGTATGGGTGCAGCTATACGAGAGGCAACCAAGATATTAGATAAACAGCAAAGTACAAATAAACTTCTTCTTATTATTAGTGATGGTAAGCCAAATGATGAAGATAGATATGATGGAAGATATGGTATAGAAGATACAAAAAAAGCATTGCAAGAGATGAAGAAAAAAGGTATAACACCATTTTGTATCACTATAGATCTTGATGCAAAAGAATATCTTAGTTATCTTTTTGGCCGTAATGGATATGCGATAGTGCGAGATGGGCAGAAATTACCAAAAGTATTAACAGAAGTGTATATAAATTTAACAAAATAAGGAACAATTATGTCAAAAACATACTATTTAGCACAATCAAATGAAGTAGAACTTTTTAGTGCAGCCGCCCAGATGAATTTACCTGTATTGATAAAAGGTCCAACTGGATGTGGAAAGACAAGATTTATAGAGGCTATGGGTGAAAAACTTGGTCGTGATGTCTATACTGTTGTTTGTCATGATGATCTTAGTGCAGCTGACTTGGTTGGTCGTCATTTGATTAATGAGGAAGGAACTTATTGGCAAGATGGTCCACTTACAAAAGCAGTACGTAATGGCGGTATATGTTACATAGATGAGATTATAGAAGCTCGTAAAGACACTACAGTTGTATTGCACTCTTTAGCAGATTATCGTCGTGTACTTCCTATAGATAGAACAGGTGAACTTATAGAAGCGCATCCTGATTTTATGCTTGTTGTTTCTTACAATCCTGGGTATCAAAATGTACTAAAAGGGATGAAACCAAGTACTAAGCAGCGTTTTATATCTCTTAGTTTTAATTATCCAAAACCTGAAATTGAGCAAGAAGTTGTTATCAAAGAGAGTGGCATAGATGAAACAACAGCTAAGAAACTTATAGATATAGCTAGTGAGATACGTCAACTTAGTGATGCAGATATACAAGAAGCAGTTTCTACCCGTCTTTTAATTTATGCAGCAAAATTAATAGTAAAAGGATTCAACCCTTATCAGGCATGTATGCATTCTATAGTAGAGTCTTTAAGTGATGAAGATGATGTTTTAGAAGTTTTAGAAAAGTTAATAGCACTTCATTTTGTAAAGGATTTAGATGTCTAAGGATTTGATAGCGGAGGAAAAATATCCTCCAGGAGATTTTGGAGTTTGGATTATTATATATGTTGAACTTCTTACATTTGGACTTTTCTTTGTAGGATATGCTTTTTCAAGAAGAGATAATCTAGAGATGTTCAATACTTCACAATTGATGTTAAATCAAACATCAGGATTTATAAATACTTTTATCCTGATAACAAGTAGTTATTTTGTTGCTAAGGGTGTGCAGATTATAAGAAATATGACTCCAGAGAGCCGTGAAAGAGCAAATAAGGAAGCATCTAAGTGGTTAAAATATGCTATAGCATGCGGTATCGCATTTTTATTTATTAAGTTTTCAGAGTTTTATCATATATTTGGAGAGGGAATTACTCTTAGTACAAATAAATTTTTTATGTTCTATCTTTTATTGACTATGTTTCACTTTATGCATGTATTTTTAGGTACTATTATCCTTTTTAATGTTCATCAAAGAACAAAAATAGCTGGATATACTCCGGAGGATCATCGTGGATTTGAGTCTGGTGCTTCTTATTGGCATATGGTTGATTTGTTGTGGATAGTTCTTTTTCCACTTGTTTATATCATAAGATAAGGTGGATAAAGTTATGAAAAAAATTTTAGAAACTGTATGGGTTGTTTTGATTGTTTTAACTATTTTTGCTTATTTACTTGGTTATTTAAAACTTATTAGTACATCTCTTGTTGCTGTTTTACTGTTTACAACCTTTATTAAAGGTGCTTTGGTTAGTGATTATTTTATGGGCTTAAAAGATGTGGGTGTAAAATTTAGATTTATTCCTATTATATGGCTAACAGTTGTTATCACTCTTATTGCTATAGCATATTATTTATAGATAGAATTTAGTTGATTTTTCAATCTATCATCTCTTTCATCTAGCATATATCCATATATAAAGATATCTTTTATGATATCTTTAAGTTGTTCTTTTTGTATTTGCACATCTTTTTCTCTTATCAATAAGTTTGTTTTTTTTGTATCATTAGTATCAAAGCATGGTATTTGATAGTTTATATTTAAAGTTTTAAATTTATATTTTTTATATAGCAAGGCAGGTCGATTATCTGCTTCGATCAAAAAAAACTGTGTTTTATTATTCTTATAAAATTGTTTTATTGCAAATAGTAATAAAGCTTTACCTACCCCTAATCTTTGAAAATCTTTTTGTACTCCAAGAAAAGTCAATATTGTGTAGTTTAATTTATTATTTATATCTATTATAAAAAAACCTTTGACTATGCTACTCTTATCTATATAAATAAACATTTTATATTTTTTGTTTTTTATATTTTTTATAATTTTGTTTTTATCTTCTCTCTGCGATGGAGGAAATAAAGAATCATATATGAGCAAAGCTTTATGTATATAAGTTTGATTATCAAGTGCATTTTTTATATTGTAATTCATTTGTAAATTATAATCTTATTGTGCATAAAGGAAAGTTATATAAAGTGTTGTAGAATTTTTTTTATAGTATATGCTATAATAATTTAAAATCATTATAGGTTACATAGCATATGAATTCTCTTAGTATATTTGGTACGAGTAGTGACGCAGGTAAATCAACGATAGCACTTTTTTTGACATATATCCTTCATAAAAAAGGGATAAGAGTTGCTCCTTTTAAAGCTCAAAATGTTTCAAACAATTCTTATGTTACTGATATAAAAGCAGGAGAAATAGCTATACCACAAGGATTTTGTGCTGAGGCTATAGGTCTTAAAACAAAATCAGATTTTAATCCCGTTTTACTCAAATCTGGTGCTTACAATAAAGCACATATGATTATAAATGGTAAAAGTATGCAAGATACAGATGTAAAAAGTTATTATAAAAATATAGAAAAACTTCAACCCATCGTAAGCTCTGCTTTTGAAAGATTACAAGTAGAATTTGAGTGTATAGTTGCTGAGGGAGCGGGGAGTCCTGTTGAATTAAATCTTATGGAAAAAGATTTATCAAATATATATATAGCAGATAAGTTTAATACAAAGATAATTTTGGTTGCAGATATACAAAGGGGAGGGGTTTTCGCTTCAATATATGGTGTTTATAATTTATTACCTAAAAAACTTCGTAAAAATGTTATTGGTGTTATAGTAAATAAGTTTCAAGGGGATATGAGTTTATTTAATGATGGCGTAGATATTATTGAGAATGAATTTTGTATACCTGTTCTTGGTGTAGTTCCATTTAAAGCTTTTAATCTTGGTTTTGAAGATAGTGCTTCATTGATAGGGTATACACAAAAACTTGATAAAAGCATTATAAAAGTTGGTGTTATAAAATTTCCACACATATCAAATTTTACAGATTTTGAACCATTGATAGCAGATGAAGAGATAGAATTAAGATTTATATCATCTATCAGTGAGCTTAGTTCTTGTAATCTGATTATATTACCAGGGACAAAGAGGGTTTTTGATGATTTATTATGGTTAAAGAACAATGGTTTTTACGAAAAATTAAAAAGTAAGGAGCTAAAAGTTGTGGCCATATGTGGTGGTTACGAGATGATGTTTGAAACTATATCTGATCCATTTGGTTTAGAGAGTGATAAAGAGATTGTTAATGGCATAGGAAGATTTAAGGGAGAAGTTGTTTTCCAAAAAGAAAAGATTGTTAAAAAGGGGTGTTATAACCTTTTTGGCATTATGGCTAATGGATATGAGATACACAATGGGACAACAAAGAAAAATGCTAAAATGAAAAAAAATATATATGGCACTTTTGTTCATGGAATATTTGATAATAATCAATTAAGATATAAGATTTTTTCTGAAATAAATGATGCATATATTGGATATGATTTTCAGTTTTATAAAGAAAATAGCATTAAAGAATATGCACAATTTATACAAAAACATATAAAAATAGATAAAATTTTAAGTCATATAAGTTAAAAAGATGTCTTTTTTAAGAAACTTTAGATATAATTCACACTCTAAAAATCCGCACCCATACGGATTTAAAAAATATATAGATATTCGTACTTCGACGAGTATCAAAAGGTAAAATGATGAAAAAAGATCTTCACCCAAATTTAGTAGATTGTACAGTTACTTGTGCATGTGGAAATAGCTTTGTAACTAAAAGTCAACAAGACAGTATGAAAATTGATATATGTAATGAATGTCACCCATTTTTTACTGGTTCTGAAAGAATGGTAGATACAGCTGGACGTATCGAAAAATTCAAAGCACGTTACGCTAAAAAATAGTCAAGAGTCTATCTTGTTAAGCCTTGTTCCAACTCCGATTGGCAACATAGGCGATATTTCACTTAGAGCTATTGAGCTTCTTCGTGATGCTGACGTACTTCTTTGTGAAGATACAAGAGTTACTAAAAAACTTATACATATACTAAAAGATCGGTACAATACATCTTTTAAAGAAAATCAAGAATTTATATCATTACACTCTCATAATGAGCACTCTTTTGTTGAAAAATTAGAACCATCTTTTTTTGAGCAAAATATTGTCTATGTAAGTGATGCCGGTATGCCAGGGATTAGTGACCCTGGACAAGCTTTGATATCTTACTGTATAGACAATGCTATATCGTATGATGTCTTGCCAGGTGCAAATGCACTTTTGACAGCCTTTGTTGCTAGCGGCTTTGAAGAAACTAAGATGTTGTTTTTAGGTTTTTTAGATCATAAGGGCTCAAGTAGAGAAGCAGGTTTGCAAAAAGCACTTTATAGTGGCCAAACAACTATACTTTATGAATCTCCTCATCGTATAGAAAAGTTGCTTACAGAGATAGAATCTATAGAGCCAGAACGTGAAATATTTTTAGCAAAAGAGTTGACTAAAAAGTATCAAACATTTTTTAGAGGTAAAGCGAGAGAAGCTTTAAATAAATTTAATGGTAATTTTCGTGGAGAGTGGGTTGTCGTTGTTAGTATGGGGAATACTCAAGTAGATTCTGCAATATCTCAAAAAGATATACTAGCATTAGATTTACCTAAAAAAGTTCAAGCTAAACTAATAAGTAAAATAACTGGTGAAAATATAAAAAAGTGCTATCAAAGATTATTAAATTTATAAAAATATATCACTTTCTCATAAATAAAACACTTTTTTTAGATAAAATACCCTTATGTTAATTTATGCAAAACAACCAATATATTATTTAATAAACCATTTTCCAAATAAAATTAAAACTTTGTATCTTGCAAAAGATATAGAAAAAAAAGAGTATTCACGTTTAATGAAGATGAACTTTGAGATAAAACGTATACCAAATGAAGCAGCACAGAAAATGTGTAAAAATGCAAATCATCAAGGTTTTTTAGCTGAGGTTGAGGACTATCTTCTTCAACCGTATGATTTTTTCTTTGAAAAAAAGTTTGTCTTAGTTTTATCTGGATTAACTGATGTGGGTAACATAGGTGCAATAGTAAGAAGTGCATATGCCTTAGGTGTTGATGCCATTATAGTGTGTGGTGTTAGACAATTGGCGTTAGAACCTATATTAAGAACTAGCACCGGGGCATTGTATAGTATGCCTATGGCGTTAGAGCATAATATTCATGATGTTTTAAATGATCTTAAGATGTCTGGCTTTACTAGTTATGGTGCAGATATGAGTGGTAGAGATATACGTGATGTATATATAGAAAAAAAGAGAGTTCTGGTTCTTGGTAGTGAAGGTGAAGGTTTAACTAAAAGAGTTGTTTCAAAACTTGACAATGTAGTTAGCATAAAGATGAAACATGATTTTGATTCTTTAAATGTTAGTGTAGCAGGAGCAATTTTGATGGATAGGATGAGGGTATGAGCAGTATAGGTTTAGAAAAGTTGATCAGTGAAGGTGCTTTAAAGATAAGTTCAAAAACGCATATATCACAAAATCATATTCGTGCTATATTAGATGAAAGTTTTGATGGATTTAGTAAAATTCAATTTTTAGGTTTTATCTCTATTTTGGAAAGAGAGTATAATGTAGACTTACAAGAACTTAAAGATAAAGGTATTGCATATTTTGATGTTGAAAAAAATGATGATGTAAAAAATACCATCTTTTTAGAACCAGAAAGGGACAAAAGTAAAACACCACTTTATTTAAGTTTGGCTTTTGTGATAGTTGTTATATCTGCAATTATATATGGTGTTAGTAGTTCAGAAAATGAAAAAAAATTAGATATAAATAATAAAACTATAGAAAAAGCAACAAAACAAAGTTCTAATGCTTTAGTTGATAATGAAGAAATTATAGAAAATGTCTCTGCCTCTGAAGTTGTTGATAAAGACGTGAATATTACAAATAAACCAGAAGTAGAGACTATTGCATTAGAAGAGACTCCCGTAGTTAATCCTGAAGGTGTAGAAGAATCCAAGTTGATAATTATTCCAAAAACAAAAGTTTGGATGGGTTATATAGATGTTAAAACAAATAAACATCATACAAAAAGTTTTAAAAATGAATTTGCCTTAGATACGACAAAAGATTGGTTGTTATTATTTGGACATGGATATGTAAGTATAAATATAAATGGTAAAGTAACAAAATTTTCATCAAAAAAAAGATTAAGAATACTTTATAAAGACAATGAAATAAAACAGATAACAAAGGCTCAGTTTAAAGAACTAAATAAAGGTCGTGAATGGTAAAGTTATTTATAGCTTTATCTATTTTTTTAACTAGCTCTTTTTTAGTGGCTTCTGAGCTAGATTTTATGCTTGATACAAAAATACAGAGCTTTTTAGATAAAAAAACATATAATGAAAATAAAAAATTTATAGAAGTTTTATTTGATCCATCAAGTGATTTTTATATGAACGAAAGAGTGAATTCTGTAAAAGTAATTCAAACTTTAAAGGATAATGGACTTTTAAAGTTATTTTTTTCATCACCAAGAGAATTGAAATTAAATTTTAAAACTAGTGGTGCCCCTTTATTCTTTGTGAAAATTATGGAAGATACACTGAGAAACATGGGATATTATAGATATGTGACAACTGCATCAAATCTTGATTCTTCAGAGTTTATTTGGGAGATAGGTTTAAATTCTGAATATGCTACTGATCCTATAATCTTAGATAAAGAGTTAGGTAATAGAGGGTGCAATATTATAGATATACAAAGAGAATCTTTACAAGAGTGGACATATACTATAGATATGACAAATGCACATTTAAATGTACCTAAGATTAAACCTAATGAAGAGTATAAATTAAAACATTCTTTAGATGCAAATTGGTTGGATATTTCTGAAGTTTCAAAATTGAAAATTCGTAGTTCTGTAAGGAATAGATGGTATCCCTATATAGCATATTATGATAATTTACTTCATCTACTAAAGCTTATAAAAAAAGATACTGTAACAAAAAAAATAGTGTTAAATATCCCGAAAAATGCAAGATATATCAAAATAACTGACAATTATACAATCAAAAATATTAAAGATGAACTTATAATAAACGCTACTTCTTCAAGATAGTATTATCTTATTCTAAATATTTTTCGCTAAAATAGCATTAATTATTTAGTTAGGAATATTTTATGTTTAATGAGATGAGATTTAATAGAGTTGAAAGATTGCCGAAGTATGTATTTGCTGAGGTTAATGACATTAAAATGGCAGAACGCCGTGCAGGAAAAGATGTTATAGACTTTTCTATGGGAAATCCTGATGGGGATACTCCGGAACATATTCGTGCAAAACTTGTTGAGTCTGCGCAAAAAACAAAAACACATGGGTACTCAACCTCTAAAGGTATTCCAAAACTTCTAAAAGCTATCGCTGATTGGTATGAGCGTCGTTATGATTGTGTACTTGATCCTGAGACTGAGTGTGTAGCTACTATGGGCTCTAAAGAGGGATACGCACACCTTACATATGCTATAACTAATCCAGGTGATGTTGCAGTTGTACCAGATCCAACTTACCCTATCCATGAGTACTCTTTTATCCTTGCAGGTGGTAATGTTATCAAGTTTGGTATCGAGTTTGATGAGCATTATCGCATAAAAGAAGATAAGTTTTTTGAAGACTTAGAGAGAGTTTTTAAAGAGTCATCTCCAAAACCAAAGTTTGTACTTGTAAACTTTCCGCATAACCCAACGACTGCTACAGTTACTCCAGAATTTTATGTTCGTTTAGTAGCAATGGCAAAAGAGAAACGCTTTTATGTTATCTCAGATATCGCTTATGGTGATATCACTTTTGATGGTTATAAAACGCCTTCTATCATGTCAGTACCAGGTGCCAAGGATGTTGCAGTAGAGAGTTTTACACTGAGTAAATCTTATAATATGGCAGGTTGGAGAGTAGGTTTCTTTGTAGGAAATCCAAGACTTATAGGGGCTTTACAGAAGATAAAATCTTGGCTAGATTATGGAATGTTCACTCCTATCCAGGTTGCAGCGACAGTAGCACTTAATGGTGATCAGCAATGCGTTCAAGATATAACAGATAAGTATGATCATAGACAAGAGGTTCTTATTGAAGCGTTTGGTCGTGCTGGTTGGCATATAAATAAAAATGAAGCGAGTATGTTCTCATGGGCAAAAATCCCTGAATGTGCTGCACATTTGGGCTCATTAGAGTTTTCAAAACGCCTTTTAACTGAAGCAGGCGTTGCTGTGGCTCCAGGTATCGGTTTTGGTGAGTATGGTGAGGGTTATGTTCGTATAGCACTTATAGAAAACGATAACCGTATTCGTCAAGCAGCTCGAAATATTAAAGAGTTTTTAAAACAGTTTAAATGTGAGGAATCAAAATAATGATAAAAGTAGGAATTATTGGCGTTGGAACTGTAGGGACAAGTGTTGCTGAGATACTTAGAGATAATGCAGATGTTATCAGTGCCCGTTCAGGTGTAGATATCGTTGTGAAGAGTGGTGTTGTTCGAAATCTTAACAAAGATAGAGGTTTAGATATCGTTTTAACAGATAAGGTTGATGATATTATCAACGATGATGAGATAGATATCGTAGTTGAGCTTATGGGCGGTGTTGACGAGCCTTTTGAAGTTGTCAAACGTGCACTAAGAAAGGGTAAAGCGGTAGTTACTGCAAACAAAGCTCTTCTAGCGTATCATCGTTATGAACTTCAAGAGATGGCAAAAGATATTGCCTTTGAGTATGAGGCGTCTGTTGCTGGTGGGATTCCTATTATAAATGCTCTTCGTGATGGGCTCTCTGCAAACCATATTGAGTCTATTATGGGTATCATGAATGGTACCTGTAACTACATGATGACAAAGATGACAAATGAGGGTGTAGCGTATGATGCTATCTTAAAAGAGTCTCAAGAGTTAGGTTATGCAGAGGCAGACCCTAGTTTTGATGTGGGTGGATATGACGCTGCACATAAACTTCTTATCTTAGCTTCTATCGCTTATGGTATAGATGCAAAACCTGAAGATATACTCATAGAGGGTATTGAAAATGTTACACAAGAGGATATCTCTTTTGCAAAAGAGTTTGGGTATGCTATCAAACTTTTAGGAATTGCAAAAAAAGATGCAAATGAAGTTGAGCTTCGTGTACATGCTTGTCTTATAAAACAAGAGGAGATGATAGCGAAGATTGATGGTGTTATGAACGGTATCTCTGTTGTTGGAGATAAAGTTGGTGAAACATTATACTATGGTCCTGGTGCTGGTGGCGATGCTACGGCTTCTGCTGTTGTTGCAAATATCATAGATATAGCAAGAAGTGGAAAGTCTACGCCTATGCTTGGATTTGACAGACCAATGGAGGGGAGTCAACTAACTCTTAAAGCAACTGATAAGATAGAGTCAAAATACTACCTTCGCATAAATGTTTCAGATAAAGCTGGAGTGTTAGCAAAACTTACAAAAACATTTGAAGCACATAGTATATCTATAGAAACTATGTTACAACGCCCTACAGATAGCTCTAACGCCAATATCCTTATATCTACTCATTTGGCAGTTGAAAAAGATATACAAGCGATGATAAATGAACTAGAATTATTGGATTTCGTAAATTCTAAACCTGTAATGATAAGAATAGTTTAATCATAGTGAAAGTTTTATTATTATTACTATTTATTAGTATCAGTGTAAATGCTAGCTACAATGAAGCAAAGAGATATTTTGATCTCAAGCAGTATAATGAAGCTATCAAAGAAGCAAAAGCATCAAAGGATGAATATACAAATCCAAAGTTACACCTTATTTGGGCAGAAAGTGCTCAAGCAATAGGTGAAATTAAAGAAGCAATGAGTGCTTACGAAAGAGTTGTTATGTTAGATCAAGATAACTTAGAAGCAAAGTTCGCTTTACTTAAGATATACAATGATACAGATAGATATATTTTAGCAAAAGATATAAGTAAAAATCTTTTAAATTATGATCTTACACCATCACAAAGAAGTTCTTTAGCCCTTTTAAAAGGTGAAACATTAAATTCATTAAAAGCTAGAATAACTTTAAGTGGTGGATATGATACAAATATAAATGTAAGTGCAACATCTTCAGTTTTGGATGATTATTATGGTAGTCTTAATGAAGGTGAAGTATCAACTCTTTTTACAAGAATAAATGGTAGTGTAAGTTATATAGATGATTTAGATCAAAAGGGTGGATGGTATCTTCGTGGAGATGCAAAATTTTATTCTCAAAATAATTATGATGCACACTTTTTTGATATGTTTATTATCGGTGCTGAGGGTGGATTAGGTTATGCTGGTGGTATATATACTATCTATCTTCCGGTAGGATATGATAAGATTAATTATCTTGATGTTAATTTGATGAGTCAGGTAAAACTGCAACCTAAAATAAATATAACATTAAATAATGATTATATATTAAATTTGAATGCAAAATATTCTATAAAAAACTATCAAGAACCTAAATATAAAGGTATGGATGATGAATCTATATCTGGTGGTCTTGGCTTTTATTATTTATTTGGAAAAAACTTTACATATCTAAATGGAGCATATGAAACATACTCCTCTAGGGATGATAATCCTTTTGTGTTTATAGATAAAGATATCCTTACCCTAAGTATGGGTGTTAACTATCACATAAATGATCTTTTTGTCACTAATGTGAATTATAAATATAGAGCTGTCAAATATGATGATATGAGTGATCAAATTAATTTGTCAGATAATTCAAAGAGGGCAGATGATTATAATCAAGTAGAATTGAAATTTTCATATTACTTTAAAAAATATTATAGTGCTTATGTATCGAATAGATATATAAAAAATAGTTCAAATTATATTCCAGGTGAATATAAAAAGAATATAACGATGTTTGGCATCCGTGCAAATTATTAGGAATTGATATGAAAATATTTTTATTATTATTTATAAGTTTATCTTTATGGGCGAATATAGGTAATATTTTGGCTATCAAAGGTAGTGCAGAGGTAAAACGTCACGATAAGATTATAAATGCTGTAAGTGGTATGGATCTTTTTAAAGGGGATAATATTTTAACATCTCAAAAGAGTAGAGTGCAAGTTATGTTAAATGATGAAACAGTTGTGACAATAGGTGCTTCTTCATCTTTCTCTTTTGAAGAGTTTAATTTTGATGGTACATCAAACTCAAAAGTTAGTATGAGAGCCAGTAGAGGTTTTTTTCGTTCTGTTACAGGTAGGATAGGTAAGGTAGCTCCTCAAAGATTTAGTGTTAAAACATCTTCAGCTACTATAGGGATAAGAGGTACAGACTTTTCTGGTGATATATCTAAAGATATAGAGATTTTTAAGTGCTATCAAGGTTCTATATCTATAGAAGTTGAAAATGATATTCAAGTAGTTGAAGCTGGTATGTTGTTAGAGATATCAAAAGATAAGATAGAGCAGAAAAACTTTAAAACATCAAAAGTAAAAATTAAAAAAGTAGAAAAAGTAAGTATCTCCAAAGATGAAGAACAAAAGAATACAGAATCATCTACTCAAAATATTATGCAAGATGAATTAGAAATTACATCTATGGATAATAGTGAAGTCCCAACCGAATCTATTTCAGATGTTACACAAACCATACAAGAAAATCCTATTGATGAATCACCAGGGGATAATCCACATGGTGATGATCCTTCATATACAGGAGCTGTTGGTTCTAGTATATAAAAATCGGATCTATGCTTATTAGTATTGTTTAGAGACATTTCATAATTTCAGCTTATATTAACTCCTTTAGTTTTATAATAAATACAGTACGAAGCTTTAAGGAGTGTATTATGAAAAGATTTTTTTATGTTGCTTTCTTTATTATTACCCTTATCTTATCTGGATGTGGTTCTGTAGAGAATGATACAGCTTCAAGTGAACAAGATAATACTTTTATCATTAGTAGATCAAATATTGACCCAACTGTTCCAATATCTATAAAACAAGTAATTTCATTAGTGTTTTCATCACCACTTGATGGTGGAACTATAGATGGAAATGTATATTTAGAACGTATTGTTAGCATACAAGAAGGTGGTGAATTTTCTGAAGTTACTGAGAGAATAGGTGCAAACTTTGAGATAGGTTCCCCCTCAACAAATATTACAATGACCCCTTATCAATACTTAAAACCTGCATCACATTATAAAATAGTTGTTACTACAGGTGTTAAAGACACTCAAGGTAGGTCTTTAAGTAGAAATTATATTTATGCATTTAGTACAGATGTAGAGGAATTAGATAGTTCTGAATTAGATATAAGAGGTGTTAAACCAGAAGATGGTGATGATAATATATTGGTAGATAGCGATATTGTAATTGATTTTAACAAAAATTTAGAAGGGATACCTCCTGTTATAAATATTGGGGAATACTTTAGTTTTGAAGCTCAAGATAGTGGAAGTAGTATAGCAGAGAAATTGCTTATTAGTGGTAAAATTGAAGTTTTTAACAGTATGCTTAAATTTATTCCTGATGAACCTTGGCCGTACGACTCAGAAATTACTGTTTCTTATGATCATAATATTTCTGATTTATATGGAAATGAATTTACACAGACAAATCCAATATCTTGGTCTTTTACCACAAGAACAGAAGAAGAAACTCATGCAGCATCTGCAGGATTTAAAAGTATAAAAACATTAAATACAGCAAAAACATCTTATGTTGTTAGAACATTATTTGACGGATCAAATGGAGCAGGAGAATCAAAATCTTTAATAGCTGTTGCTAGAGATGGTGGAATTGATATATATTCTGTAAACTATTCATCTATACAGCAGGCTCCAACAATTTTACCAGAGTCAACAATCCCTGTTGCATCAAAAATTAATGCGATGGAGACTTCCCCTATATCAAGTTCATCAAATATATTGATGATATTTATCTCTACTGCTACAGATGGAGTATTTGTTTATAAACTTTCAATTGATGGAGAACTAATTGAAACAAATCATTTTAATAGTGGGAAATCTATGTATGGTATAGATATGAGAAAAAATACTGATGGTCTACTTGAACGTTTGTATGCTGTTGGACCACATTTTGGATTGCAGTTATATGAGGTAGATCCTAATAGTGCAGAAATAACATTAGGTAGTTATCAAGATACAAACATTACAGGTAAAGCTATAGATGTACTTCAAGCAGAAGGTTACGATCAAGTTTTAGGTGCAAGTGTATATAAAACATATGTAGCTGATTACAGTGGAAGAGTTGTTGTACTTGATGATAATGCACAAAATGTTTTAGCTACTACAGATATGCATATGTCTGTTAAAAGACTTGATTATCAGCAAGATTATAATGGTATTATGGGTGTTTATGTTGTAGGAACAAGTGGTAAAATGAAAGGGATAGGTTTTGATGGCGGTATGAATACAAATGTTAAATCAAGCCTTGCTGCACCATCTTATGATGTTAAATCGTATGCAAATTCCAATACAATGTTTTCTAAAATGTATTATGCTAGTGGATATGATGGTGTAATCTGTGCAAATGGTGATTTTGTAGATAATGTTATAAAAACTGGTGGGAAAACCATATCAATAGATATCATCTCGCAAAATTCTAATTCAAATAATCTTTATTTAGTCACTCTAAATGAAGATGGAAAATTACAAATATTTAATGCGTCTCAGGATATTTTTGGACCATTTATAAGTAATATAGTTCCAAATGAAGGAGATAGTATGCCGCAAGATGCCAATCTATCTTTATCTTTATGGGATTATTATTTGGATGAGACTACGATAACACATGATAGTTTTTCTATATATGATAAAAATACAAGCTCTTTTGTTGAATTTACTTTTGGAAGAAGTAGTATAAGTCATTATAATCTTGATCCGGTAGAAACTTTAAGGGATGGTGACGAATATATATTTACTATTAAGCCTGTTATTATGGATATGGTTGGAAATCAATTTAATAATGGAGAAGATAGAAATATTAGTTTTAATGTAGGAGGGGCTGCATAATGAGGATTTTAATAATCTTAGCGTTATTAAGTATAATTGTGAATGCTAGTTATATAAAGGCACAGGAGTATTTTGATAAGCAAGAGTATAAAAAGGCTATAGCAGAGGCTAAGGCGTCTGAAGATGATTATAAAAATCCAAAGCTTCATCTTATATGGGCAAAAAGTGAAGAAGTCTATGGAAATAAAAAGGAAGCTATGAGTGCATATGAGAGAGTTATCATGTTAGATGAAAATAACATAGAAGCACGAATGGCTCTTTTAAAAATATATAAACAGACTAGGCGTGATACTTTAGCAAAAGAGCTTAGTAAAGAGCTTTCAAATTATGAATTAACTCCTTCACAAAGAAATTCTTTAGCACTCTTAAAGGGTGAAAATATAAGTTCCATAAAAGCAAAAGCTACACTTAGTATGGGGCATGATTCAAATATTAATGTAAGTGCAAAATCTTCTGTTTTGGATGATTATTATGGAAATTTGAATAAAGGTGAACAGTCTACTCTCTTTGCAAGATTTAATGGTAGCTTAAGTTATATAAATGACCTTGAAGAAAAAGGGGGTTGGTATGTTAGAGGTGATGTTCAAGCATATTATCAAAACAATTTTGATGCACACTTTTTTGATATGTTTGTTGGTGGAGTTGAAGCGGGCGTAGGATACGCACATGATAATTATACTATATATATTCCTGTGGGATATGCAAGAGTTAATTATCTTGATGTGGATTTATTGGCTCAGATAAAATTACAACCAAAGATAAATATAACTATAAATAAGCATTTTATCTTAAATATAAATGCCAAATATTCTAAAAGAGATTATCAAGAAAATAAATATAAAAGAATGGATGATGAATCTTTAGCTGGTGGGCTTGGTGCTTATTATTTATTTGGTCGAGATTTTGTATATGGTAATATTTTTTATGAAGATTTTTCATCAAAAGATATAAACCCATTTTTATATATAGATAAAAGTTTGTTGACTTTATCTGCAGGTATTAATTACAATATAAAAGATTTATTTGTTACAAGACTTGATTATCGATATAGAAATGCTAGTTATGATGATGTTAGTGATCCTCAAAATCTAACTTCAAATACAAAAAGGTCAGATGATTATAATCAGTTTGAATTAAAGCTATCTCATTATTTTAAAAAAAGTTATAGTATTTATGTCTCAGATAGATATGTAACAAATAGTTCAAATTATATTCCAGGTGGATATAATAAAAATATAGCTATGTTTGGCATAAGTGCAAGTTACTAGGAGTTTATTATGAAAATTTTTATATTATTATTATTGATGAGTTTATCACTTTGGGCAAATATAGGGAGTATACTCGCTATGAAAGGTAGTGCAGAAGTTCAAAGAGATCAAAATATTTTAAAAGCTACAAGTGGCATGAAACTTTTAAAAGGGGATAATATTATCACATCCTCAAAAAGTCGTGTTCAAGTTATGTTACATGATGAGACAGTTATAACTATAGGTGCATCTTCATCATTTTCTTTTGAAGAATATATATTTGATGGGACAAAAAACTCAAAACTTACCATGAGAGCGAACCGTGGTTTTTTTCGTTCAGTGACTGGTAAGATAGGTAAAATTGCTCCGGAAAGATTTAAGGTTAAAACGGCATCTGCAACTATTGGTATTAGAGGAACTGATTTCTCCGGAGATATCATGAGCGGAAGAGAAGTATTTAAATGTTATCAGGGTGCTATATTTATAGAGTTTGATGATGGTGTTGAAGATGTTCATGCAGGTATGATGATAGAGATATTAAAAGATAAATTTGAAAAACTACATTTTAAAATTGGAAAAATTAAAAAAATACCATCTTCTCAATCTTTATATAAAGATGTTAAACCATCTACTAAACCACATAAAGCATTTACTCAAAAAGATGTGACTCGTGTTGGAATTATGGTTGAAAGTATAGATGGTAGTGAAATACCGACAGAGGTGATATCTGATATAACACAAATAATAAATGAGGAGAATACATATCCAGAAGAGGAGCCTGGTGTAACTGTTGATATACCAGAAGGATCTGATGATGTAGTTGTTCCAGAAGATGAGGTTATTGATGAAGAAAGTGCCGCCGCCGCTGCTGCCGCTGCTGCAGGTGAACCATTTACTGTAGATCCAAATTCTGATGACAGAGAAGAGGAATATTAGAACTTTATGAGAAGTTTTCTTATAAAGATTTCTATAGCATTTGTACTTGCTACACTTTTATCTTGGGCATATCTTTTTATGCCTCAAGCTTTTTTTTCACTAGATAACAGACTGAGAGATTTTATGTTTGTTATACGTGGTGAACTTCCAAAACAAAACAAAGTTATTATAATAGATATAGATGAAAAATCTTTAAAAGAGTATGGTCAATGGCCGTGGTCTAGGGATGTCCTAGCGAAACTTTTATATAAACTGAGAGATGCTGGTGCAGGGATTATCGGTCTTGATATAGTTTTTGCTGAGGAGGATAGAACATCACCATCTAGATATATAAAAAAGTATCCAGAATTAGCAAATAAATTGATAAATCATGATAAGATATTGGCACAGGCTCTTATGCAAACGCCAGTAATTGGAGGATATATCTTTACGTTTGAAAAAACAGAAGAAGAAGACACTCCTATGATACCTGCTATATTTATAGAAAAAAATATGAAACATGGTAATTTATTAAAACCAAAAGGAATAGTTTTAAATATACCTATGTTGCAAGATTCTTTTTATTCATCTGGGTTTTTTAATAATACGCCAGATGCAGGTGGTATGATAAGAAGAGTACCATTGATAATGAAATATGATGGTGTTATATATCCCTCTTTAGTTATGGAGATGATAAGGGTATATAGTGGAGTTAGTAAAGTTAAAGTTATAGGTGATACTGCTGGTGTAAGAGAGATAAGATTTGATAAATTTCGTATACCTACAGATAAAGTTGGAAGGCTAAATGTAAATTTTAGGGGAGCAGGACATCATTTTAAATATATAAGTGCTGCTGATATTTTAAAGAATAGATTTGATATAAAAGATATAGATGGAAAGTTTATATTGATTGGTACGTCAGCAGTTGGATTATTTGATCTTAGATCTATCCCCTTTGATAGTACCATAGCAGGAGTTGAGGTGCATGCAAATGCACTGGATAATATTTTGGAAGGTGACTACTTAGAACAACCAGCTGATACAGTTATTTATGATTTGATGATTATATGGAGTGTTGTTTTTATATTTTTACTAATATTTTCATATATTCGTTCATGGTTTATTATCCCCTTTGCTATTATATTTTTATATGCATTATTTAAACTATTTTTTATGTTAATGTTTGAATATGGAATAGTTTTAAACTTACTTTTTCCTTTTGTTGCATACTCTTTAACTCTTGTTCTTTCGATAGGTATAGATTATATTATAACTTCAAGACAAAAAGAACAAGCAAAAAGGATGCTTGGTAAAAAAGTTTCACCTGCAGTTATGGATTATCTATTAAAACACTCAGAGGATGACCTTATTGCTTCTAAAGAGGTTGAGGCTACTATCTTTTTTAGTGATATTCGCTCATTTACAACTATATCTGAGAAGATAGGTTCTCCAGACAAACTTATCCATATGTTAAATGAGTATATGACACCAATGGTTGATAATATAGTAAATCATCATGGAACTATAGATAAGTTTATAGGTGATGCTATTATGGCTTATTGGAATGCACCGCTTAAGATAGAGTATCATGCAGATAAAGCTTTAAGTAGTGCCGTTGAACAAATAGAGATGTTAGTAGAAGTCAACAAAGATATTAATCCAAAATATGGGGTTAATATAGCGATAGGTATAGGTGTCCATACTGGAGTTGTAACAGCTGGAGATATGGGTTCTTTTGGTCGTTCAGATTATACTATTATTGGAGACAATGTAAATCTTGCTTCAAGGTTAGAGGGTCTAACAAAACAGTATGGGGCACAGATACTTATATCAGAAGCAACACGAAAACAACTTAAAGGTGAATATAAAATACGCCCAATTGACATGGTAGAGGTAAAAGGAAAAAGTGAAGCAGTCGAAATCTATGAAGTGATATGTAATAATAAAATTATAGATACTAAAGAATTAGAAAGTTACAAAGAGGCTATAAAATTATTTAGAGATGGTTTTGTTGATAAAGCATATACAATTTATGTTAAACTTCAAAATGAAAATCCTTCGATTTTGTATAAATTTTATATTCAAAGATGTGAACATTTTATACAAAACCCAGATTTGGAATTTACACCAATATTAAAGATGACAACAAAATAATGAAGATACTAATAACAGGTGCAAGCAGTGGCATAGGTGCACAACTTGCTAGAGAATATGCAACAAAAGAGAATGAGTTAATCCTTTTAGCGAGACGTGAAGATAAGCTTTATGATTTAAGAAAAGAGCTTTATGAAAAATGTAAATCTGTTGATGTAATAGTTGTTGATGTAAGAGATTTTGATAAATTACAAGCTAAAATAAGAGATATTGGCGTTACAGACATAGTTATACTTAATGCAGGAGTATCTTTAGGACATGATAATGATATCCCAACTATATCAGAATTTAAAAACTTATATGATGTAAACGTTTTGTCTAATCATGCCATATTAGAAATACTTTTACCACTGTTTAAAGAACAAAAATCTGGTAAGATAGTTTTTATATCTTCACTGGCTTCGCTGTTTTCTATGCCAAGTTCAAAAGTTTACTCCTCATCTAAGCGAGCTTTAAACGCTTATGCAGAGGGTATAAGATATAAATACTCAAGTTTTGGCGTTAGAGTAATCAATATTCTTCCTGGATTTATAAAAAGTGAACTTACAGATAAAAATGAGTTTAATATGCCTTTTTTACTGAGTACTGAAGATGGTGCAAGAAGAATAAAAAAAGCAATAGATAAAAATAAGGAGTTTTACCCTTTCCCCCTTAGATTTTATTTAATCATTAAAGTTTTGAACTTACTTCCAAGCTTTTTAAGAGTTAAAATTGTAAACTCCATAAATTAAATAGTGGACTACCTTGATGGAAAATATAGAGACAGTAGATAGTGTTTGTACATATTGTGGAGTTGGTTGTGATATAGCTGCTCATGTAGATATAAAAGAGAATAAAATCAAAAAGATTTTTGCACATCCAGATGGTGTAGTTTCTCAGGGTAAGCTTTGTATAAAAGGTAAGTATGGATTTGATTTTGTAGATGCTCAAGATAGATTAAAAACTCCTAGAATTAAAAAAAGTTTTTTAGCAAAAAATCCAACCATTAAAGATAAAATCTTTAATTCTTTAGTTGAATTAGATGATATTTGGTATGAATGTGATCTGGAATCAGCAACAACTGCTTGTAGTATGAAGCTACAAGAGATACAATCTTCTTATGGTCGTAAATCTGTTGCTTCTGTAGGTGGAGCAAGAACTTCATGTGAAAGTTCTTATTTATTTCAAAAATTTACTCGTCATACTTTAAATTCGCCTCATGTAGATAACTGTGCAAGAGTTTGTCACTCTCCATCTTTAAGTGGTATGCGTGTAACTATAGGCGAGGGTGCAGCTACAAACCCTTATAATGATATATATAATACAGAGTTTATGATAGTGATAGGCTCAAATACAACAGAAGCACATCCCATCATAGCCAATCGTATTATAGATGTTGCACGTGAACATGATAATCTTGCGGTATTTGATGTTAGAGAGATAAAAATGCATCGTTTTGCAAAGTACAAGATGATTATGCCACATGAAGCAAATTTGCTTATATTAAATATGCTTGCTTATGTTATTATAGATGAAGAATTATATGACGAAAATTTTATAGAAGATAGAACAAAAGGATTTTTAGAATTTAAAGAAAAGATTTTAAATGATCCTTGTGCAAATCCTGATTATTTTAATAATGTAGATGGATACGAATATCTTTCTAAAATGGTAAGAAAAGTAGCTCGTGAGTATGCTCTTAAAAAATCTATGATATTTTGGGGGCTTGGAATCACAGAACATTTAGATGGTAGTTATGCTGTTATGGCGATGGTTCATCTCTCTTTAATGACGGGAAATATAGGTAAAAGTGGAGCAGGCCTTATGCCTCTAAGAGGTCAGAATAATGTCCAAGGAGCTTGTGATATGGGGATGTTACCATATTATGATCCAGATTATCAGGTACCAAAAGAGGTGGGTCTTATGACTCCCCAACTTGTAGATGAGATGTTAGAAGGACGACTAAAAGCAGTTTTAAATATAGGGGAAGATATAACACATATTCATCCAAATCTTAATAAAATAGATAAAGCATTTAATGAATTAGATCTTCTTTTTGTACAAGAACTTTTTATGACAGATATTGCTAAAAAAGCTGATATAGTGGTTGGTGTTAAATCTGCTTATGAAAAGACAGGTGTTTATGTCAACGCTATGAGACGTTTACACCTTTCTCAGCCGTTAATAAAGTCAAATTTACCTGATGATTGGGAAGTATTGCAAATGCTTGATAATAAAATGGGTGGAGATTCAGACTATAAAACAAGTAAAGACATATGGGAAGAGGTTCAGCGTGTAGCCTATAGACGTTTTAGTGGAGCGGATTATCATCGTCTTGAAAAACATCGAAAACGTGGACTTCAATGGCCTGTTCATACTGAGGATACTCCTATTCTCCATCAGTTAGATTTTCGTACAGATGATGGTCTTGGTAATTTTGTATACCATCAGTATAAATTACGTGGAATGATAAAAGAGATTCAAGATAAAAAACTTACAGGATATCATTTAAGTACAGGTCGTACGCTTGCTCACTATAATAACTCTGCACAAACTTCAAAAAGTGAAAATCTTATGAAGAGGTATGATGAAGATATTTTACTTGTATCTGAAGAGGATATAGCTGATTTTCATAGTGAAAAAGTTATTTTAAGAAGTGAATATGGAGAAACAACACCACTAAGGGTTAAAATTACAGATAAAGTACAACCAAAAACTCTTTTTGTAACATTTCATCATGCAAAAAGTAAAATTAATGCACTTTTTGGTGATGCAAGAGATGAAATTATTTTAACTGCTGCATTTAAAACTATAAAAGTTAAAGTAATTAATCTTTAAAGTTTAATCACTTATGAGATAAATCAATGAGTAGAGTAAAAGGTAATATAGCAGAAGATAAAGCAGTACATTTTTTAGAAAAAGATTTATATTGCATAGTGGATAGAAATTTTTATTCACGTTTTGGAGAGATAGATATTGTAGCTATTAAAGATGATGTGTTACATTTCATTGAGGTTAAAAGTGGAAATAATTATGAAGTTGCTATAGAAAATATCACTCCAAGAAAAGTAGCAAGAATTATTAAAACGTTAAATATTTACCTTAAAAAGTACAACTTGGATGTTGAATATAGTGTAGATGCAGTTATCGTTACTCCTGATGAAGTGTTAATGGTGGAAAATATAACGGTATAATCGTTTATCATTTTATATACATTTAAATATAATAATAGTAACATACTTAAAGAAAAATATATTAAGGAAACTAGATGAAAAAAATAATATCAGCATTGGCTTTAACAGCAGTAGCCGCTTTGGCAAGTGAAACAACTATTACAGCGACTATGAGCTTGTTAGAGCAGGGTTTAACTCAAACTCAAAAAGGATTTTTATATAACTCAAAAGAAGATATAGTTATGGGTATAAGCACTATGCAAAATGCGAATGCTATCTTTACTCATGTTGATGTATCAACATTTATAAAAAATAACTCAAAAGTTCAAGTTACAAAAAATATAAATGAAAATATGACTGAGCATTTAAATGATCTTAAAAAAGATATAGATGCAGGTAGATATAATGATGCTACTGCAAAATATGGTAAAGTTGTGAATGATTGTGTTTCATGTCACACTATTGTAAGAGGCTGGTAAGTTCTCTTTTTGACACTCTTTTGAGTGTCAATATTTAATTCTTCTTCAAATCTTCATTTTCTTTACTATCAAATGCTATAATCTTTTTATTATATAAAGAGGAAAATTTATGCAAGCAAAAATATTTTTTGGCTCAAATGAGGCTATAAAAGAGACCTTTAGTGAAAGAAAATCTCCATTTAATGGTGATATAGTATCTATTGCTCCAGTATGTGATAAATCAGATGCCTTAAAAGCTTTAAAAATAGCACAAGAAGCAGCAAAAGTGGCTAGAGCATCAACCTTATCTCAAAGATGTTCTTGGTTACTTGATGTTGCAAAAAAACTTTCTGAGCAAAAGGAAGATATAGCTAAAACTATTACTGATGAAGTTGGTAAGCCTATATCATTTTCTCGTGTTGAGGTTCAAAGGTGTATAGAAACTGTAACCTTAGCTGCAGAAACAATGAGAACTATGGCAGGTGAAACGATAAATACAGATGCTATGGAATCAGGAAAAAAGACACTTAGTTTTTTTCGTCGTGAGCCAGTAGGTGTTGTTGTAGCTATAACGCCTTTTAATTTTCCTCTTAATTTAGTTGCACATAAATTAGCTCCAGCTTTAGTTGCAGGAAACAGTGTTGTATTAAAACCAACTCCAGAAGCACCACTTACTTCTTATAAATTTGCAAAGCTTTTTATAGAGAGTGAGTATGCCGTAGAAAATGCTTTAAGTGTTGTTTATGGTGATGCAGAAGTTGGAAGTGCTTTGATAACTTCAGATATACCTAGAGTTATCAGTTTTACAGGTTCTGTTCCAGTTGGAAATATAATAACAAAAAATGCAGGTATAAAGAAAGTTGGTTTAGAACTTGGTGGGAATGCTGCTACTTTTATAGAAAAATCTGCTGATTTGGCGTTAGCAGCATCTCGTTGTGTACTTGGAGCTTTTGTCAATTCTGGACAGGTATGTATATCTTTACAAAGGATATATGTTCAAGATGAGATATATGATGAGTTTGCTATTCTAATGGCTCAAGAAACTAAAAAGTTAAAGGTTGGTAGTCCATATGATGATGAAACATTTATGGGACCACTTATAGATGATGAAGCTGCCTCTCGTGCTATGTCTTGGATAGAAAATGCTATAGAAGAGGGAGCAGAACCGTTGTTACCACCACATAGAGAAGGGAGAATGTTTCATCCATGTGTTATGGCAAATGTAACTGATGATATGGCTATAGTTTGTGAAGAGGTTTTTGCTCCTATAGTTTCCCTTGTAAGGGTAGATAATTTTGATGATGCCTTACCACGTATGAACAACTCACCTTATGGACTACAGTTTTCAGTGTTTACAAACGATTTATCTATCACAAACCGTGCTATAGATGAGTTGGAAGCTGGTGGTATTGTGATAAACGATATGCCAACACTACGTTTTGATATACAACCTTATGGTGGTGTAAAACTATCAGGAGTTGGTCGTGAGGGTCCACGATTTGCTATAGAAGAGATGACAGAGATAAAATCTATCGTTATTTGTTAGAGAAGGGGTATAAGATGGGAGAAAAAGAGTTATCAGGGTATACATATGAAGATTATCTGGATATAGATAGTTCAACTCCAGAAGATGAGAGAGTGGAGCTTATCTTTGAAGATATATATATGATGAGTAGTGCAAGTAGAGTGCATCAGGATGTAGTTGGTAGTATCTTTTTTTTATTTAAAAGTATGCAAAAGAGTAAAAACTGCTCATCAGTTATAGCCCCATACGATTTAAAACTAAGCTGTGATACAAAAACAAATGTAGTGCAGCCAGATGTTATGCTTTTTTGTAAAGATGAGGAATTACCATGTTTGGTGTGTGAGGTGTTATCCCCCTCAACTGCTCTAAAAGATAAAAGTGTTAAAAAAGAGTTATATGAGTGTGTAGGTATAAAAAACTACCTTATAGTTGACCCTCTAAACAAGTATGTAGATAAATATACTCTTAAAAACACAAAGCTGGTATACGATAAATGTTATGGCGTTGAAGATAAAATCTACATAGATTGTTTTGAAGAAGATGTAGAAGTAAAGGGATTTTTTGAGTAAAAAAGCTATAGTATCTGCTTGTATGTTAGGGGAGTGTTGTCGTTATGATGGTAAAACAAAAGAGGTTTTTGGCGTTAGGGATAGTTTAGATGGATATGAGATAGTTCCATTTTGCCCTGAAGCACCTATATTTGGGACACCAAGAGAGCGCATTAGTGTTGTAAAGATAGATAATCAGCATAAAATCATCACAGATGAAACAAACAAAGATGTAACCAAGCCACTAAGAGATGAAATAGAGAGTTTTATAAAGAAAAATCCAACAGCAGATAAAATCATCCTAAAGTCAAAAAGTCCAAGTTGTGGTTATGGTACTACACCCATCTTAAACGATAAAAAAGAGAAGATAGCATTTGGCAATGGGATAGCGGTTGATATGTTTATAAAACATTATGGTGCTAAGATAATAAAGGATGAAAAATCATGCTAGATGCAAAACAGAGAATGGCTAAATGGCTTTCACACTAAAATGCTCAGAAGAGGCTCTTGAAGATATAGAATCTATAGCAAACTACATCGAAAAAGACTCTACATTATAAAATGAAAATTAATTATTATGGGAATCAAGAAATTAATATAAATAATCCTAAAAATGAATTAAACAATAAGCGATAATTACGTCATTATTGTATATTACACTCATATTTATACCTAAAAACTTTGCATTTTTTTTTAGAATTTTATAATGGTAAAAATATATATGATGAATTTACATTGTAAAATGCCACAACAATTTAAAAGCTAGTCCATAAAGTATAATAGCCATTAATTTTTTAATATGTTTTTGCTCTAATTTAAAGTGCATCATATAGTTTCCTATATATCCACCAATTATAGCAGATAAAGATACAAGCATAAGAAGTGTCCAATCAAGTGGTACATAAGAAGCATAAGTAAAAAATGAACCAAGTGCGGAAAATGGTACAACAAAACTTACTGCAATAGCCACTTTTTTTGGTTCAAATCCAAGAATAGCCAAGAGAGGTATAAGTATGTTTCCACCACCCACACCTAACAACCCTGCCAGATAACCAACAAAGGCACCAACAATAAATAGTACCCATCTGCTTTGGAGATTAAAAATTGCTTTTTTCTTTGAAAACATCATCATTGTAGCACTATAAAATAACATTAGCATAAAGAAAAATTTAACTATTTCTTCATCTATAAAACTACTGCTATATGCTCCAATAGGTGCGAATAGAAGCATCATAATAGCGATAGGTGCAACAAATTTATATTCTACAGCTTTACGCTTTATATTCATAATACTTGAAGTTATAGTAGTTGAAGCTCCAGCAAATAAACCAACTGCTTTTGCAACGTTAAAATCCAATCCTAAAAAGTTAAGTATTGGGATAATAGCAACTCCTGCACCAGCTCCACCCATAGAAAAAAGGATGGATAGAATAAGAGTTATAGCTGAGTAAAGTATATAATCATTCATTATGGAATCTTAGGTGGTTGTATCTTTTTTCCAAGAAGTGCATAACTTTTTCCAACTCTTCCAACAGGTTCATATTCAAGTGTAATTCTATTTTTATTTGAGATGATATTATCATTTATATATTGCTCTTTTATCTCGATAACTAAAGGTATAGTCATTGAATTTTTAAGTTCTAGTTCTTGGTAGAATTCACAAAAGAATGCGCTTGGCGTACCATCTATCATTGGTGGAAAATCTTTTAAAGTTTTTGTTGTTTTTATATCAAAGAGTGTTACTTCACTTTCATTTTGTGCTAGTTCTTTTGAACTGAAATGCATCTTTTCAAGTAACTCCTCATCTACCATGCAGATGGTGCATTTTTTTGTTTCTCTGATATTTTTAAGTGTATCTTTTGGTGATCCATCACTTTTATGACCTATACTTACTATCATTGTAGGAGGCTCTGAGCTAAGCCCCATAAAATAGCTAAAAGGAGCGACATTAACAATCCCCTTTGCATCTTCTGTGACAATCCAAGCAATTGGTCTTGGGATGATTGTTTGTGCCATAAGTTGGTATTTTTGAGTGAGTTCTTTATCTTCATAGTTTATTATCATCTGTAGTCCTATTTTTATAAAATTATATTACTTAAGTGTTAACTGATGATAACTAATTAAGGAGTATCTCTAATTCATCTTTATCATTTTTTGTTAGTGTTATAGTGTTAAAAACACCTTCTGGTAGTTTAGAGATTTTATCTGATGATTTTGCATCTATAAATGTTACGTGAGTGTGACCATCATATACTCCATGATTCACTATTTTAGCTTGAAACTCTTTAGTATACATCTTTTCAATCTCATCTTCATATTTTAGAAGTTCATCTTTATTTATTCTTAACACCTCTTTTTCTTCCTCAAGTTTTTTAGAAGTTGTTTTATACTCTTTTATACGAAGCATATCAGATTTATTTGGAGTTTTACCTGCTTTTGTTGCCTTTGCTACCCTTGTTTGAAATGTTTGAATTCTTTCAAATTTTGATTGAAATTTGAGTATGTTTTCTTGTAAAACATCCTCAAGCTTTACTATGTTTTTTTTATGTTGAACTATCTTGTCTTTTAGCTCTTGTATATCTTTATGGTAGCTTCCTATAGCATCAGGATTGATTATAAGTTTATTATTTTCCCCACCTATAGACTTAATCTCTATAAGTTCCGATGCTATGATAGTTGAGTTAGAAAGTAAGAGATCGACTTTTACTATAGGAGCAAGTGCTTCCCCTCCCAACATTTTTTGTATGTGTATAGATCTATGGGCCGTGATTTTTCCATTTTCAAGTATATCAACTTCAGCATCTTTTGCTGTTAAGTCTCCCCTATGAAGTTTTACATTTGCACTATTTTGAACTTCTATAGAAGAGTTTTTATGTGTCTGCGCATCAACATTTAACTCTTGAGTAGAGATAGATACATTTGATCCTATAGCACCATCAACATTTAACTCTTTTACATCTATTTTTACACCACTTCCTATAGCATCTTCAGAATCTGTTTTGGCATGTTCAATAGTAACTGATATATCTTGATTTGCATCTTCAGCACTTATGTCTCCAGTTGATTTATAATCAGCATGACTTAGTGTCAGTTGATTTGATATACAAAGTTTTTCTGCATTGTATATTACATATCCATCTTTATTGGCAAAATATTCTATAAAATCATTATGCTCTTTAAAAGTTATAGTATCGTCCGGTTTTGGTCTTGGATGAATTTTTTTTGCTTCTCTTACTTTTATATATTTTCCGTTACATGCACGACCATCTATCCCCTGTTTTGGTTTATAGTATTTTAGTATTAATTCACCTTTAGTTACGCCATCTACAATGTTGTGTTTATCTTCTTTTTTTTGCTCATAAAGTTTTTCAACTTTCATATCTATTGGTGCTATAGGATTTATAGCTTGTGCAACATTCAATGTTATATCTTTTGGTAAAGCTTTATCAAATGGGAGTATGGAAAATAATTTTTCAAGTTGTGGTTTTAATTGTGATTCAAATAAACCAACAAAAAGTCCAGCTCTTAATTTTCTTTTCCATATCTCTTTTTTAAGTGTAGATATAGAGTCTACTTTTTTTGAAAAAACACTACCTTTAGAGATAGTTACCTGCGCTTTGGTTTTTAATTTATTAGTATTTAGTGAAAGTTTTATTTTTTGTTTATTTTGTATTAGTGGTTTTATCTTGATAGTATACTCTTGTACGATTATAGTAGTGGGATGTATCATATCAGCTTTATTTATGGGATTTGAATTATTTACTTTTAGATATTGCTCTGAATTTTCCCTTTTTATCAGTGTTTCAACAGATATAAGTTCAAAGTCAAGTAGTTTAACATCTATATCTCTATCCTTAGAAAACTCAAGTAAACTTTTTGGTATAGAGTGGGATGTTCTTGTAACTGGTGTGAAGCTCATATTTGTTATTCCTGTAAAAAAAATTATCTATAATGATACATATTTTGTTATTAGAATGTACTTATCTTAGTACATTTTAGATATAATCTCATAATTTTATAAAAGAGATATATACTATGGATATTAGAGAAGAATACCTAAGATTTTTCGAATCAAAAAATCACACAAGAGTTGCATCTGCGCCATTGGTGCCAGATGATGCTACATTACTTTTTAACAATGCTGGGATGGTTCCTTTTAAGTCTATCTTTACAGGGGAAGTACCAGCACCACAAAACCCACGTGCAACATCTTGTCAGACATGTATCCGTGCTGGTGGAAAACATAATGACCTTGAAAATGTTGGACATACTGCACGTCACCATACTTTTTTTGAGATGCTTGGAAACTTTAGTTTTGGGGATTACTTTAAAGAGGAAGCTATCGCTTATGCTTGGGAGTTTATCACTGAGGTTATAAAACTACCAAAAGAGAAGCTATGGGTAACTGTTCACGATAGTGATGATGAGGCTGAAGAGCTTTGGAAAAAACATATATCAGCAGATAGAATTATGCGTCTTGGTGATGCTGATAACTTCTGGTCTATGGGTGATACAGGTCCATGTGGTCCATGTTCTGAAATCTTTTATGATCAGGGTGAAGAGAACTTTAATGGTCCTGAGGATTATATGGGTGGAGAGGGAGATAGATTTTTAGAGATCTGGAACCTTGTTTTTATGCAGTATGAAGTCAAAGAGAAGGGTGGAGAGAGAATCCCACTTGCAAAACCATCTATAGATACAGGTATGGGTTTAGAGCGTGTTGTAGCTATAAAAGAGGGTGCAACTTCCAACTATGGTTCTTCACTTTTTATGCCACTTATAAACCAAGTTCAAGAGATGATAGGTAGAGAGTACCTTTATGCTACTGGTGCATCTTATCGTGTTATAGCAGACCATATCAGAACAGCAGTTTTTCTTTTATCTCAAGGGACAAACTTCTCAAACGAGGGTCGTGGTTATGTTCTTCGTCGTATACTTCGTCGTGCTGTTCGTCACGGTTACCTTTTAGGGTTTCGTGAACCTTTTATGTATAAACTTGTAGATACTTTGGTTTCTATCATGGGTACAGAGTATGAGTATCTTGATGCTAAAGCTGATGTAGTAAAAGAGCAGATAGAACTAGAAGAAGCACGTTTTTTCAAAACTATAGAATCTGGTATAGCACTGTTTGAAGCTGAACTTAAAAACACTAAAGATACATTTAGTGGAGAGGTTGCGTTTAAACTTTACGATACTTATGGTTTCCCTCTTGATTTAACTGAAGATATGTTAAAAGAGAAAGGTTTGGCGTTAGACAGCGATAAGTTTGAAGAGCTTATGCTTGAACAAAGAACACGTGCAAAAGCTGCTTGGAAAGGTAGTGGAGATGATGCAGTTCATGGAGATTTTAAAGAGCTTTTAGAGGAGTTTGGAGAGAACACTTTTGTTGGATATGAGTTTACACAACACTCAGGTGAGATAAAAGCACTTCTAGATGAGCGGTACAAAAGAGTAGAGACTCTAAAAGCTGGTTCAAAAGGTTGGGTATTTTTAGATATCACACCTTTTTATGCTGAGAGTGGTGGTCAAACAGGAGATATGGGAGAGCTTGAAGGTTTTGCTAAAGTTTTAGATACTAAAAAGTTTTTTGGTCTAAATCTTAGTGAGGTTGAAGTAACAAAAGATATAAGTGTATCTATGGTTGTAGATGCTAAAGTTGATATCTCAAGAAATGAGATAACAAAACATCACTCAGCTACACACCTTTTACATGCTGTACTATATGATGTACTTGGTGAACATATCTCACAATCTGGCTCGTTAGTGGAAGCGGATAGATTACGTTTTGATTTTTCACACCCTAAAGCATTGACACATGAAGAGTTAGCAGATATAGAGCAAAGAGTAAATGTAGAGATTATGAGAGCTATACCTGCAAAAACAGAGGTTTTAGGGATAGATGACGCTAAAAAGTCTGGTGCAAAATCTCAGTTTGGTGAAAAATATGGCGATGAGGTTAGAGTTGTAAGTTTTGGAGATGCTTCTATAGAGTTTTGTGGTGGTGTTCATGTTGACAACACAGCAAACATAGGTAGTTTTATCATCACAAAAGAGAGTGGTGTAAGTGCTGGTGTAAGACGTATAGAAGCTGTATGTGGACATGCTGCATATCAACACTTCTGCGATCAAAGAATCTTGATAAAACAGGTTGAGAAAGAGGTTAAAAACCTTGATGTTATAGCTGGTATAAACAGACTAAAAGCAAACATAGCACAACTTAAAGATGAGGTAAAAGAGGCTCAAGAGGCTGCAAAAGTTGAGATACAAGTGGAAGATATAAATGGCGTTAGTGTTATAGTTGATGAGCTTCCAAGTGGCGATATCAAAGAGAAGATAGATGAGCTTAAAAATCAAAACGATAAACTTTGTGCTATGCTTTTTCAAGTTAAAGGGGATAAAGTTCTTATAGCTGCTGGTGTAAAAGATGCTGGTGCTAAAGCTGGAGATTGGATCAAAAAGATAGCTCCTATCCTTGGTGGTGGTGGCGGTGGTCGCCCAGATTTTGCTCAGGCTGGTGGAAAAGATGCTTCAAAACTACCAGAAGCAAAAGAGATGGCGTTAGAGTTTATAAAAGAGGCTCTTGCATAATGAAAGAGATGATGGTTGAACTTTTTGCTGATTATAAAATACAGATAGTATTTTTACATATTATCAGTGCTGTTATATGGGTTGGTGGTATGGTGGCTATGAAGTTTGCTGCACATAACTCATATATGCAAATAGAATCACCATTACATAGATTAGAAAGGATATCTCACGCACTAAAGAGACTTTTTTATATAGTTAGCCCTTTTGTTATTATCTTAATTACAACAGCAATAATTATGGCTGTTGGACTTGGTTTTAGAGTTGCTGCTGTTGATGCAAGTGGAAATGTTATAGATGAGTATGCTATGGGTTTATACAACCTTGTTCATGTAAAAGAGGTTATATGGATGCTTATGGGTTCTAACTTGGCAGTGATGATGTATCTTAGAGCAAAGGCAGATAAGCTTTTACTTAAAGGTGATTCTATTGGTGCAAAAAACAACCTCTCTATCATAGGTAAATATATGGTTCCTGTAAACATTGCACTTGGTGTTATCGCTATATACCTTGGCGTAGTTTTAAGAAACGCTTATTGATATGATACGATTAGCTTCATCCTCTATAACTCGGGCCTTTTTACTTAGAGATGCAGATGTTGCATTTGTGCAGGAGAGTGTAGAGTTTGATGAAGATAGCATAAAAGCAAGTTCCCCAAAAAACTTTGTATATCTTGCTACCTTAGGCAAGTATGAGGCAAACCTAAAAGCTTTTGGCATAGATGATATGCCACTTCTTGTAGCAGACACCGTTGTTACTTCTCAAAACCAAATCCTACGTAAGGCAAGATGTGTAGATAATGCACGAGATATACTTATGACTCAAAGTGGAAACATCACAAGTATCATCACCTGTATGATATATCACTCAAAAGAGAAAAAGATAGTTGATATATCTAGGACTGATTATATTTTTGATGATTTTAAAGAGGAATACCTTGAGGCTTATCTAAGAAGTGGAGAGTGGAGAGGTAAGGCTGGTGCTTGTATGGTTGAGGGATTTTGTAAAGCTTATATAAAAGAGGTACGAGGTTATGAGTCAACAGCCATGGGACTTAGTGTAGAAGTTTTAAAGAGATTTATATGAAGTTTAGGTTTTTAAGAGAATATATCTCTATAATTATTATAGTATCTTTAACAATAATAATTGCATTTGCTTATAGTAATTTTTTGGATATACAAAAAAGATCGTTAATATATAGTAAATATGAAGAAAAAGCAAAAGAGTTAAAAGTAAATCTTTCAAATTTAATTATCCAGAAACAAAAATCAACGCTAGCTATAGCACTTAGTATATCATCAAATAAAGAGATAGAAAAAGATATAAAAGAAAATATGGTTTTAGATGACTATTATAAAGATCTTATAAAAAAGTATAATAAACATACTTTATATAAAAATATATGGATAGAGTTGTTAAATAAAAAAAACCAGGTTTTATATAGAAGTTGGGATAAATTAAGATTTGATAAAGCAGGTGATTATCATAAAAGTGATAAGGCTGATGTTTGTATAATAGTAAATCAATTTGATTTACTGATAAAAGCACAGATACCATTTTATCAAGATGGGGTATATATAGGAGCACTTGAAGTTTTTTCACATTTTAACTCTATATCTAAGAGACTTCAAAAAGATTCTGTAGACTCTGTTGTGCTTGTAAATAACACATATTCAAAAAAAATAAAATACCCTTTTACCAATACATTAATTGATAATTATTATGTAGCTAATCTTGATGCAAAAAAAGAGATGTTGTGGTACTTAAAAAAGTATAAAATCCAAAACTATATAGAAAATGGTTTTAAGATAGAGAATGGATATCTTATAGTTTTAAAAGAGTTACGGGATGTACAAAATAATAATATTGCAACTTATGTTATGTTTAAAAAATTATCAGATATATCTACTACTAATCTCGATTATCAAATATTTCAATGGCTTGTAATAGGGCTTATAGTCCTTGTTTCTTTGATGCTGATTTTTATATTTTTAGTTCTTATGAAAAATGTTAAACTTAAAAAATATTATAAAAGTATTATAGATAGTTCTACAAATGTTATGATTATTATGAATGGAGATGAGATAACTGATGTAAATAAACTATTTTTTACATATGTAAATACTTACAGTTCTTTATCTGAATTTAAAAAAGATTATAAATGTATATGTGACTTTTTTCAAGAGGGTGAGGATTATCTTCAAAAAGAGATGGGTGAAATTACTTGGCTTGAATATATAGTGTTACATAAAGATAGTTATCATAAAGTTAAAATTAGTTTTCCATCTAAATTACATTATTTTTCTATATCAGCATCTTCTATCTCAAATGAACAAAATCATTATGTTGTAGTGTTTTCAGATATAACAGAGCAGGAAAATTATAAACGAGAGATAGAAAACTTAACTATAACAGATCCTTTAACAGGGATAAATAACCGAAGATATTTTCATAGAAAAATTGAGTCAGAGATATTAAGAGCTACAAGATATAATCATCCTCTTTCTTTGATAATGCTAGATATAGATTTTTTTAAAAAGGTAAATGATACTTACGGTCATGATATTGGGGACGAAGTATTGAAGAGTTATTCAAGGCTTGTCTCAAATTATTTAAGAGTAAATGATACTTTTTGCAGAATTGGGGGAGAGGAGTTTGTTATCATACTTCCACATGCAAAGCTTAAAGAAGCAGGTGATATAGCAGAGAAGATAAGAGAAAAAGTTGAAGATTCTAAGCTTGTAACGCCAATAACTATGAGTTTTGGAGTAGTAGAGTATAAAAATGATGAAACATCAGATGAGTTTTATAAAAGAGTTGATAATGCATTGTATGAGGCTAAAGAATCTGGTAGAAATAGAGTTGTAGCAAAGAAATGAATTTTTATGAAAATGAGCTAAAAGCTTTAAAAAGATCAAAAAGATATAGAAAAAGGGAACTTATAGATAACTCGAAGCTTGATTTTGCTTCAAATGATTATCTTGGTTTAGCTCATAATAAAAATCTACATAAAGAGGCTTCAAGAAAACTTTCTTTACTAGATATCAATAGCTCAAAAGCTTCTATGCTTGTAAATGGATATCATCAAGTGCATAAAGATTTTGAAGATGAATTATGTAGGGTAAATGGCTTTGAATCTGGTGTTGTTCTAGGAAGTGGTTTTAATGCCAATATAGCACTTATAGAAGCACTTGTAAGAAAAGGCGATACTCTTTTTATGGATGAGCTATATCAT
>Ga0256827_10000068_pt1 | contig 52559 bp, 48 predicted proteins | sample CV84metaG_FD_185977 | JGI IMG/M metagenome (GOLD analysis project Ga0256827, IMG submission 185977) | Hydrothermal vent microbial communities from East Pacific Rise, Pacific Ocean - CV84 | ecosystem: Environmental > Aquatic > Marine > Hydrothermal vents | place: Pacific Ocean: East Pacific Rise... | reverse complement strand
TTAAATTCTATACTAAACTTTTCATCAGAATCAGCCGTAAAGTTTATAGGTTTTATCATCACCCTAGCCCTTTTTTGGTTAGCGATGATAGCACTTGGGCACATGTTTAAAAAATTATCTTCTTTAAGTGGATTAGGACCAGTAGATAAACTTTTAGGATTTGTATTTGGAGCAAGTAAATTTTTTCTTATTGCGGCAGTTATAGCTCATGCAGCATATAATATACAAGCAATAAAATCAAACGTTGATTCTATAATGAAAGACAGTGTAGTTTTTCCTATTATGGTAGAAACTGGTTCGTATATCATGAAAATCGATCCTGTTGGCGTTAGCAGTGATATAAACAACACTATAAATCAAGAATCAGAAAAACTTGTAAATGATATATCAAAAAAAGAGATAGAAAAAATAAAAAAAGAGATTAAAGAAGAAAAATAGATGCAAAATGTAATAACTAACTTTAAAGATAGAACAGTTGAATATGAACAACTTCTAAATGACTTTAAATTGCTTCTTAAAAAAAACAATCTAAAGTTTACTATACAAAGAGAAGTGATTTTAGAAACTCTTTATAATTCGGATGAACATTTAACACCTGAAGGTCTACACCATCTTATACAAGATAAACATCCAGCATTAAAAACTGGTATAGCAACAGTTTATAGAACACTTGCTCTATTAGAAGAATCTAATGTTGTAACATCTTTATCATTTGGTGCTCAAGGTAAAAAATATGAGCTTGGTGCAAAAGAACATCATGACCATCTTATATGTACAGAGTGTGGAACTATAACAGAGTTTGTAGATGAAGAGATAGAAAAACGTCAACATGCCATAACCAATGAGCTTGGTTTTAAAATGAGTGATCATTCCATGCAAATTTATGGAATTTGTAAAAACTGTCAAAATAAATAATTATCAAGGAAAAAATATTGCCATTAAACAATAAATATGTACAACAAAGAATAGAAAAAGTAAAAGCATTAAAAGATGCAGGTATAAATCCATATTCAAACGATGCACAAAGAAACACTACTATAGAGAAATTTATAAATGTAAATTCAGATATAGAAGATAAAGAAGATAAAAGAGATGAAAATCGTCACTATATAGTAAGTGGTCGTATCAAACTATTACGTATCATGGGAAAAGCATCCTTTGTAAAGATAGAAGACGAATCTGGAATATTACAAATATATGTTGCAAGAGATAATTTACCTGAAGGTTTTTATAATACAATATTTAAGAAAAATATAGAAGTTGGAGATATTATAGAGATTGGTGGTTATCCATTTGTAACTGGAAAAGGTGAGTTGTCTTTACATGCTGATTCATTTAAACTACTCACAAAATCTATACACCCTCTTCCAGAAAAGTTTCATGGTGTAACAGATAAAGAGATAAGATATAGAAAACGTTATCTTGATCTTATAATGAATACTGAAGTGAGAAAAACATTTCAAACACGTTCACGTGTTATCTCACTTACAAGAAGGTTCTTTGAAGATAAAGGATTTTTAGAAGTAGAAACTCCTATGATGCACCCTATTGCTGGTGGAGCAAATGCAAAACCATTTGTAACACATCATAATGCACTTGGTATAGATAGATATCTTCGTATAGCTCCAGAGCTTTATCTTAAAAGACTCATAGTTGGTGGATTTGAAGCAGTATTTGAAATCAACCGTAACTTTAGAAATGAAGGTATGGATGCAACACACAATCCAGAGTTTACTTCTATAGAGTTTTACTGGGCATATAAAACATATAAAGATTTGATTGATATTACAAAAGAGTATTTTCAATATCTTTTTGAACATCTTGATCTACCTACTATCTTACCTTATGGAGATATGGAAGTTGATTTTGAAAAATTTACAGAGATTCCACTCATAGAATCATTAACTACTATTGGTGGTGTTCCTGCTGATGTTTGTAATGACAAAGAGTCTATTATCACTTACTTAAAATCTAAAAATATCTCTGTAAAACCAGGGATGAATCTAGGTCAACTTCAAGGTGAACTTTTTGATGAATTTGTTGAAGAAAAACTTATAAATCCAACTTTTATTACAGAATATCCAGTTGAAATATCTCCATTAGCGAGAAGAGATGATAAAAACCCTGCTATCACAGAAAGATTTGAACTATTTATAGCTGGTAGGGAAATAGCAAATGCATTTAGTGAACTAAATGATCCTATAGACCAGTTAAGTCGTTTCGAAGGACAGATGGAAGCTAAAGATAGTGGCGATGATGAAGCTCATGAGATGGATAAAGATTTCGTCGAAGCACTTAGCTATGGTATGGCACCAACTGCCGGTCAAGGTATAGGTATAGATAGACTAGTTATGTTACTTACAAATGAACACAGTATACGTGATGTTCTCCTTTTTCCTGCTATGAAACCAGTAGCAGAAGAACAACTTCAAGAGGAAGACGAATAGTAAATCTTTGGATATACCAAAGATTTACAAACTAAAAACACACCCTCAAATTACCTTCTAATAGTTCGCCTCAGTCATTTATTATTTTATATTTAGTATAATCCCCACAATAATAAGTCAAGGAATCAATAAAATGAGTTTTTTAAAAGAGTATGATGAAGAAGTATTTAATTTATGTGAGAAAGAGTTAGAGCGTCAAACTGACCACTTAGAGATGATAGCATCTGAAAACTTTACACTTCCAGCAGTTATGGAAGCTATGGGTTCAGTATTTACAAACAAATATGCTGAGGGTTATCCTATGAAACGCTACTATGGTGGTTGTGAATATGCTGATGGTGTTGAACAGTTAGCAATTGACAGAGCTTGTAAACTATTTGGATGTAACTATGCAAATGTTCAACCACACTCAGGAAGTCAAGCAAATGGTGCAGTTTATGCAGCCCTTTTAAAAGCTGGCGATAAACTTCTTGGTATGGATTTAAGCCATGGTGGTCACTTAACTCATGGTTCTAAACCATCTTTTTCTGGTAAAAACTACTCATCATTTACTTATGGTGTTGAACTTGATGGTCGTATAAACTACGATAGAGTTTTAGATATAGCTCAAATAGTAAAACCTAAAATCATCGTTTGTGGTGCTTCTGCTTATGCACGTGAAATTGACTTTGCAAAATTCCGTGAGATTGCAGATGCAGTTGGTGCTATTCTTTTTGCTGATATCGCACATATCGCTGGTCTTGTGGCTGCAGGTGAGCATCCTAGCCCATTCCCTCATGCTCACGTAGTAACAACTACAACGCACAAAACTCTTGCAGGACCTCGTGGTGGTATGATCATGACAAATGATGAAGATATCGCTAAAAAGATAAACTCTGCTATCTTCCCTGCTCTTCAAGGTGGACCACTGGTTCATGTTATCGCTGCAAAAGCTGTTGGTTTTAAATACAACCTAAGCCCGGAATGGAAAGAGTATGCTAAACAAGTAAAAGCAAATGCAAAAGTTCTTGGTGAAGTTATGGTAAAACGTGGTTATGATGTAGTTTCTGGTGGAACTGATAATCATTTGGTATTGGTTTCTTTTGTAGGTACGGATATATCTGGTAAAGATGCAGATGCAGCACTTGGAAATGCTGGTATAACTGTAAATAAAAATACTGTACCAGGAGAAACAAGAAGTCCTTTTGTAACTTCAGGTATCCGTGTAGGTTCTCCAGCACTTACTTCTCGAGGTATGAAAGAGAAAGAGTTTGAAATAATTGCAAATAAAATGGCTGATGTTCTAGATGATATCAATAATACTGATCTTCAAGCATCTATAAAAGCTGAATTAAAAGAACTTGCTCAAAATTTTGTAATATATAACCAACCAACATACTAAGAGGAAAATCATAATGACTTCTATGGACCTAAAACTCATAAAAATGGTCAGTGATCACTACTGGATCAAAAGAGATGCAGTAGTGAATAAACTATCTTTTAAAGGGCGAACATTTTACAACAAGTTTGAAAAGATAAATGAACCATTAAATCAATCTATAATCAATAAACATATCAAAGGTGAAATTACAGTTGCACACTCTATAGTAAACCAAAGAGGTATAGTTGAAAACATTGTTATAGACTATAATGGTAGAGACCCTGAGAGATTTTATCATAGAGCTCAACTTCTTCTTCGTGAAGAGGGTTACATAAACTTTACAGCTTATCAAACAAAAACACAAGGGCATCTTCATGTGTATATCCACAAAGGTCATACAACACTACAAGAAGCTATACAACTTGGAAAAATGATAAGTATGAAACTAGCAGCAAAACAGCCAAAACAATGGAGAATGTTTCCAAATGCAGATATGCCAGAAGAGTACAATATACTTACTCTTCCTTATGAAGTGTATGCAAAAGAGAGAGGTGCTTCTTGGTCAAAGCATATGTAATTAAGTGTTAAATTTATGCTTTTTTAGTTATCATACTATCTAAATTAAAATTCGAGGTAAAATTATGAATGAAAACAATGAACTTAATGATATTATTTTAAACAAAACAGAATCAACAACTTCAAATAAAAAAATAATCCTTGCTGTAGCTACATTAGGTGTTATACTAATTATAGTTGTTATGCTTATGAACTCTCTTAGTTCTAGTTCAAATGAAAACCTACCTCAAGCAGTTTTACCACCTGAACCAAAAGCACAAGCTATTGAAGAAAATGACAATGAACCATTATTTGAAGATATAGAAGTTGAAGAGGAAGTTGACTCTAACGCCAATCTAGATCAAATCGCAAAAAAACTTAAAGAAGATAGCTTTAAAGAGGATGAAATCCTAGAAGAAACTCCTATTGTTACACAAAAAAAGCAAAAACCTATAAAAAAAGTTGTTAAACATACTCCAAGAAAAGCAGTAGCTAAAAAAGTTACTCCAAAAAAATCTACACCAAAGAAAAAAGTGATAACTAAAAATACAACTGTTATTACAGGATTTTACTATATTCAGGTTGGATCATTTTCAAAGTATGAACCAAATAAAAGATTTTTAAAGTCTATCACAACTCTTGGTTTTAACTATAAATACCATAACACTGGAAAACTAAATAAAGTTCTTGTTGGACCATTTAAAACAAAAAAAGAAGCTATGAATGCTAGACGTGTACTTCGTTCAAAAGTTGAACCAGGTGCATTTTTGGTTAATTTAAAATAACTTAGGGAAAAAATTTGATACACTCAAAACAATTTACACTTGACCAATTAGCTCCTATAGCAGTTTACTCAAAATTAAAAGATATGTTTAAAGATGAGATAACATATCTTTTTGAGAGTGCTGGATCAACAGAAGGAAATTATAGTATCATCTGTATAGGTAGTAGAGAAAGACTTCAATATAAAGACAATAAAACTATATACACAGATAAAAATTCTAAACAACATATAAAAAATGAAAATCCATTTATATTTTTAAAAAATTATTATAAAAATATAGATACACAACCATATAAAGAAGCTTCAAAAAAACTTGGGATAGGTTATGTTGATGGTTTCATAGGTTATATAGGTTACGACATGGTTAAAGTATTTGAGCCAAAACTAGGTACTAGTATGGATAATTTAGAAGATGAACTAAATACTCCAGATCTTGATCTTGTACTACCAAATCTTGTACTTGTTTACTCACATAAAAACCATATGATAACTCTTGTAAGTACACAAGAGGAGTATAGTAAAAAGTTTGAGATGATACATGATGACCTAAAAGGTTCATATACTTACAAACATAGAGTATATAATGAGGGTGATGACAAAGGTAGCTTTGCACATACAAAAGAGAAGTTTTTTAAGATGATTGATGACTCTAAAGAGATGATAAAAAGCGGAGATGTTTTTCAGATACTTATGACAAACCGTTTTACAAGAAACATAAAAGTACACCCTTTTAGCTTTTACCGTATACTTCGTGCCAAAAATCCATCTCCTTATATGTTTTTAATGGAGTATGAGGATTTTAGTATAGTTGGCTCATCTCCTGAAGTTATGGTTAGATTAACAGATGGGGAGCTACTACTTCGCCCTATCGCTGGAACTCGTAAACGTGGTACTACAAAACAAAGAGATTTAGAACTTGAAGAGGAACTTTTAGCAGATCCTAAAGAGTTAGCAGAACACTTAATGCTTATAGATCTAGGTCGCAACGATGTTGGACGCGTAGCAAAAACAGGAACTGTAAAGGTTGAAGATATGATGCATATAGAAAGATTTTCACATGTTATGCATATAGTATCTGATGTAGTTGCTGAATTAGATGATGATAAAGATATGTTTGATCTTTTTATGGCTACTTTTACAGCTGGAACTATGACAGGAGCACCAAAGATAAGAGCAATGGAACTTATAGCTGAGTATGAAGGGCTAAAACGTGGTTTTTACAGTGGTAGTATAGGTTACTTTGGTTTTGATGGAAATATGGACTCTGCTATCACTATACGTACAGCTATGGTAAAAGAGGATAAGGTTGTTTTACAGGCTGGTGCAGGTGTAGTAGCTGACAGTATAAATGAGCTTGAATACTTAGAAGTAAACAACAAACTTGGAGCTCTTATCCACTCTTTAGAAGATTTGGATAGATAATGGGTAAACTATTTAGTATATTTGGTGATCCTGTATCACACTCCCGCTCTCCACTTATGCACAACTGTGTCTTTAAACATCTAAGCTATGATGCTTGTTACACTAGAACTCATCTTGTAGATGGGGATAAACTAAGAGACACTTTTTTATCATTAAAACTTAGTGGAGCAAATATAACAGTTCCTCACAAAGAAGCAGCATATAAAGCTTGTGATGAAGTAAGAGGATTTGCAAACAAAGTTGGTGTGGTAAATACAATAGTTTTAGAAGATAACAAGCTTATAGGGTACAACACCGATGCAGATGGTTTTATGTATGCGATAAGTGAATTTAAAGATATAAAAACTATCCTTGTTCTTGGTGCTGGTGGTACTGCAAAAGCTTTAGTTTCAAGATTTTTAGAAGACAAGCTAAAAGTAAGCGTTATAAACCGTAGTGAAGCTAGACTAGCTTACTTTAAAGAGTTAAAGTGTGATACTTACACTTGGGATAAGTTTGAAGTAAAAAAATATGATCTTATAGTAAATACCACTAGTGCTGGACTAAAAGATGATAATCTTCCAGCACCAAAAGATATTATAGATAAATTACTAAAAAATACAAACTTCATAGCAGATGTAATTTATGGAACGCTTACTCCATTTTTAAAATTAGCAAAGGAGCAAGGTATTACTTATAAAGATGGTGCTGATATGCTTTTAGGGCAAGGTGTCCTTGCAAATGAATTATTTGTTGATTTTAAGCTAAACAAAAATGATATAAAAAAGGCTATGGAAAAAAGCTTTCTTCTTTAAAAAATTTATAAAAATTTTTATCTTGAAAAGCTAAATCCTAAAGATACTTTTGTTATATAGTTATCATAATCTATTAAAGATTCAGTATATCCACTAAATACTTTTGCATAAAAATAGTTATGAATAAGTGGATACGAATAAGTAGCTTCTACTGCACCTTTGCCAGTAGAAAAATTTAATCTTCCCATCATTGTTAACATATTTTTTCCAAAAAAGTATGTCATTTTAGCACTTGTATACCCAGTATACTGCATCAAATCTGGATTATCATCAGTTTTTAATTCTTCTGGTATTCTATACCATGCTTTAAGATCAATTGTCATACTTTTTCTTTGTAATCGTACTGTAGTATAAAGATAATTAACACTTTTAGACAAATTACCCATCGTTTTATTTGTATCAAAAACTACACCTGTAGTATCTGGTTGACCATTTGATTGATGTGCAAACGCAAACTTTAAAGATCTAATATTAAAATAGGCGTTTTTATGACTTATTGGAAATATTACAAATGCTTCAGGATTATAATTTGTTTCTCTAAAAGGTGAAGAATTTATATATAACTGCCAAAATGAATGTTGAGTATAAGATAAATAATACTTTTCTTTCAATCCAAAAAGATTATCACTAACTTTTATCATTAAACTTATTTGTAACTCAACTTCAAAATTACTATATTCTACATTTGGGATATTAGATTTATATGGTTTATCTGCATAACATAATGGTAAAAGGTAATTTGTTCTATATGGTCTTAATCCAAAATCATGATTTAACCACTCTTGCATACTTTTCTTAGTAGTCATATCTTCAACTTTATCTAACTTTATCTCACTCTTTGCATATATAACCGATAACAAAAACAACATTACTACTAAATATTTCATATTAAACCTTGACCCTATCCTCTAATGCTCTTGTTAATGATAATAAATCAATATTTTCAAGACTTACACCAGTTGGAACACCTTGTGCAATTTTTGAAAAATTTACATTATATTTACTCAATTTATCTTCTATATATAAAATCACAGCATCATTAGCTATAGAAGGTGTTAAAGCAAATAGTACATCATCCACTCCACTACTTATCAAAGATTCAAGATGTGACATACTCAATTCTTCTAATGATTCTAAAACAAAATATTTTCCACCAAAAAGACCATTTTCCTCCAATAATAATATATCTTTAGCATTTTCAACAATACATAAAATACTACTATCTCTACTCTCATCACAACATATGTAACAAAGTTCATCTTCACTCATTCCACCACATAAGCGACATTTTCTCAATGTTCCAATAGCATCTTCTATTGCATGTGATATTTTCATACCTACGTATGTATCATTCATTATCATAAAATAAGCGAGTCTAGTAGCTGATTTTTTTCCTATTGTAGGTAATTCTTGAAGGACATCAACTAATCGATTAAATTTATCTAAAGAACTATTCATATATATTCTCTGCTTGATTTTTTTTTGGCAACAGCAACCACATTTTTAAATTAGATTTTAACTCTCCGGCTGTTTGCATAGCATCAGTACCACTACCAACAAATAAATCTGCTCTTATACTACCCTTGATTGCTCCACCAGTATCTTGTGCGAAAACAACCTTGTTAAATTTTTTATTACTTACATTTGAATCTATATATAACATAGAACCTAAAGGTATATATTTTGGGTCAATTGCAACTGATCTTTTTGGCGTTAGAACTAATCCTAAAGCTCCAGTAGCCCTTTTTGATCTTTTTTGAAAGAACACCATAGAGTTATTATAATTTAAAACTTCATCAACTCTATCTGGATTATTTTTTAACCACTTTTTTATACTTTGTAAAGATATATCTTTTAATTCAATTTCTCCATGTTTTACTAAGTATCTACCTATAGATTTATATTTATGTCCATTTTGATTTGCATAACCTATAAATATAGTTGAGTTATTATCTAAACTAACGATACCCGAACCTTGAACTTCTAAAAAAAACCTATCTATCTTCGAATCACAATAACATAAGATATCAGCATTAATACCTGTTTTTTTAGTTTCTGATCTTGAACTATAAGGTATAAGCTTATTACCATCAATCTTACCTCTTAACCTATACTTTTTAAGTTCAGGATAGATCTTAGATAGGTCAACTATTATAAGATCATTTGGTGTTTTGTATACAGGATATTTATAAATTTCACTTTTATTATATGAACCATTAATCTTAGCTTCATAATATCCAGTTAATAGCCCTTCTTTATCCCCATCCTTTTTTACTATCTGATACGGAGTAAAATTATTGAATAAAAAAGATTTTGCATCTTGAATATTATCAAGATCAGTACATAAAAGATTATAAATCTTTTTACTTTTTTTTGATTCACAATTATTTTTAAATAATTCAAGTACATCACCATAATTTTCATTATTAAAATTTGGCAATTCCTCAAAACTTGTTTTAACCAAATGCGTATTTGGAGCTACTTTTTCTATAACTATCGGTGTTTTTGAACAAGCTGTAAAGATAGCAAATACAAGCACTGTATATAAATATATTTTCATAAAGTTATTATATCTATTATTTATTTTATATGGGTATAATTTCAAAAATATTTTACTAATTTATAGGATAACAATGGAAAATTTGAGCTATTATGAAATTTTAGAAGTATCAAGGGATGCAGATAAAACTACTATAAAAAAAGCATATAGAAAATTAGCTAAAAAATATCATCCAGATAAGAATCCAGGTGATGAAGAAGCAGAACATAAGTTTAAGTTGTGCAATGAAGCCTATCAATGTCTTAGTGATGATCAACAAAGAAATATATATGACAGATATGGAAAAGAAGGTCTACAGGGAATGGGTGGAGGTGGTCACTCATCATCATCTTTTGATGATCTTGGATCTATGTTTGAAGAGATGTTTAGTGGGTTTGGTGGAGGAAGATCAAGAAGACAAAATCCAGCAGAAATGGACAAATATCCACTAGATATGAATGTAGATATGTATCTAAGTTTTAATGAATCAATTTTTGGTTGTGAAAAAGATATAGAATTTTCTTATAAAAAAGCTTGTAAAGATTGTAAAGGTACTGGTGCAAAAGATGGAAAACTATCAACTTGTAAACAGTGTAAAGGTCAAGGTCAAGTCTATATAAAACAAGGTTTTATGACTTTTTCTCAAACTTGTCCAGTATGTCAAGGAACAGGAACTGCAGCAGCAGATCCTTGTAAAACTTGTCATGGTGATGGATATGAAGAGGTAAGAGAAAGTGTAACTATAAAAGTACCAAAAGGTATAGATACAGGTAACAGACTTAGAGTATCAGGTAAAGGAAATATAGGTAAAAAAGGGCATCGTGGTGATCTATATGTAACATTTGAAGTAAAACCAGATAAACATTTTATCAGAGATGACAATGACGTCTATATAGAGATTCCTGTCTTTTTCACGCAGGCTATAACAGGAGAAACACTAACTATACCATCTCTAACAGGTGAATTAGAATTAAAACTAGATATTGGAACTAGAGACAAACAACGTTATACATTTAGAGGAGAAGGTATAGATGATGTGCATGGACATGGTAAAGGGAACCTCATCGCGATTATAAATATCCAATATCCTAAAAAACTAAACGAAGAACAATTAGAACTAATTTCTAAACTTCAAGAATCATTTGGTATAGAATCAAAACCACATGAAGGTGTTTTAGACTCTGTTATAGATAAAATGAAAAATTGGTTTAAATAACAAAAATTATGAATAAGGCTCATCTAACAAAAAAACTATCAAGTCTATCTCTTTCTATGTTTAGAAAAGATTTTTTTGGCATATATCACGGTAGTATATCTGCAAAAACAGAATCTAGCCGTTTTTTGATAAATACTAAGGATGCAATATTTGATGCATTAGATGAGCATAATTTAATAGAATTATATTTCAAGAAAGATTATAGATGGAATCAAGCAAGTATAGATTCTTCCATACACTTAAGCATATATTCACAGATAAGTGAAGCAAAATTTATCTGTTTTAGTATGCCTCAGTTTACAACAGCATATTCTATTGAACACAATATCATAACACCAAAAGACTACTTTGGATATAAAGAAATAGGCTCTATAGAGATTGTAGATCCTAAACATTTTGATGATTGGTATGATAGGGCTGAAAGTATTATAAGTCACTATTTTCAAACACAAAAAACCAACATAATGGTTATACGTGGTTATGGTGTTTATGCTTATAGTAGAGATATTCATGAGATGGCTAAAAAATTAGCTATTTTAGAAAAAAGTTGTAGACTACTTATGTTAAACTCTAACACTATAGATCTTGACTAAAACTACTAAATTTGTAACCCATATTTGGCATTGAATGAAGTCCAGAAATTTTGCTTTTCTTTCTAAATCTTAATATGAAATTTTTAAGTGCTGAAACACTCATAGCCTTATCTTCCCAAATATCTTTTTGAATTAACTCATAAGTAATTACTTTATTTTGAAATTTTATTAATAATTCCATAAAGAGTACTTCTCGTTTAGTAAGTCCTATATTTTCACCTCTAACATTAAGTTCACCTGTTTCTGCATTATAAACTATATCTTTTTCTATATAAAACGTCTCTCTACTATGTAAAGCATCTTTTATCATCTCTAAAACATTTAAAAGCCTCTCATAACTAAGAGGTTTTAACTCATACGATAAAAGATTTAGTCCTATAGCTTCAAATAAAAATGCTTCATCTTTATGAGCACTCAATATTATAATAGGAATATTTTTATCCTGAGATCTTACTTTTTTAATAAAATCGAGACCATTTCCATCATCTACCTTTATATCAGAAATAATAACATTAACTCTTAAGTCTTCAAAAATTATCAGTGCATCCTTTATGGTAGGACTATGATACACTTTATCAAAATAAATCTCTAATGTTTGAATAGTATTTTTAGCAAATTCTTTATTATTTTCAAGAAAGAGTAAATTTGTATTTTTTAATCTAGCCATTCTAAAAACTCTATACTAAAAGATGCACCATCTTGTGTATTTGCAATAGAGATAACACCATCATTTTTCTCAATTATCTCTTTTGCAATATACAATCCTATTCCATTACCATTTGTTGTTGTTTCATATGGTAAAAAAAGTTTATCTTTTATCTTTTCATCTATACCACCACCATTATCTTCTATAACTATTTTATGATTGTAAACTTTTATATAAAGTTGAGGATTTTCAATTTTTCTTTGCTTGAAAATATCTAAAGCATTATTTATAATAGAAAAAAGCACCTGAGCAAACTCTTTCTCATTAGCAAAAACAAAATCATCTTCATATGATAATAGATCTACTTTTACACCATGATACTCTAATGTAGCCTGCGAAATATTTAGTATCTTTTTTACAGCATTAGTGAGAGAAAATTCTTCTTTTATATAGGATGGATTATAAAAATTCTTGAAAGTATCTACTGTTTGAGACATAAATAAAATGAGTTCATCCACTTTAACTGATGCATCTAAAAGATCTTTTTTTGAAAATTTAATATTTTGTTCTAATTTTACTCTTTGCAAGGTATTTATAGAACCTAATGAAGATAAAGGCTGCTTCCACTGATGTGCTATATGCATCAAAAGTTCACCTAATGCAGCTTGTTTAGACTGCTGATGAATCATCTGTTCTTGAAAATGATTTTTTTCTAACTCCTCCTGAACTCTTTTCTCCAAATTCTTTTCATATGCTCGAAGTTTTAAGTGCGTATCTACTCTTGCCTTAAGTTCATTTGGTTGGAATGGTTTTGTAATATAATCAACTGCACCAAACTCAAATCCTACTTCTATATCTGTATTACTGTTTTTAGCACTCAAAAACATAATTGGAATTTGTTTATATCTCTCATCTCTTTTAAGAATTTTACACACTTCATATCCATCCATCTCTGGCATCATAATATCAAGCAAAATTAGATCAACATCCTCATTTTTAACAATATTAAGTGCTGTTTTTCCATCAACTGCTGTTACTAAATCATATCCATGTAAAAGTTCTACTAAGATATCTAAATTATCACTTATATCATCAACAAGTAAAATTGTCTGTGTTTTCAAGCTATTCTCCTCAAACTTTTATTTATTAAATTATATCAGAACTCAGTCTCAAAATAGTCTCATACCTATTGAGACTATTTTGAGACTAGCTTTCGCTATAATTATTAAAACTATTGTGGATAAGAGATGAAAAATAAAAATAGTAGAAAATATAATAAACTTGTTGCTGATGAAACTATTGAAGACTATTCTCTACGCTATGCACCTAAATCTTTTAGAAAATTCTCAGAACTTCTTATAGCAAATACTGCATTGGGTAGTATATCTTTTTTAGCCCTGGAAGCTATTGGTGCTTCTATAGCTATACAGTATGGATTTAATACTGCTTTTTGGGCAATTTTAACAGCTTCTCTCATTATTTTTATTACTGCTATTCCTATTAGCTACTATGCTGCAAAACATAACATTGATATAGATCTTATTACACGTAGTGCAGGATTTGGATATGTTGGTTCCACTTTTACTTCACTGATTTATGCATCTTTTAGCTTTATCTTTTTTGCACTTGAAGCTGCCATTATGTCTCAAGCACTTGAACTCTATTTTGGCTTGCCTTTGTACCTTGGATACATATTAAGCTCTATTATTATTATCCCTATTGTATTTTATGGAATTACCATTATAAATAAACTACAACTATTTACACAACCTATCTGGTTAACTATGATGGTTGCCCCATTTATAGCTATACTGGTAAAAGATCCAAATGCCTTTAGTATATTTAGTTCTATGAATGGTTCAATCTCTGGAAGTAGTGAATTTAACATCTATTACTTTGGTTCTGCTATAGGTATTTCACTTTCACTTATTGCACAAATTGGAGAACAAGTAGATTATCTTCGCTTTATGCCTCCACTTACAAAAGAAAACCGTTTTAAATGGTGGATATCTATGTTAAGTGCTGGTCCTGGTTGGATAATTTTAGGTTTTTTAAAACAAATCGGAGGAATATTTTTAGCCTCTTTTGTTTTAGCAAGTGGTTTCTCTATTGCACAGGCGAAAACACCTATAGAGATGTATAATATTGGATATACATATATTTTTGATAATCCACATACAGCACTAATTACTGCTACAGTTTTTGTACTTATTTCCCAAATAAAAATAAATGTTACAAATGCCTATGCAGGAAGTCTCGCTTGGTCAAACTTTTTTTCTCGTATTACATATTCACATCCAGGACGTGTTGTTTGGATGATTTTCAATATCGCTATAGCTCTATTACTTATGGAACTCGGTCTTTTTGATGTACTATCAAATATCTTAGGACTATACTCAAATGTAGCGATAGCTTGGATAGGTGCAATTTTTGCTGACTTAGTTATAAATAAACCATTTGGTCTCTCACCTAAAATAGCTGAATTTAAAAGAGCTTATCTTTATAATATCAATCCAGTTGGAGTTGGAAGTATGGGGATTGCTTCGGTAGTTTCTATATTGGCGTTTATGGGACTTTTTGGTGATATAGCTCAAAGCTATTCTTCCATTATTGCTATGAGCATAGCTATTGTTCTATCCCCACTTATCGCTTATATAACACAAGGAAAATACTACATTATAAGGGAAAATACAATTATCAAGTCAGAACAAACACATTATACTTGTGAAATATGCAGTCACTCTTATGAAAAAGAAGATATTGCTTTTTGTCCTCTACATAACTCACATATCTGTTCACTCTGTTGTACTTTAGATGCTCTATGTCACGACAACTGTAAAACAGAACATAACAATAATTTAAGAAAACAAATTGGTATCACAATAAGTTCATTCTTTAAAAATCACATCTCTGCTGTTCTTAGTCTTAAGATATTTGATTTTATGATGATTTCTTTAGGTCTTTTCTTTCTCATAAGCATCATAGCTTGGATGAGTATATCTATGCAAGTTGATAGTATTGAAGAATCACAAAGAGAAATTTTTATAAGCACTATAATTAACTATTCTGTTGTAATGGGTATTATTATGAGTGTAATATCATGGTGGATTTTACTTCTACAAGATAGTAGAACAAGAGCTGAAGAACTTCTTGAAAACGAAAAAGAAAGCTTTAAAGCAATTTATAACGGTACTAAAGATGCAATTGCAATTATAGATTTAGACTCTCATTTTATACAAGTCAATCCAGCGTATATTACCATGACAGGTTATACAGAAGAGGAATTACTTAAAACCTCATGTATGGACTTTACCGCCGATGAAGACAAAGCAGAAGCAAAAAAAGCACTTAACCAAGTTATAAATGGTGGATATCTTAAAAATCTTGAAAAACAATGTAAAATCAATAACAGCCAAATTATTTCTGTAAATATTACTATGACGCTACTTCATAATCCAGATAGAATTTTAATGAGTGTTAGAGATATTACCCAAGAGAAAGAAGCTATAAAGAATTTTGAATATCTTTTAAATAATACAATTGAAACCATAGGAATATTTCAAGAAAATATTTGTATTGATTTTAATGAAGCTGGTTTAAAACTTTTTGGTTTTAGAGACAAAAAAGAAGTTCTAGGTAAAAATACTATAGATTTAATCTCACCAAGATTTCATAAAACTGTAAAAACACACATACAAAACAATTATACAGAACCATATGAAGCTGAAGGTATAAAAAAAGATGGTAGTATTTTTCCAATACTTATACGTGGAAAGAAAACTATTTTTAAAGGCATTGAATCAAGAGTTACCTCAATTATAGATTTGAGTGAACTCAAAGAGAAAGAAAAAGCACTTAAAAAAGCAAAGATAAAAGCAGAAGAAGCAACAAAAATGAAATCCGACTTTCTTGCAAATATGTCTCATGAGATACGAACCCCAATGAATGGGATTATGGGTATGGCGCACTTAGCCTTAGAGACAGATTTAAATGCTAAGCAAAAGAATTTTATTGAAAAAATAGATAGCAGTGCTAAAAATCTACTAGGTATTTTAAATGATATTTTAGATTTTTCAAAAGTTGAGGCTGGTAAACTTGAAATAGAAAAAATTAATTTTAACCTTGAGGATACATTACAAGATATTATTAACTTAATACAAAATACTGCAAATGAAAAAAACATTCAAATAAAAATAGAATATGATAAAAATATATCAAAAAATATTTTTGCTGATAAACTTCGTTTAGCTCAAGTGTTGACAAATATCATATCCAATGCTATTAAGTTTACCGATACAGGAAGCATAGAGGTACATGTATCAAAGAAAGACAATCGCATATATAGGTTTGAAATAAAAGATACAGGGATAGGATTAAGTGATAAACAAAGTGCAAAACTCTTTAACTCTTTTACACAAGCAGATGGAAGTACAACACGTAAATATGGTGGAACAGGATTGGGACTTGCTATTTCAAAACAACTTATAGAATTAATGAATGGTAAGATTTGGGTTGAAAGTGAACTTGGTATTGGTAGTAACTTTATATTTGAATTACCAATACAAGAGATTCAAAAAGATTATTCTGTTAAAAAAGTTTATAGAACAAAAAAAGATATAATGTCATTAAAAGGTTCATCTATTCTTCTTGTTGAGGATAATAAAATAAATCAAGAGATTATAACTGGACTATTAGATCATAGTGGTATAAATATTGATATAGCAGATAATGGAGAAATTGCAATCTTACTTTTTGAACAAAATGAATATGAACTAATCTTAATGGATATCCAAATGCCTATAATGGATGGATATAAAGCAACAAAGATAATTAGAGAAAAAGATCATATAATCCCGATTATAGCACTTACAGCAAATGCGATGAAAGAGGATATAGAAAAAAGTTATAGTCTAGGTATGAATGAGCACCTAAATAAACCAATTGAATATGAAGAACTATATAATGTTCTTTTAAAATATATAGATAAAAAAGTTTCATCTATAAAAACAACAAAAGAAGAAGATACTCAAAATATCCAATTACCAAACTTTACCACACTCGACACTAAAAAAGGTCTCCATCACTTAGCTAAAAACAAAGAGCTTTATTTGAAAATTTTACAAAATTTTAAACTAAAATATAAAGATATTAATTTTGAAAATATGAACAATGACACACTTTATAGGGAGATACATACACTTAATGGCTTAAGTGCAAACATTGGGGCAACAGAACTTCATAAGGTCACTAAAAAGTTAAACAAAACAAAAGATAAATCTTTAATAAACAAACTTAATGAACAACTTTCTAAAGTGCTAAATGAATTAGAAGAGATAACAAATGTTGAACAAAACAAACTTTCTCCATCTTTAGAGATAAATAAAGAGATACAACATGAATTAATGGAACAACTTTATAATGCTCTACTTTCAAACCGACCAAAAAATTGTGAAACTATTTTTGAAACTATATCACTCTACAAACTACCACAAAAGGAAAGTGAAAATATACAAAATATTAAAAATTTAGTTAAAAAATATCAATTTTCTCAAGCACTTAATCTAATGAAGGAGATATTATAATGATAAAAGTTTTATTTCTTTTCTTTATTTTAACAACTTTACTTTTCTCTAATTCTCTAAAACTAAGTCAAGATGAACATACTTACTTAAAAGAACATCCTATTTTAGAGGTAAGTAATGAAATGGATTTTGCCCCTTTTGATTTTGTAAAAGATAATAAACCAAAAGGATACAGTATTGATTTACTTAACCTTCTTGCTACAAAAATAGGAGTAAAAATTCATTATGTAAATGGATATACATGGCAAGAGTTATTAGAACTTTTACAAAATGATAAAATTGATCTAATTCATTCACTTAATATTACTCCATTAAGAAAAAAATATGCAACTTTTTCAAAATCATATTTAACATATATTACAAAATTTATCAGTCGAGATAATAGTATCTATTCTATCCAAGATTTAAAAGGAAAAAAAGTAGGTGTTGTAAAAGGCTATTCAACAAATGAATATCTAAGAAAACACTATCCTCAATTTAATTTTATTGAATTTAATACGCTCAAAGAACTTATGGATGCTATAAATAAAGGAAAAGTAGATGTTACAGTATTAAATGATGCAACTGCAGACTATGAAACAAAAAAGAAATCTTATAAAAATATTTTTGTAACAGGTTGGTTTAAAGAATTTGACCATGAAAAATCTCAAACATATCATTTTATGACATTGAAAAAAAACAGACTACTCATTCAAATTCTAAATAAAGCACTTGATCAAGTAACACAATCAGAATATTCTAACTTACAAAAAAAATACTTAAAATATAAATATACAAGTAAATTAATACTGAGTGAAAAACAAAAAAGATATCTTAATGAAAAAAAAGTTATCACTATGTGTATTGATCCAGACTGGCTACCATACGAGAAGTTTGATATTCACGGAAAACATATTGGCATCACAGCAGATATCTTTAAAATTATATCCAAAGAGATAGGTATACCTATAGAGGCTATAAAAACAAGAACATGGGAAGAGTCCATAGCTGCTGCAAAAGCAAGAAAATGTGATATCTTCTCTCTTGCAATGGAAACAAAAGAGCGTAAAAAATATATGAATTTCACAACTCCATACTTTTTTATACCTCTAATTATAGTTACAAAACCAAATGTTACTTTCGTTGATAATTTGACAATCTTAAAAGGAAAAAAGATAGGCATAGTTAAAGGATATGCTTTCAATGAGATATTTAGAAAAAAATACCCCGAACTAAATATAGTAGATGTAAAAAATGTTGATGATGGACTCAAAAGAGTCTCTAGTGGTGAACTATTTGGTTTTATTGGAACCATAGCTAGTGTTGGTTATAGATTTCAAACAGATTATATAGGTGAATTAAAGATATCTGGCAAGTTTGATGAAAAGTGGGAACTTGGAGTGGGAGTAAGAAATGATGACCCTATACTTTTTGATATCATACAAAAAGCCATGACTAATCTAAATGAAAAGATGAAACAAAAAATTTTAAATGACTGGATTTCTATAAAAGTTGAAAGCAATATAGATTATAAAACAATATTTACTATCCTTTTTGGATTAATATTCATCATTATACTTATCATATTTTGGAATAGAAAACTATCTCGCATAAATAAAGAGTCTAAAAGATTAGAAGAAGAGTTGTATCAACAAAAAGAACTATTAGAGTACATACTTGATAATGCTTTAGAAACAATCGCTATATTTGAAAATAACAACTGTATTCATATAAATAAATCAGGCATTGACACACATGGGTTTCATCATAAAGATGAAGCTATAGGAAAAAATGTTTTCGAATTTATTGCTCCAGAATATTTAGACATGGTAACTCAACATATCTTACAAAACTATGAAGAACCATATGAAATAAAGGCAAAAAGAAAAGATGGTATTCTTGTTCCAGCAATTGTTCGTGGACAAAATATAACATTTCATAATAAAACACTACGTATAGTTTCATTAATTGACTTAACAGAGATTAAACAAAAAGAACATCAATTAATAGAAGCAAAAAACAAAGCAGAAGAAGCTACTAAGCTTAAAAGTGAATTTTTAGCAAATATGTCCCATGAGATAAGAACTCCAATGAATGGCATCTTAGGAATGTCACATTTAGCCCTACAAACTGATCTTAATCAAAAACAAAAGCATTATATTCAAAAAATTGATGATAGTGCCAAAAGTTTACTTGGTATAATAAATGATATTTTAGATTTTTCAAAAGCAGAAGCAGGGAAATTAACTATTGAAAAGGTAAATTTCAATCTTAAAAGTATGTTTAAAGAGATAACAAACTTAATTATTTACTCTATTAAAGAGAAACATCTTGAATTTACTATAGAGTACTCTCCTGATTGCACATATAATCTTTATGGTGATAAACTACGTATCTCCCAGGTACTTATAAATATCATCTCAAATGCTATAAAATTTACACATAGTGGTAAAATAGAAATAATCATCACCCAAAAAGAGAACTCAATATTTAGATTTGACATCAAAGATACTGGGATAGGCCTTTCTCAAGATCAAATAGAAAAACTTTTTATCTCTTTTACACAAGCAGATGGAAGTACGACACGTAAGTACGGTGGTACAGGTCTTGGTTTAAGTATATCAAAACAACTTGTTGAACTTATGGGTGGTAAAATATGGGTTAAAAGTAAAGAGGGGAAAGGAAGTATCTTTAGTTTTGAGATACCACTAGAGATAGCTAAAGAGGATAAAATTCAAGAGCAAAAACATTATAATATAAATGATATACAAACTCTTTATGGATCAACTATCTTACTAACAGAAGATAATCCTACAAATCAAGAAATTATAGTTGGACTTTTAGAGCATAGTGGTATTATCGTAGATATAGCAAATAATGGAAAAGAAGCATTAGAAAAACTTAAAGAAAGAGAATATGAACTAATCTTAATGGATTTACAGATGCCTATTATGGATGGTTATGAAACCACAAAAGAGATAAGAAAAAATAACTCAACTATACCTATAATAGCACTCACAGCAAATGCGATGTATGAAGATATGCAAAATACAAAAAAAGTAGGTATGAATGAACACTTAAATAAACCAATAGATGTAGAAAAACTTTATGAAACACTACTAAAATATATCTCAAAAAAAGTTGATAAAAATATCTTTATAAAAAAGAACTCAACAAAAGAGATAAAAATACCAACATTTATAAGTATTGACACAACAAAAGGTCTCTCCCATATGGGAAAGAACACTAAACTTTATCTTAAAATTTTACAAAATTTTAAAGAAAACCATAAAAACTATTCTTTAGACAATCTTAATGATGATGAATTTAGATTACAACTACATACACTAAAAGGACTAAGTGCAAATATAGGTGCAGTAGAATTATCTAAACTTGCTCAAGAGATATATAACTCTACAGATAGGACTTTACTTCCTAAACTTTATAGTGTATTATCAATAGTCTTAAATGAACTTGAGGAAATAGAGCAGATTAAACATATAGAGACCTCCCCTTCTCTACCACTTGATGATAATGTAAGAAAAGAACTATTTATAAAACTTAAAAAAGCATTACTCTCAAGTAGACCTAAAAATTGTGAAACTGTACTTAAAGAAATAGAGTTATATAAGATAGATGAAAAAGACAAAGAATTATTTTTAAAAATAAAAACGTTAATAACTAAATATAATTTTAGTGAAGCACTGGAGATCCTAAATGTTACATAAAACTATTTTAATAGTAGATGATATACAATCAAATATAGATATATTGTATGAACTTTTACAAAAAAAATATGATATAGTTGTAGCACTAAATGGAGAAGAGGCTCTTTCTCTTTTAAATAGAGAAAAAATAAACTTAATTTTATTAGATATAATGATGCCAATTATGGATGGTTTTGAAGTTTGTGAAAAGATAAAGAAAAATATAAAATTAAAAGATATTCCAATTATCTTTATAACTGCAAAAAATGATGAAGAAAATATTAATCATGCCTATGAAGTTGGAGGAGTTGACTATATTACAAAACCATTTTTACCAAAAGAGTTATTGGCAAGAGTAGAGACACAGTTTAAAACACAACACTTGATACAAAGTATAGAATCTAATGTTCGTTTTTTAACTATGAACGACACACTCAAAACTATTTCCCATGAGTGGAGACAACCTTTACAAATAATAGTTATGCAAGCCAATAATATATTGGCAGATATTGAGCTTGATACACTTAAAACTACAGAACTTCATGGAGAAATGAAAAATATTATCTCAAATGCACAAAAACTATCAGAAACACTTAATAGTTTTCATCAATTTTTAAATTCTTCACTCTCTTTTAAATTTATTTCATTATATGAAAGCATGCAAAAAGCTTTAGAATTTAATGAAAGTATACTAAGAAAAGAAAAAATAGAAGTAGAGGTTAAGATAGATAAAAATATTGAAGTAAATGTTGATGAGCAAGAACTTCATAAAGTTCTTACAAGTTTACTAAAAAATGCGGTAGAAGCCTTAATTAATGAGACAAAAAAAACAATTTTTATTCATTCATCTTTTAAGCAAGAAAATATAATTTTAGAAATATTTAATAATGGAGAAAAAATCAGCGAAGATGTTATGCCTCATATATTTGAACCATATTTTAGTACTAAATCAAAACAACATAGTGTAGGACTTGGCCTTTATATGAGTAAAATTATTATAGAAAAAGTACTAAACGGTATATTGGAAGTTGAAAATAAAGACAATGGTGTTGTCACTCGTATAATATTTAATGGAGAAAAAAATGAATAATAAAAAACATACAATTCTTATAGTAGATGATACAGAATCAAATATAGATATACTTTTAGAACTTCTTGATGAAAAGTATGATATTTTAGTTTCACTTGATGGGGAAAATGCTCTTAATATAATTAAAAATGAAAAAATAGACTTAATTTTACTTGATATAATGATGCCAGGATTTAATGGATATGAAGTATGTAAAATTCTTAAAAGTAATCCTGATACAGAAAATATTCCTATTATATTTATTACAGCTAAAACAGATGAAGATTCTATCGAAAAAGCTTATGAAGTTGGAGGTGTAGACTATGTTACAAAACCATTTAAACCAAGAGAACTTACAGCAAGAGTAAGAACACAATTAAAACTTGCTGATCTACTAAGTTACTTTGACAAACTAGCATCTTATGATGAGATGACAGGTATATATAACAGGCGAAAATTCTTTGAGCTAGGATTAGAACGATTTAAAATAAAAGAAAAAAAATTATTTGCTGTCATGATAGATATAGATAAATTTAAACAGGTAAATGATACATATGGACATCATTTTGGCGATAAAGTTATAAAAATAGTAGCAAAAACCATTGAAAATCATCTAAATGAAGATGCAATTTTTGGTAGAATTGGTGGTGAAGAATTTGCCATTTTATATTTTATAGACTCAAAAGAATTAATACTAAAATCAATTGAAAATATAAGACATCAAGTAGAAAAACTGAATATTGTTACAGATAATAATGAAATTGTAAAATGTACTATCAGTGAAGGTATATCCGAAAGATTAGAAGATACATTAAACTTAGATGCATTGCTACAAAAAGCTGATTTAGCACTTTATGAAGCAAAAGATGAAGGTAGAAACAGAGTAATTTTCAGATAAAACAGACAATAAATAAAATAAAACGTTATTCTTTAGAAGCACTTTTAGAAACCAACGAAGATATAACTAACAAAATAGACTAACTTTATCAAGATTTAATACGAATTTACCTATTATTGCATCATTATCTAAAAGTAAGGTTTTTTTCATATGATTACATGGATGCAAAGACATAAAAAGTGGCTTATTATAACTATCTGGATCTCAACTATAGCGTTTGTTGGAGCAGGATTTGTAGGTTGGGGACAGTACTCTTACGGAGACAAAGCGGGTGCTGTAGCAAAAGTTGGAAATGTAGAGATTTCTATGGGTGAATTACAAAAAGGTTATTCAAATCTTTATTCACAATACGCACAAATGTTTCAAGGTAATTTTGACAAAGAGAAAGCTAAACAATTTGGATTGCAAAAACAAGCACTAAACCAACTTATACAACAAGCACTTCTACTAAACCTTGCAAAGTCTTATGACTTGAAAGTTAGTGATGAAGAGCTTATAGCCAAACTTAAAACTCAAACATACTTTTTTAAAGATGGTGTATTTGATAAAGAAATATACAAGCAAGTATTATCCCAAAACAGACTCAACACTAAAGAGTATGAAGAAACATTAAGGAAAGATATTCTTATCCAAAAAATGTTTAAACTTCTTCCAGTTGAAGCATCAGAAAATGAAAAAAACATCTTAAAAACCTTAGTTAGTATCTCTGACAAAATACAATATGATCTTCTTGAATTAAAAGTAGATTCATCAGAAGATATGGTGAGAAAATACTGGGAAGCTCATAAAAATCAATTTTTGACTGATAAAAGTTATGAGGTAGCATACATAGTACAAGAACAACTTAAAAACGAATATGATGATAATAAAATATCAGAATATTATCAAGAAAACAAAACACACTTTAAAGCTGAAGATGGCAAAATCTTACCTCTAAAAGAAGCAAAAGATAAAGTTATCAAAGAGTTAAATACAAAAGCAACAAAAGATAAAGCTCTTAGAACATATATAGCATTTAAAAAAGACAGACTAGATAATAATATCAAAATCAAACATGATAAGATATCAAAATCAAACAATAAATTTGATAATAAAACACTAACAAAAATTTCTAAGCTATCTATAACATCTCCTTTTGCCAAACCAATACTAATAGATGATGTTTACTACACATTTAAACTTGTAAAAGTTATACCGGCAACACCAAAAAGTTTTGAAGAAGCAAAAGAAGAAGCTACTCCATTATTTGTAAAAGAAGCAAGAGACGGAACAATAGCTCAACTTTTAACACAACCTGTTAAAAAATTCAAAGGAACGCTTACACCTTTTATAACTACAAAAGATGCAGACAAACTAACATTGCTAACTAAAGAAGAAGCTGATGAGTTTTTACAAAAATTGTTCACAAGTAAACAAAAAAGTGCTTATATACCTTTAGCAAATGGAAAAGTTGTTATGTATAACATTTTGGAACAAAAGTTGCTTACTAACAAAGATGAAAGTAATCATACAGAAATGATTACAAAAATAAAAATGGATTTGTTTAATAGTGGACTTATGAAAAAACTTCAAAACAAATACCAAACAGAGATATTTATCCAAGGACTCTAAATTGAGCAGAACTGTATTAGCCATAGATATTGGCTCTACTAAGATATGTGCAATCATCGCTGAGATAGATGATAATGATTCTATATCTATCACTGGTACTGGTACAACAAAAGCACAAGGTCTTAAAAAAGGCAGCATAACTAACATAGAGTTAGCTGCTAGAAGCATAAAAACTGCAGTTGAAGATGCAAAACGAGTTTCTGGAACTGATGTAAAGAGTGCCATAGTATCTATGAGTGGTGCTTATACAAATAGTTCAAACTCTACTGGCATTGTAAACATACAAACAAAAGAGATAAGTTTTAAAGAGATAGAAAGAGTTATGCATACAGCTCTCTATAACGCAAAACTACCAAATGAATACGAAGTACTACATGCTTTACCTTTTAACTTTAAAGTTGATGATCAAGATTTTATAGAAGATCCACTTGGCATGAATGCATCAAGATTAGAAGTTGAAGCACATATCATAACTACTCAAAAATCAAATCTAAATAATTTAAAAAAAGCTGTTCGTGGTGCAGGCATAGAGGTTGAAAATGTAGTTCTAAACTCTTATGCATCATCTATAGCGACCTTAAATGATGACGAAAAAGAACTTGGCGTAGCCATAATAGATATGGGTGGTAATACAAGTAATATCGCTATACATGCCGGTAATTCTATCAGATACAATGAGTTTTTAGGTGTTGGTTCAAATCATGTTACAAACGATTTATCTATGGCTCTTCATACTCCATTAAATGTAGCTGACAAAGTAAAACTGAACTATGGTTCTCTTTTATCTCCTAGTAATGAACTTATAGAATTACCTGTTATAGGTGATGAAAGTACAACACATGAAGTATCTTTAGAGGTTGTTCACAATGTAATATTTGCAAGAGTTGAAGAAACTCTTATGATATTAGCCCAATTTATAGAAAATAGTGGCTTAAAAGATCAATTAGGTGCTGGAGTAGTTCTTACTGGTGGATTTTCAAATATGGATGGAATAAGGGACTTAGCTATTGCTACATTTGGTTCCTTGCCTGTTCGTCTTGCTAGACCAAAAGAGATGGATGGACTTTTTGATGAACTTAGAGGTGCAGAGTATTCAAGTGCTATAGGTCTTGTTATGTATGCAGCTTATGCTTATACACCATATGAAATTGATGTAAACAAAAAAGTTCGTCATTCTAGTGAAACACATATAAGTACTCAACCTGTATCAAGTATAAATTTATCTCAACCAACTATACAAGAGATTCCAACTGCTCCATCAGAAGATGAAGTAAAACCAAAAATGATAAGTATAGAAGATAAAAAAGATAAAAAGGGTGATGAACCTAGTGGAGTTAGTAAATTTTTAAACTGGGCTACCCAGTTATTCTAAAAGGAGTGAGATAATGGAACCATTTGTAGTTGAAGAAGTAAGTAGTCCAACAGGTGCAAGAATTATAGCTGTTGGTGTTGGTGGAGGTGGTGGCAACATGATAGGCCATATGCTTAAAGAAGGTGTTACTGGTATAGAGATGGTACTTGTTAATACAGATGCACAAGTTCTAAATGAAACATGCGCAGCAACAAAAATACAAATAGGTGAAAAGCTAACAAAAGGTCTTGGTGCAGGAATGAAGCCAAATGTTGGTAAGGATTCAGCTATTGAAAACTATGAAGATATAAGATCTGCACTTGAAGGTGCTGATATTGTATTTATATCTGCCGGCCTTGGTGGTGGGACAGGAACTGGTGCTGCACCAGTAGTTGCACAAATAGCTAAGGAAATTGGAGCATTAACTATATCAGTAGTGACAAAACCTTTTTCTTTTGAAGGTAAAAAAAGATTAAAACTTGCAGAAATGGGTTTAGAAGAACTTAAGAAAGAAAGTGATTCAATTGTTGTTATACCAAACGATAAATTATTATCTATTATAGATAGAAAACTCGGACTAAAAGATAGTTTTAAAATAGTCGATGGAGTATTAGCACAAGCTGTTAGTGGTACATCTGGTGTTATCCTTTCTAGCGGAGAAAATGATATAAATCTTGACTTTGCTGATTTAAAAACAGTTATGAATCATAAAGGTATGGCACTTATGGGTGTTGGTGAATTTGAAGGTGATAATGCAGCATATGAAGCTATAAAATCAGCAATAGAATCTCCACTACTTGATAATATGTCTATAAATGGTGCCATGGGTGTTTTAGTTCACTTTAGTATGCACCCAGATTTTCCTACTATGGAAATTTATGAAGCTATGAATGTAGTAAATGAGAGTGCTGATGATGAAGCAGATATTATATTTGGTACATCAACAGATACTAACCTAGCTGAAGACTATGTTAAGATAACTATCGTTGCTACAGGATTTGAAAAAGAGTTATCAACGACAAATAACAAAGATTTTGTTAGTGAAACACCAGCTCCAAGAGTTGCAAAAGTTCATACACGTTTAGTTGTTGGTGGAGAGTATGACTCTGATTTTTTAGATATTCCTGCTTATATGAGACAACAACAAGACTAAAACTTGTCTACCCCTTTTACAAAACTTATGAAGGCCAAATCACTCCTTGGTCTTCGTGAAAAGTCATCTATGAAAGAGATAAAACAAAAATACAAAACTCTTATGCATAAATGGCACCCAGATAAACATCCTGATAATATAGAAAAAGCCAATCTAATGAGTTCTAATATAAATGATGCCTATGAGACTATTTTAAATTACTGTAATTCTTATGAATATCCATTTGATGAAGAGAGTATAAAAAAGACAACTTACACACCAGAAGAGTGGTGGCACGATAAGTTTGGTAATTCTTAAAGCCATACACCATTTTTTATATAAAAGATTATAGGATATAAACTAATAAGAGCAACATAAATAGTATTAAAAATCAAAGAAACTTTATATCTTACGAATCCTATAGCCATACCATAAAATGTTCCTACAAATAAAACAAAGTATATTAAGTAACCGATATAGTAATAATCACCCTGTAGCATACAAAATGGGCAATGATGAGTTGGTAATTGATATATGTAAGTACCAAAAAAAGATATTAAAGATATAAGTGATACGATTAAAAATAATAAATTTACCAATGAAAATAGATATTGAAGTCTTAATTTTGCTATTATAAACATAGATATATATATTACATAAAACAAAGATAATTGAAAAAAATGTGGTAAACCCAATAATTTAGAAATGTATGAATTATCTGTTACTGAAAATATAACACCACAACAATCTACTACATCTTTTATATCTATAGAAGAGAACATCATAATTTCATATATAATTTCAGTTATTAAAAGAATATAAGCAATTATATATATAAAAAATTTTAATTTGATATATGGTTGTTCTTCTACTTTTAAATCATATTTATCTAAAAGTATCCAATATGTAAATATATATATATTTAAAATTTTTAATAATAATAGACTAACACCATATTCAGTAGCATTTACAACACCGGCTCCACACATGGCCCCTGGTAATATATTCGATATTTTATCGAGAGTAAATATAAAAAATATAAATAATGGTATTTTTATATAAAGTAGAAATTTTATTATAGTAGCATTTAGATATACCTGTTTTTCAAGCTTATACTGTTTTTGTGTTGTTGCATTAGCATCCCATCCAATTACTATTTTAATACTATAAACAAAAGCTATTGTAGAAAATATTGCAAAAATAACATCGAGTATATATATCGTTAATATTTCAGGAGTTAAAATCATATAACTAATTTTCCATTTTTTATATTGATAATTTTATCAACAAAATCTAAGTCAAAAAACAATGGATCATGAGTTGCCACAACTATAGTTTTTGACAAACTTTTCATATCTTTGAGAATAGATATAAAATCTTTTGAAAGTTTATCATCTAAATTTGCTGTTGGTTCATCTGCTAAAATTATATGTGGAGAATTAATATTAGCTCTTGCTATAGCGACTCTTTGTTGTTCTCCACCAGATAGATTTTTTACTATAATATCTCTTTTATGTGATATATTAAACATTTCAAGAACGATTTCTAATCTATTTTCTAGTTCTAAAGTATCCAAATTTAATGGTACTAACGGCAATAATATATTATCTTTAACACTTAAATTTTTTATAAGATTATATTTTTGAAATATAAATCCAATATTATCTCTTCTAAATGAACTACTAAAATGATCAGCTAATTTTGATATTTTTTTATCATCTACAATAATTTCACCCTGAGTTGGTTTTAAAAGCGATGCAATAAGAGATAAGATAGTACTTTTTCCACTTCCACTAACACCTTTTAGAACAATTAACTCACCTTTTTTAAACTCTAAATCAATACTATCTAAAGCAATTAAATCACCATATCTTTTTGTAACATTATTAAACTTTATCATCTCATAACCTCGTCAGCATCAAGTGTAGATAACTTCCATGATGGAATTATTGTAGCTGCTATATATATAGGAACACTTAAAAAAAAGATTATAAACAATATGTCTATATTAAGAACAAACGAAAAATCAACGTTTCTTAATAAAGATGATGAACCCAAAAATATATTTTTTAATAATGGTGCTTGAAATATATAAATATAAATATAAGACAATATAATTCCAATCAAATATGAAGATAAAGATATAATTGTAGCTTCATAAAATTTCGCTTTCAAAACATCTTGAACTCTCCACCCAATAGCTTTTAAAACTCCTATCTCGTGTTTTTGTTCACTACTAACACCACTCATTCTGTCATATATTATTACAAAAAAAGTAAATAAAGATATGATAAATAAAGATAAAAATATACCACTTTTATAATCAAATATCTCCGCATAACCTGTTTTTATATCCTCTTTTGTTATTATCTTCATATTTTGATATTTATCTTGAAGCTTATATGCTATTGTTGGTATTTCTGATTTATTTGCAACATAAACAGCAATATCTGTTGCTTCACTATCTTCAAAACCAAAAATATTTTTTAATGTATCTTTATTTAAAACTATAATATCATTTGATTCAAGCTTAGTAACTGTATCAAAATTACTTTTTATATATAATTTTTTTATATTTCCATCTGAATTGATAAAATTAAAATAATCGTTATAATAATATTTTTTCAATATATCTCTAACGCCAATACCAACCAATATACTTGTATTATTTACATCATACTTATCTAATTCAAACTCTTCCACGCCAACTAACAAAAACTTAACATCAGCTTTTTTAAAATCATAATATCCCCATACCCTACTCTTAACATCCTTTACACCATTTATGTCTAATATATCATAAACTAAAGATTCATCAACTAAAGTTTTTATACCACCTTTTTGATTTTGAATAATTATATCAGGAAGTTGATCTAGTACAATATTTAATTCATACTTGATAGAGTTTGAAATAAGGAACAATGAAGACAACAAGAAAGTCAAAATAGTTAACGATATAACAGTAAATAAGTTTTTATACTTATATCTCAATATATGACTAATAGAATAATCCATAAGGTATAAATTTATTTTTTTCATTTATAAATCTTTTTTTAATGAAATTGCATATGAAGCTTTTGAACTCTCAAGTAAAGATGGGCTTAGAGAATGTATATCACCAAATCCATTTAAGCTTCTATTTCTCATAAAACTATCTTCACTATACAACGCCAAATCAGGCATTTTAGTTAAAGAAACAAACAACTGCTTTTTTATTATATCACTTTTTTCAACCGAATAAGTGATATCAAGATATACTAAAACAGTACCTAGAGAAGTAAATAAAATAAAAAATATAGAGATAATAAAAAAACTTTTTTTATTTTTCATAAACATCATCAGGTCTAATATCTTGAAATTTTACAACTTTTTTACCTCTATGATCTAGTGAAAACTTATCTGCTTTCACTTTAGAACTAAAAGGTATAAGCTCTACACCCATAGGACCATAAACATCACTACCTAAAACAAAATAAGAATCCCTAGCCTCTAATGTTTTTTGAGTATAATAATCTTGAACAAATATATTAGTAATATTTTCTTTGTTATTAAAGTAAAATCTCATCATATCTTTAACACCATCAAAAGCATAAACTTCGTTATTTGGATAAATTATTTTTGATACCCACGTTGGATAATGATATAAGAACATCCCACATACAGGGCATTTGTCTTTTTTAGTTACTGTAAGTTTTGGATATATCTTTTTATCTTTAGATGATTTCAAAACGTCCCAAAGATACAGATCTAAGGCCATTTTATATCTATTGTTTAAATGTGAACAAATCTCTTCTGAAGCTGTATACTTTTCTAGTTCATCATAAGATGTAAATTTTTTCACATCAATATCTTTACATTTTTTTTCATAAATCTTTTTTCCCATAGGATATAACTTCTTCTCTTTTACAGCCTCTGAAATATTTGGATATGCATATAAAATATTAGCAAAACAAAAAATTACAAATAATGAAACAATTTTTGATAACAACATAATCAACCTTCTTAAATTTTAGACAAATGTTATCAAAAAAGTATTAAATATGTGTTAATAAATTCTAAAATTTGATTTTATTGTGATATCAATAAATGATATATATGTTAGAATACAAAGTTAAATTATATAAAATAGGGAAGCTAAAATATGAAAAGAATTATTAGTATACTTTCATTTGCATTGATACTAAATGCATCTAGTACACTTGATTCGATAAATCTAGAACAGGCGCTAGATATATTAAAACAAGAAAACTTAGAGATAAAAGCAGCTAAGTATGATATAGATGCTGCAAAAGAGGAAGCAAAAAGTGTTTCTGGTATGAACTGGGGTAAACTTGATTTCACACAAGATGTAGCTAGATCCAATGACGCAGGAAATGTTTTTGGATTTAAACTTACTTCAAGAGAAGCTAATTTTGGGGATTTTGGAGCTGATGAGTTTATGAATAACTTTGGGGCATGTCAAGGTGGAGACATGAGTGCTTGTTCAGATATGTACAATAAACCACCAGATGAGCTAAATTATCCAGATGATAGAAACTTTTTTCAAAGTAAATTAAAATATGAAGTTCCGCTTTTTACAGGTTTTGCTATATCTAGTTATACAGATATAATGAATGAAATGACTAAAATGAAAACACTTGAAAGAGATGAAGTTGTAAATGAAAAAAGATATCAACTTAAAAAAAGTTTTTATGATATGGCACTTCTTGAAAATTCTATAAAAAATTTAAATAATATTTTAAATAATATCTCAAAACTTGAAGATATGACTAAAAATATGATTGAAGTTGGATATGCAAAACATGTCGATCTACTAGAAGTTAAAGCCAAAAAAGGGAATGTAGAACGTCTACTTCTACAAATGAAGGCTAACAAAGAACTACTTTATCACTATATAAGTTTTTTACTAAATACAAAAGTAACAAATATAATTACACCATCTTCTGAAATAGATATGCTTACATATACAGATGAAGAGATATTAAATAAAAACTTAGATATACAAAAAGCTTCCACAGGATTAAAAATAAGAAAAGATATGTTAACAGCTTCAGAAGCTGCATATTATCCAACTGTTGGTGCTTTTGGTGAACTTGCAACAGCTGATGATTCATTTTTGGGAGATGCAAATGATCATAAAGCATACACTGTTGGTGCAAGATTAACATGGAATCTTTTTAACGGTGGTATAGACAGTGCTAAAATAGAAAAATCAAAAATAGAACATCTAAAAATGGCATCTCAGGTTGAACTTGCCAAACATGGTATAGCATTAAAGTTAGCTAAAATCAGAACAGAGATAAAAAGTGCAGATGATGAAATTGCTTCACTTGAAAAAGAACTTGATCTTGCAGATGCAATATACAAAAACTACGAAGGAAGATATAGAGAAAAACTTGCTTCTATGAGTGATGTAATTATCAAACAATCTGCTCAAATCCAAAAGATACTTCAATTACAAGTAGCAAAAAATAAAAGAAATGAAAAAGTATTCGCTTTAGAAAAACTAGCAAATGGAGACAAATAAATGAACAAGATACTACTAATAATAGCCTTAGGTGCTTCTTTAATAGCAGAAACTCTTACACTCTCAGGTAGTGTAATATCAGATAATCAAAAAATGATAACAAGTCGCTTTATGGGGTTTGTAACAAATGTAAATGTAAGTGAAGGTGAAAAAGTAAAACGTGGTCAAATCCTTTACAGTATAGATTCAAGAGAGATAGATTCTGCAAAACGTCAAGCTGAACTTGGGCTTCAAATGTATGAAAATCAATACACAAATGTAAAAATAAATCTTGATAGACATAGACGCCTTCTTGCAAAAGACATGGTATCAAAATATGAAGTTGAAAATTTGGAACTTGCAGAAAAGAACTTAAAAGATATGATAGATATATCAAAAGCAAGATTACAAGAAGTACAAAATCAGTATAAATACTTAAATGTAAAGGCTCCAAATAGTGGTGTTGTAGTATCTAAAAATATTAAAGTTGGTGAAATGGCTATGCCTGGTATGCCTGCTATAGTTTTATCAGATCTTAGTAATTTAAAAATAAGCGTAGAGATTGCAGAAAGTAATCTAGCGTTAATTCATCATGGTAAGAAAGTAACTGTTGAGATACCATCATTACATGTTAAAACAGTTGGTAAAGTTACAGCAATTATCCCAAATTCAAATCCTATGACACATACATTTAAGATAAAAGTATCTTTTAAAACAAATAACAAGTCTGTATACCCAGGAATGTATGCAACAGTTAGCATAAACTAAAGGAGTATTTATGAAACATCATAAAGCTTTTGAGCCTACAGATACAGCTGGTAAACTGGCAAAAACTTTTATAAGAAACCCTTTAACTCTTGTTTTAGGGATTTCACTTTTTGCTATAGGGTATTTAGCACTTATGGTTATGCCTCGTGAAGAAAATCCACAAATGGTAGTTAGTGGTTCTACAGTTATAGTAGCACTACCAGGTGCTAGTGCTAAAGAAGTTGAGAAGATAATAGTTAAACCACTTGAAAGAAAACTAAAAGAGGTTAAGGGTGTTGACCATATATATGGTAGAGCAATGGACAATGTTGGTATTGTAAATGTTGCATTTTTCATAGGTGAAAGCAAAGAAGACTCAAACCTAAAAGTATATGATAAAATTATGCAAAATTCAGATATGTTTCCAAAAGGTGCTATGAACCCAATTATAAAACCTCTGGATATAGATGTTGATATACCTATCGTTTCAGTTGCTTTTTTCTCAAATAATAAAATGAGTAAAACAGAACTATACGATAAAGTAAAAGAGATACAACATCATATAAATGGTCTTGATAATGTAGCAGTAACAGAAATAAAAGGTGGACATAAACATCAGTTTAATATAGAAGTAGATATAAATAAACTATCAGGCTATAACTTATCTATGGGGCAAATCATGCAAGCTGTAGAATCTTTAGCTTATAATGTACCATCTATAAAAAACAGAACTAAAGACAATAAAATAGTTATGGTTAGTATTAAAAATGCTATCGAAAATGCTTCTGATGTAGGTAATATAATAGTTGCACAATATATGGGTTCACCTATATATCTTAAACAAGTTGCTAAAGTTACAAATTCATATGACATACAAAATTTTAAATCTGCTTCTATTAGTGAAAGAGCAAAGGATGGAAAATTTACACCTTTTAAAGATCAGGTAACTCTAACTGTATCAAAACTTCAAGGTACAAATGCTGTTATTATTGCTGATGAAGTAAAAGAGGAACTAAAACATTATAAAGATGATTTGAAAAAAAATGGTATAAACTATGTTATAACTAGAAATGATGGAGAAAGAGCTGATGAAGCAGTAAATGAACTTGTAAAACACCTACTTCTATCTATAGTTATTATAGCTATATTACTTATTTTTGTACTTGGATGGAGAGAATCATTGATAGTAACATTTACAGTACCTGCAATTTTAGCTATCACTCTGTTTGTTGCGTATTTAACAGGACAAACTATTAACCGTATTACTCTTTTTGCATTTTTACTTTCACTTGGTCTTTTAGTTGATGCTGCCATAATTGTTATAGAAAACATACATAGACATTATCACTCTATAGAATCAGCACATGAATCACCAGATGAGCTAATGATAAAAGCAACAGATGAGATTGGTGCCCCTACAAATATAGCTACACTAGCTATCATTATGACTATGGTACCTATGGCATTTGTTGGAGAAATGATGGGTCAGTTTATGAAACCAATCCCTGCTAATGTCCCTGTAGCCTTAATAGCTTCACTTTTTGTTGCTTATATATTTACACCTTATCTAGCAGTAAGAATCTTAAAAAGACCAGACCATTCTAAAGGAGCTCATTAATGTTTGAAAAATTTGAAAAACTTGTTTTAAAAGGTATACAAAGCTCACTTCAAAGAAGATTTATTTTAATTGGAACATTAGTTGCCTTTATATTATCTGTACTTATGATAGCTCCAACAGAGATAGTAAAAGCTAAGATGCTTCCTGGTAAGAACAATGATACATTTAACATTTACGTTAAATTACCATCTGGACACTCTATAGAACAAACGAAACAGGTAACTGATTGTGTTAGTTCTTTTATATTAAAAGAAAAAGAGGTTTTAGATACAGAGGTATTTTTAGGCATGGGATCACCACTTGATTTTGCTGGTCTTATAAAAGGAAGTCAATTTAAAAATTCTGAAAATGTTGCAGAAATAGTTGTAAATATCACTAAAAAGCATCATCGAGAAGAACCATCATATATGATGGTTCAAAGAATGCGTCCAGCTATTCAAAATACTTGTGAAGAGATATATCCAAACACTAAGATATCTTTTGTTGAACCACCTGCAGGACCACCAACAATGGCTGCTATAGTTCTTGAAATATATGGTAATAATTCTGATAAACTTAGATCTATCGCTGCAGATGTTGCAAATATATTTAAAACTACAGATGGCTTAGTTGACATAGATATCATGCAAGATGATATCTATGATACTTTTGAAATCATAGTAAACAGCACTAAAATTTCAAAATCTGGTGTAAGTATAAAACAATTAAATAATATACTTTATTTAGCATTTGAGGGTATGCAAATAGCTGTTAAAAATTCTGATTTGTACAATGATCAAATACCTATTTATCTGTCATTATCTCAAAAATCAAAAAGATTTACTAAAAAAGATCTTAATTCTGTTCAGTCTAAACTATCATCACTTAAACTTATGAATAAAATGGGAATGATGACACCTATAACTGAACTAGTAACTATAGTTCCTAAAAAATCAAATCCTTTTATCTTAAGTAAAGATCTTCACCATATGACAAATGTTATGGCTGAAACTGATATGGTTTCACAAGTTTATCCACTTATAGAAGCAAAACATAAAATCATGAAAAAGTTTTCAAAAGATTACAATGTAGAAGAAACTGGATTATTTAATCTAAAAATTACAGATAAAAAAACTCATAAATCATATGATCTTATATGGGATGGTGAGATGAAAGTAACAATAGACACATTTATACAACTAGGAGCTGCATTTATAGCTGCTTTAATATTAATATTTTTATTAATGGTTGTTTATTATAAAAGTTATACACTCAGTGGTATTATACTTCTTGGATCATTTCTATCTATTATAGGTGTTATTGTTGGTCACTGGATTATGGATCTATTTACGGCAGATACATTCTTTTTAACTGCGACATCACTTATAGGTTTTATTGCGCTTATAGGTATAAGTTCTCGTAACTCATTGTTGCTAATAGACTTTACAAAATCACTAATGTTAGATAAAGGTATGCATAAAGCAGAAGCGATAGCATATGCAAGTTCAACACGTGCTAAACCTATCTTTTTAACAGCAATAGCTATCATGCTAGCATCAACTCTTCTTGCAGGTGATGCAGTATTTGGTGGACTTGGTGTTTCTCTGATATTTGGTACTATGGCAGCTGTTGTAGCATCTTTAATAGTTGTACCTGTACTACTTTATATGGCAGATCTTGAAAAACATTTTGGTTTCCATGATAAAAAAGCCGTATCTATTAACGAACCTCTATAAATAAGCTTCTAACGCCAATAATTAACAATATTGGCGTTAGAGAATAAATAAACTTTTATTTACTTATATAATCTACAACTTTTGATTCTAACGTTACACTTTTTATAAACTCTACAACATCTAAATGATACGGATTTAAAGCATAACTTTTAAGATCATCTTTTGAATTAAATGTAGAATATAGAGAAAGGTCAAAAGATCTATCAGATTCAGTAAAATTTATACCAACTTCTATAGAGTTTAAAACATCTATCTTCTCAACTAATGCTTCTAACTTTATCTTTGTCTGTTTTATATTTTTATCTTTGTTTTCATCTTTAAATTTAAACATAACTATATGTACTATCATACCTACAATCCTTTAACTTATAAAATTGACTTCCAGAAATATTCTGTTATCATTACGATAAAAAATATACCTAAAAGGTTTAAAACTATACCATATTTCATCATATCTTTTACATGTACCACTCCACTACTCATAGCTATAGCATTTGGAGCTGTTGCTATAGGCAACATAAAAGCATAACTAGCACATACAGTAGCCACCATCATAAATAGAGTAGTATTTATACCAGCTTGTTGAGAAACAGAGTATAAAACAGGTAACATTATAGAAATCAATGCTGTATTTGATGTTATCTCTGTTGTAAACGTTATAAGAATAGCGACACTGAATAATAACAACATAGGTGGAAGATTTGTAAAATATAAAAGATAAGATGCAAAGACATCAGCTAGACCTGTTTGAGAAAAAGCTTTAGCTATAGAAAAACCAGCACCAAATAAAAATATAATTGCATATGGAACTTTATGAGCATCATCTATCCAATCCAAAATCTTAAAAGGTGGCATAAATAAAACTAATCCAAAAGCTAAAAGAACACCACTTTCACTAAGTCCAAGTCCATCCCAATAAGGTTTTATAGGAGCATTTATTAAAAGCAGTGTTATTAAACCCAATAAAAGATACATAACTTTTTTTTGATCTTTCTTTAAATAATTAACTATAGAATCTCTTTTTATCTTTATATCACTAACGCCAATACTAAGTAAAAAACTCATACTAACTATCATAATACTAACCAGTGGAACTACCATCCACATCCATTGAAAAAAAGGTATCAACTCCATATCATGTTCTTGCATAACTCCAAGAAGTATAAGATTTGGAGGCGTACCTATTGGCGTTAAGATACCACCTATACTAGCACCATAAGCTATTGCTAAAGCAAACCTCATTTTCAATTTTGTGTTTTCTGTTATAAAAATAGCTATAGTGATGAGCAAAAGAGTTGTAGTTGTATTTGACAATACAGAACTAAGTAAAGCTGCTGTAATCGACAATGAAAAAATCATACCTCTAGGGGTAGCAGGGAAAAAGTTTAAAATTTTATCTGCTATATAGATATGAAATTTTGTTTTTTCAACAGCAATAGCTAGTAAAAATCCACCTAAAAAAAGATAAATTATCGGATGTGCATAATTAACTGTTGTAGTCTTAGTATCTATAATGCCAAGTGCAGGAAAAAGTATAATAGGCAAAAGAGAAACTACACCTAAAGGCAAAGCCTCATTTGTCCAATATGTAACAAGTAAGGCTATCGAACCCATTAAGAAACTTTGAGTTGGAGTAAAAAATGGAAAACTTACAAGAAAAAAAACAATCCCAACAACTAAACCTAAAGCCAATTTTTTATACTCTAATGTTTTTATACTCATGATATATGCCTATTTTGAAAGTAGATCTCTTAAACTCTCTTGTGGACTTTTTCCCTCTAACATATGATAAACTTCTATAGCTATAGGAAGATAAAGATTATCTTTCTTAGATATTTCATAAAGTGCATAAGAAGTACCTATTCCCTCTGCTACTTCACCTAATTCTTCTAATATTTCACTTTGTGATTTTCCTAATGCCAATCCTAAACCAACTCTAAAATTTCTAGACATCTCAGATGAAGCTGTTAAAAAAAGATCTCCAGCTCCACCTAGACCAACAAAAGTATCATCCTCTGCACCATATGCTCTGCCAAATCTTTGCATCTCTACTAAACCACGAGATATAAGTGCTGCTGCTGCATTATTTCCAAGTTTAAGACCAGAACATATACCAGCAGCTATAGCTATAACATTTTTATACGCACCAGCTATCTCTGCACCCATCACATCAAATGAACTATATCCCTTTATAAAATCTGGTAATAGTTTTACAAATTCTGAAGATAAACGCTCATTTGTAGAATTTACTACCAAAGCTGTAGGTAGAGACTGCATAACTTCAACAGCAAATGAAGGACCTGATAAATAAGCTATATTCTCATCTGGTACATATTTTTCATATATCTCATTTAAAAATCTACCACTTGAAGCTTCTATCCCTTTTGAAGCTACAAGTATCTTTTGACCTTTAAATTTAAAATTATTTTTAAGCCATAAAGCAACACTCTGAGCAGGTACAGTTATAATAATATATTCACATCTCAATACCTCTTCCAAAGATACAAAATTTTTGATATCTCTTGGAGTTCTTGAAGTTATAACAACATCACTTTTTTGAGAAAAAGCAAAGGCTAAAGCACTACCCCATTTTCCAGCACCTATTACACCGACTGACATGTTTCACCACCTATAGAATTTTTAAAATCTTCTAAATCATGTTCAAATCCAACAACAACTAAAACATCTCCAACTTGAACTACATGATGTTTTGCTTTTGATGAGTATATAAATTCACTACTCATATCTTCATGCATAACAGATAAAACTATAATGCCATGATACCTTCCCCAGTCTATATTTGACAACTGTTCATCTTTAAAATGACTATCACAAGTTATTTTTATTTGAGCAATTTTTAAAGCACTTTCTTTATAAAGGATATCATGAAGTATAGTATTTGATATAGGTTTTTCAAGTATATTTGTTATGATATCTGATGTAGTTTCAACTATAGGTATGACTTTATTTGCCCCAGCCATCGAAAGTTTATCTGCACTTTCTTTATTTGTAGCTAAAGCTATGATAGACAGATCCTTAAAAGTTGCTCTTAAAGATATAGTCAAAAAGATATTTTCAGAACTATCTTCTAATACACAAAAAGCTATAGAATTTTCTATATCAATACTTTCAAAAGTATCTTGCCAATTATCACTAAGATCAAAATGTTCTATAAAATATACATCATCTAAAGTATCTTTCTTATCAAGTGAAAATCTCTTAATATTTCCATAACTTCCAACAACATGACTAGTTATCTCTGAAGCATATTTATTATAACCAAATATTAAAGCTGTAGTTTTATTCATCTCTTACTCTTGTATGTAAATGTTTCTCAAACTCTTTTATAAATATACTATAACCTATTACCAAAAGATAGTCTCCTGTTTCTATAACAGTATCATCCAGTGGATTAAAATAAAACCTATCATTTGAATGTTTATATATACCAAGAAGTACAACTCTAAAGTCTGTGTTTCCAAGATATTTGACAAGAGGAAAGTTATCTTCTATCCTTTTAGTTACAGCTAGTTCATCTATCCTTACTTTAGAATTTTCACTTCTAAGCTCATGTATAACTTCAAAAGCTACAGGCTTACCAGTAAACTCTTTTATGATTAAACCAACTAATTCTTGAGGATAAACTATATGATTTATTCCTGCAAATTCCAATTTCTTACGATTTGAATCTTCCATCAATAAAGACAGTATATTTACATCTTTACAGATAGATCTAACAGTAAGACCTGTATAAACATTTTTAACATCATCCTCATACAAACATAAAACAGCTTTTACTTGCTTTTTTATATCTATATGAAGTTTTTTATAACTATCTACACTCCCAGGATCATAATTTAAAACTGTAAATCCATCATGTTTTGCTAACTCTGCAGCAGATTTATCACTATCAAGAATTATAACTTTTGTATCATGTTTTAAAAGTTTTCTAGCTACTTCTCTAGCTACACTCTCATATCCACATATAAGATAAAAATGTTTTAATTTTGACACATCTTCAATAGTTTTTACCTCTCTTATCTCATCTAGTTTTTCAGTAAATGCAGAAACTACCAATGATGTTGTAAATGCTAACACAGCTATACCTGTAGTTATAACTATCATAGATACAACCCTACCCTCTTGTGTTATAGGAGTTATATCACCATAACCAACAGTAGATATAGTAACTATAGACCAATATATAGCTTCAAAAAGAGTATCTATAGGAGAGTCTGGATTATTTGCTTCCATAACATAAATCAAAACAGAAGATACAAAAATCACTATAGAAGCGAACATAGCAAGGGTTAAAAATTCAAACTTCTTAGTGGCAAGGACACCAGCAAGGGTCTGAAAACTCTTGGAGTATCTAAAAAGTTTAAAAACTCTAAAAAGTATAAATATACGTAGAAGTCGAAGCTCATGAAAAAATGGCAATATAGCTAAAAGATCGATAATAGCTCGTACAGATAATATATATCTTAATTTTACAATAGCTATCTTTTTAAAAGCTCTTGATAGTTTAACTTCCCTTGATAAAAAAGTATCATGTTCAGCCCTTTCAACTATAATCTTACTAACACTACTGTCTACCCATAAACGTAATACATACTCTATAGCAAATACTATAGAGATAAAGTAATTACTAAAATAGAGTAAATAATCACTAACATGATGCTTAACTTCACGTATCAATACAGCTACACTGATAAAAATCAATGTAATCATAAAAAGATCTACGTATTTTTTATATTTATATTTATCATTTTCAAGTAAATTATAAAAGAACTGTTTTTTTGCCTGATAAGATTTTGACGTATTTAGATAATAGGCAGCATCTAATATCAGACGTTTTAACATAACCTAACCTAGTTTTGATTTTAATATTTCATTTACAGCTTGAGGATTTGCACTACCTTTACTAGCTTTCATAACCTGACCAACAAAGAAACCAAAAAGTTTCTCTTTACCACCTTGATATTGTTCAACTTTTTCAGGATTTAAATTTATGATTTCATCACATATAGCTTCTATTGCACTCATATCTGTAACTTGCTTTAAACCCAATTTTTCTATAGCATCATCAACACTACTCTCATTTTCCATTAAGAAGTCTAAAACCTCTTTTGCTGCTTTACCACTGATAGTCTGATCTTCTATACGTTTAACTATAGTAGCAAGTTTTTTAGCATCAACTGGTGTGTTTAAGATATTTAAATCACCTTTTAATCTAGCTTGAAGCTCAACTGTCAACCAAGTAGTCGCATTTTTACCACTTATACCCTCATCCATCATATCTTCAAAGAACTGAGCCATCTCAACAGTAGATGTAATCACCAATGCATTGTACTCATTTAATCCAAATTCTTTAACAAATCTTTCTTTTTTCTCATCTGGTAATTCTGGAATTTTTGTATATTTTTCAAGCATCTCTTCAGTTACAACAGCTTTCAATAAATCTGGTTCAGGAAAGTAACGATAATCAGCAGCTTCCTCTTTTCCACGCATAGAACGAGTTTCTTGTTTAACTTGATCAAATAGACGAGTTTCTTGAGAAATCTCTTCATCATAAATACCATCTTCCCAAGCTTCACTTTGACGAGTAACTTCCACTTCTATTGCTTTTTCTATAAATTTGAAACTATTTATATTTTTAATCTCAACACGTGTATAGAGTTTTTCATCACCCTTTGGACGAATAGAAACATTTACATCGACACGAAATGAACCTTCTTGCATATTTGCATCACCAATATTAAGATAACGGATAATAGAATGTAATTTCTTAAGATAAAGTATAGCTTCTTCAGAACTTCTCATATCTGGTTCACTTACTATCTCTAAAAGTGGAGTTCCTGCACGATTAAGGTCAACCTTAGAGATATCACCATCATGTATATTTTTACCAGCATCAGCCTCTATGTGAGCACGGTTAATACGGATAGTTTTTTCACTTCCATCATCAAAATTTATAGTAAGTTTTCCATGTTCAACAATAGGAGTATAAAGTTGTGTTATTTGATAAGCAGATGGAGAATCTGGATAAAAATAAGACTTTCTATCAAAATATGAAGTTTTGTTTATTGTTGCTTCTACAGCAGTTCCAAGCATAATAGACTTATGAAGAACCTCTTTATTTAGTACAGGTAAAGCACCCGGCAATGCTAAACAAGTTGGACAAGTATTTGTATTTTGTTTATGATTAAAACTCGTTGGACACGAGCAAAAAAGTTTAGTTTTTGTATTTAATTGTACATGAACCTCAAGACCTATAACTACTTCAAACATAATTTTCCTTAGTTGATAAAATATAATTTATCTATTTTACTATTTTTATGCTTTAAATAACGTTATGATTAGTTTTTTAGATTTAGTTCTTCAAGTAATTTTGTTTGTTTTTTAGCTTCTTCTAATCTTTCTCTGTTAACGGCAAATGTATCAAGTAAAAGAATTAAGAACAAAGATATAAAGATAAAAAATATAGTAAGGAAGATGGCAAGAACGATACCAAATGTAGAAAAAATCTCAAAAGTGATAAGAGCACCAAAAAGGACAACTGCCCAAGATGCTCCTTGCAAAAAGCTTATGATTTTGTCATAAATATCTTTTTGCATTATAACCTAGTGCTCATCAACAGCTATAGCTCCACCAATGTAAACATAAGTAAGCATCATAAATATAAACGCTTGTAAGAATGCACCAAATGTTAACAATGAGTAAGGAATAAGAGGCATAATCCAAGGAACAAGCATTAAGATAACGGCTAAGAACATATCATCACCCTTGATATTTCCAAAAAGACGGAAAGATAAAGAAACAATACGAGAAAAGTGAGAAACTATCTCAACTGGAAACATTAACCATGCTAACCACCATACAGGTCCCATAAAATGTTTAAAATACTTTATAACACCTTGTTTTTTGATACCAACATAATTATAGTAAACAAATACAGTTAATGCTAATGTAAGAGTCATATTTAAATCAGCAGATGGTGCTTCAAAACCTGGAATAATACCAATAATATTTGCAATACCAACGAAAAGACCTATAGTTGCAACAAGAGCAACATATTTTCTAGCATTTTCCTTACCCATAACATCAGTACCCATAGATAAAACACCGTTTATATATGCTTCCATAACGTTTTGAGTACCTTGTGGTACAACTTGCAAACTTGCCATAGCACTCTTAGCTAAAAATAGTGCTATACCAGCTGATAATAACATGTGTGTAAAGAATAAGAAATCTTTGTTTTCAGAAATTACTCCGAAAAAAGTAAACAATTCACCCATAGGTGTGCTCCCTTGTTTTAAAAATTACGAAATTATAATCAAAATTGCATTAAATTATTATAAGTCTTGCTATAATTCGCCTATAAAATTCAAAATAATGGAGATATATCGTGAATATACTTAACAAATTACTTTATGTAACACTTAGTAGCTCTGTCTTACTAATAGCTCAACCAGCTAATAAAGATACAAACTTAAAATATGTAAATAAACAGGGTAAAGACAGTTCAACTCTACTTTTAAAAACGCTTGGTAAAAATATGAAAAAACAGATGAAATCTGGTGGTGTTATGAAAGCACTAGATTTTTGTGCAAATGAAGCATATACCATAACTGAAGATGTAAATAAAAAGTTAAAAAAAGGTGTAAGTGTTAAAAGAATAAGCACAAATTACCGAAGTCCTGCCAACAAACCAACTGCAGATGAACTTAAAGTCTTAGATTTACTAAATCAGATGAATCAAGAAAAAATAGTTATGCATAAAATAGTTCAAAAAGTAGATGAACATACATACAAATATTATAAACCATTAATTATAAAAAAACAAGTTTGTTTAAAATGTCATGGTGATGTAAAAAACATAGACTTAAAACGTGCTATAGCTGCCAAATATCCACTTGACAAAGCAACTGGATATAAGATGGGAGATTTAAGAGGTGCAATAGTTGTTACTATAAAAAAATAGTAAAACAACACATAGAGTAAGCTATTTAGCGTACTCTATAGCCCTACTTTCTCTTATAACATTTACTTTTATCTCACCTGGATATTGAACTTTTTCCTCTATCTCTTTAGCTATTTCTCTTGACATAAGTACAGATTCATCATCATTAACTAAAGAAGCATTTACGATGACTCTAATCTCTCTACCAGCATTTATAGCATATGATTGTTTTACACCTGTATGGGATGAAGCTATCTCTTCTATCTCTGTAACTCTCTTTAAAAAACTCTCTAACACTTCTCTTCTAGCCCCAGGTCTTGCAGCTGAAAGAGCATCAGCTGCACATACTGCACCACACTCTATAGAGTTTATATCTTGATGTCCATGATGAGCATAAATAGCATTTATAACAACATCACTTTCATTGTATCTTCTACATATTTGTGCCCCAAGATCAACATGATTTCCATCATGATCATGAGTTAAAGCTTTACCTATATCATGAAGTAAACCAGCTCTTTTTGCAACTATAGGATCTCCACCCATTTCAGATGCCATTATACCAGCTAAATGGGCAACTTCTAAAGTATGAGCAAGTGCATTTTGCCCATAACTAGCACGGTATCGTAATTTTCCTATAAGCTTTATAAGTTCTGGATGCATTATACCTATATTCATATCAGATAAAAGTTCTTCACCCTCATTTTGTATTTTAGTATCAAACTCATCTGTAACTTTTTCAAATATCTCTTCGATTCTTGCAGGCTGAATTCTTCCATCTTCTATAAGAAGTTGAAGAGTTTTTGTAGCTATTGCACGTCTATAAAGATTAAAACTACTTACAAGAATAGCATTAGGTGTATCATCTATGATAATATCAACCCCTAGCAAAGTTTCAAGGGCTTTTATATTTCTACCCTCTTTACCTATGATACGGCCCTTTAATTCATCATTATCAAGATGAACTAAGTTTGTCAATCTCTCACTTGCAAACTCTCCAGCAAATCTACTTGTAGCTTGTGCGATAATATAATTTGCCTTATGCTTCGCTTCTTGTTTTGCCTCATTTTCATATCTTCTAACAACATGAGCTATCTCTGCACGAGATTTTTCTTCAACTTTATCAAGTAAAACAGCTTTCGCTTCATCTTGTGTCATACCAGCACTATGTTCTATAGCATGAAGTGCTTCATCTATCTTTTTTTCATAACTTATTTTTAGTGATTCTAATGATTTTTCATTTCTTTCTAAATTAATCTTTTGTGCATTAAGTCTCGCTTTTTGAGAATTTATCTTTTCCTCTTCATTACTTTTATATCTTGCAAAGCTATTCTCTTTTCTTATAAGTTCATCTTCTCTAGCACTTAAGTCTGATTTTGCTCTATCCTTAGCACTTTCAAACTCTTTTTTTGCTTCTAACTCTATCTTAGAGGATTTTAAATGAGCACGTTCTAAAAGTGTTTGTGCTTCATTCTCTATTGTTTTTGCTTTTGCTTTTGCTTGTTCTACATATATATCGTAATTTGCACTATTTATCTTTTTAGAGATGAGAAAACCAACGACACCACTAACAGTGGCTATAGAACCACCAAGTACTATCTCATTTAACATCTTTTAATTCCTGTTTTTTCTAACTATAGTTTTTTTTGGCGTTAGATATAAATCACATTTTATATCATATGTATCACAAATATATTCATCTGTATAACAATCTTCTAATTGAATAAAAATTATATATGGTTTTTTTTGTAAATTTTCAAAGAATCGATCATACATCCCTTTTCCAAAACCAACTCTTTGTAAATTACCATCAACACCAACAACTGGGACTATAGCTATATCTATATTGTTTATTTTTCTATATGTATTTCCCGCTTCAAAAATACCAAATTTTTTTTTCATAAGCGGTAACCTAAATGGTACCATCTTAAAACTTTGCTCAACCATAAATGGTATATAAATATTGTGATTTTTTCTCATTAAATTTAAAACTTTTATGATATTAACTTCTATTCCCAGTGGATAATAAAAAAGAATATTTAATCTTTTTTTATTCCTTATTGCTCTATATAATTTATCATTTACCTTAGTATTTCTATAAAGTAAATTCCCTTTAGATACTTTTTTTAACTTTTTTAGACATTTTTGTCTAAATATACTCTTACTCATGCTCATGTTAAATCTTTATGGATATAATTTCTCAATATTTTACACAAAAATAATATAATCTACTTAAACAAAAGGTCTAAATAATGTCAAAAATCACAATATTATCTTCTTTGATAACTCTTTCTCTTGTTTTTACAGCTTGTTCTAGCGATAAAAAAGCTTCAACAGAAGATGCCAACTCCATCATAGATGCACCAATTAAAACTGCAGTTGCACCAAATAAATTTGAGTTAACATCAATTACAGATAAAAAATACACTATCAAAAAAGATAAAGATGGCTTTTATCTTAAAGACAATAAAAATAAAATTATTCTATTGGATATATTTGCCACATGGTGTCCTCCATGTAGAGCAGAAGCCTCACACCTTACATCTCTACAAAAAAAATATCCAAATGACCTTGTAGTTATTGGTATTACAATTGAAGATGGTATACCAAATGAAAAACTTGAAAACTTTAAACACCAATCTGACGCAGAATATATACTTGTAAACTCAAAAACAAATGCGACTCTAGTAGATGCAGTAATATCTTCACTTAAAATGGATAAAAACTTTGGTATACCACTTATGGTTATGTATAAAGATGGACAACTTATAAGATACTATCAAGGTATAACTGAAGAGGAGTTTATCGAAAGTGATATAAAAATTGCACTGGATAAAAAATAATGTTTGGTTTTATAAAAAAATCTTTAAATAAGACAGTTGATGCTATAAAAACTGTAGCACCAAAAAAAAAGTTAGTATTTACTAAAGATGAGATAGAAGATATCTTACTTGAAGCTGATGTTGAATATGAACTTGTTGAGATTATCATCAATGAAATATATCAAGATAAAGTCACAAGAGATATCCTACGTTCAAAACTCCTTGCAACACTAGCCCACACATCATACAAAGAGCCTGAACATGAAACCCCTTTTGTTGAACTCATAGTTGGTGTAAATGGTGCTGGTAAAACAACAACAATAGCAAAACTAGCACATAGATATAAAACTAATGGCAAAAAAGTAATACTTGGAGCTGGAGATACTTTTAGAGCTGCAGCTATAGAACAACTTACACTTTGGGCGAAGAAACTAGAGATACCAATAGTTGCTTCAAAACAAGGTCATGACAGTTCAGCTGTGGCATATGACACTATAGATTCAGCAAAAAGTAAAAACTATGATAACGTTATTATAGATACAGCGGGTCGTCTACACACACAAAAAAATCTTGCAAATGAACTAAAAAAAATAAACCGTATATGTGATAAATCTCATAATGGAGCTCCACATAGAACAGTTCTTATAATAGATGGGACACAGGGAAACTCTGCTATAGCTCAAGCAAAAGCTTTTAATGAAATGATAGGAGTTGATGGTATCATTATCACAAAACTAGATGGAACTGCAAAAGGTGGTAGTATATTTTCTATAGCATATGCTTTAGAACTACCTATCATATATGTTGGAACTGGTGAACAACCTGAAAATCTTACACCATTTGATAAGTATGAGTTTGTTGATGGTTTACTTGATGCTATTTACGAAGAGCAAGATACAAAAGAAAAAACAATTCAAGAAGAACCTAAGGCAAAAAATACAACTGAAGAAAAAGTTAAAAAAGTTGAAGAGCTAAAAGAAGAACCTGAAGAGATAGAAGAAAAAATCATAAAAGAACCTAAAATCATTGAGGAACCTAAACTAGTAGATGAACCTCAAGTAAAACAGGAAGATGAAAGTTTAGAAATATTTCTAAAAGATGAAAGGCTTATACTTCTAAAAAGATTATCAGATACAAAAGCCCTAGTAAACTATGCAAATACTCCAGTTGATACAAACATAGAGTATAAAGATGGAAAGTGGAGCTACTGTTAAAAATTAGATAGATATTACAAATTGTCATATTTTTTCATCTATTTATATTATTTATGTACTATCATCATAAAATAAACTAAAGATGAAGATATGGCAAAGAAAAAAATACTGTTTGAGTGTCAACACTGTGGACTAACAACTCCAAAATGGATGGGAAAATGTACAAACTGTGGAGCTTGGGATAGTTTTATAGAACTAAATGAGCATCAACAAGAAGTTGTAAAACAAACAAAATCAACAAGTGCAAAATCTACTAAGGCTATGAGTATAAACGATATAGTTGAAGAGGAAGTTTATAGATACTCTTCACTAGATACAGAACTAGACAATGTTTTAGGTGGTGGGATAGTTCCAGGTTCACTTACCCTCATAGGTGGTAGTCCAGGTGTTGGTAAATCTACTCTACTTCTTAAAACAGGAGCAAATATAGCTTCAACAGGTAGAGATGTACTCTATGTAACTGGAGAAGAGTCTGCTGGGCAGATAAAACTTCGAGCAAACAGGCTTAACTCAAATCACAACTCTTTATACTTATTAAGTGAAATAAGATTAGAACAAATATTAATAGAACTTGAACATCGAAGATATGACTTTTTGATCATAGATTCCATCCAAACTATATACTCAGAAAACATAACATCTGCGCCAGGTTCAGTTACTCAAGTAAGACAGATAACCTTTGAACTTATGCGTATAGCAAAAGATAAAGATATAGCTATATTTATCATTGGGCATATAACAAAAGAGGGTTCTATCGCTGGTCCTAGAGTACTGGAACATATGGTTGATACTGTTTTATACTTTGAGGGGGATTCTTCACAAGAGTTAAGGATACTTAGAGGATTTAAAAACCGTTTTGGTGCAACAAGTGAGATAGGTGTTTTTGAAATGAAAGCTGAAGGTCTTGTAAGCGCTACAGATATAGCTTCAAGATTTTTTAACCGTAATTCTCAACAAAGTGGATCTGCTCTTACTGTTATCATGGAGGGTAGTCGCCCCATCATACTAGAAGTTCAAGCACTAGTTTCAGAGTCGCACACACCTAACGCCAAAAGACAAGCAACAGGGTTTGATAACAACAGACTAAATATGCTACTTGCTTTACTTGAAAGAAAATTAGAGATACCATTATCTGGATATGATGTATTTATAAATATCACTGGTGGCATAAAGATAACAGAAACAGCAGCAGACTTGGCTATACTAGCTGCCATCATCAGTAGTTTTAGAGATCGCGCTATCTCCAAAGAGACTATCTTTATAGGTGAAGTATCTCTTGTTGGAGATGTAAGAGAAGTTTATGCACTAGATACAAGATTAAAAGAAGCAAAAATGCAAAATATTACAAAGGCATTGGTACCAAAAAAACCACTTGAAAAAGCAGCAATTAAAACTTTTGTAGTCGATGAAGTAACAAAACTATTAGAGTGGTATTAAATTAGGCAAGTATAATAAAAAATTTTGTAAATAAGTTGTATAATCATGAAATTTTATAATTAAGGTAGTTAGATGATTGATGCTGAATTTAGAAGCGAAGAGAGATTTTCTAGACTTTCATTGGCGTATGAAAATGAAACAGAAAAAAAATGTGTTTTTGATTGTATAGAAAACATTACAGCAAAACATAACATTCAACCTGAAACTTATACAACAAAAGTTTCTAGTGGTAAAGAAGTTTTAGTTGTAGAATATCATGATGATAACAATCGTGAATCTGGAGATATTTTTGAAGATATCATAAAGGCTTTAGATATAAAAGTTTGTAACTAGATTACAAAAACCATGTAGGAGATATATCGTGAATTTACAAGAGTATGCACAAGGTAACAACCTTTTTAGAACTTACTTTAAAAAGAACAAAGATTCTCTACTCAAACTTGTAAAAAGTGGTCAATCACCAAAGGCACTTTTTATAGGATGTTCAGATTCTCGAGTTATACCAGATTTAATGTTACAAACAAAGCCAGGTGATTTATTTGTTATACGTAATGTTGGTAATTTTGTTCCACCATTTAAACCAGATGAAGATTTTCACTCAACTGCTTCTGGCATAGAGTATGCAGTAAGTGTACTTAAAGTTCAAGAGATAATTATATGTGGGCACACCCATTGTGGAGCATGTGCTCACCTTTATGAAGAACTAGAAGATGACTCTTTGATACATACTAAAAAATGGCTTGAGCTTGGAGAAAGTGCTAAAAAATCCGCTATACTAAGCCTTGGTTCAGATGCAAATAAAGAAGATCTTTTAAGACTTACTGAAAAATTATCTGTTATAAAACAGATAGAAAATATTTTAACATATCCAAATGTTAAACAAAGATTTGAAGATGACGATTTACGAATACATGGTTGGTACTATGATATAGAAAATGGTAAAATAGAATATTATGATGCAGATTCATATACGTTTCTACCATTAGACAATTTAGCTCAAGAAGCTTGATTTTAAATATTTTAAGGAAAGAAAATGGCTGAAGAAGAAAACAAAGAAGAGGAACAAGAACCCAAGGAGAAAAAGTCTAGTAATCTTTTGATGATTATAATTATCGTTGTTTTACTACTTATTATTATTGTTGGTGCTGTTTTATTTTTTGTATTATCTGGTGATGATGAAGAGGATATAGCTGCAGCACCTCAAGTTAAAGAGAAAACTGTATCTAAGAAAAAAAGAAGTTCATCAGCAGTTTTAGATGATACTAGACAACTAAATGAGATAGGTATACTATACCCACTAGATACTTTTACGGTAAACTTAAAAAGTGATTCTGGAAGAAGATACTTGAAAGTCACAATGTCACTTGAGTTAGAAGGTGAAGAGTTATCACTAGAACTTGATGCCAAAACAGCAGTACTAAGAGATAGAATTATTCGAATATTATCTTCTAAAACTTTAGAGGAGATATCTTCTAAAAAAGGAAAACAAAAAGTATCTCAACAAATTATGGATACTTTAAATGCCATGATATCAGATGGTACCATAAAGGGTATCTATTTTACTGAATTCGTAATTCAATAAACAATTATAACATAAGCCTTTTATAGGCTTATTATTACAAACTTAGTCCCCGAATTGTACTCTAAAATTATATAAATTATTGCAATATATAAAAAATTGTATTATTAAGCTACTTTTATATAATTAAAGACTACAATTTAGCAATGATAATTTCATGTCATTTTAAATTTAGTTATATGAAAACATTAAAAACTTTTGTTGATAATATTTGACATATAATAAACTATAATATATATATATATATATATATAAGGTAAGCAAATTGTCAAG